>Ga0100399_1003751_pt1 | contig 10629 bp, 8 predicted proteins | sample CryGeymeta201523_FD_81545 | JGI IMG/M metagenome (GOLD analysis project Ga0100399, IMG submission 81545) | Groundwater microbial communities from Crystal Geyser aquifers in Utah, USA - Crystal Geyser metaG 2015-23 | ecosystem: Environmental > Aquatic > Deep subsurface > Groundwater | place: USA...
GAGTCAGCCCAAGGAATTGCCACCATTCAGAGACGTCCGCCGAAGAGAGACGATCTCCTTTTCAAGCTGAGCTATGGTATTCAAAATACTATCGAAATGAAAAGCCACAACATGTAGACCTATGCGTCTTGAACCATGCCGAAAATCGAGACAAAAATGAGCTTGACCCACCTCACCATACCTGCTACACAAAAACCGTCAGAAAGCAATTTCTTATCACCTCAACGGAAGCTGGCCTGTCGTGAAACATACCTTCAGCCATTTCCACTCGCAGATCACGCCGGTGCGTGTCACCTGCAGCTGGCGACGGTGCTCACCGAGTGCAGCCGACACAAGGCCAATGCTTGCTGCCAAAAATCCTCGGGAACGCGGCGGCTTCTTCCGGGGCTGCGCCGCCAGGCATCCAGACGATCCCTGAGTTCCTTGAGGTCACCGGGCAAATCCACCGACCGCTGCGCTCTGCTCATTGACTGCCCTCCTTCGTTGGTGTTGGACAGTCGCGGAGCCTACCCCCCGTCCCGACCCGGGTCACTCACCCTTGCCGAAAACACACGTTTGCTCCCTAGCTCCTGGTCTCATAAGCAACACGACCTGACGATGAGCACGGCTCTCACGGCGGCCGCTTATGTTACATCGTTGTATTCAGGTGCTTCCATGCCGATGAATACGAAATTGTATATGGACTAACCAGCCAGGCAATCCATTCAGACAGTTTTTTTTGTTGCTCGGTTGTTGATATTCATGCTATGGATCACTCTAAGTAGGATGGGCTTCAGCGTGACCCGTAAGAGAATTTTCGGATTAGTTTTGCGATCGGCGCGCTTATTCCGCTCAGTATGTTTGGGTTTGTCATTCCAATTGATATCGATTGTGTTTGAAGTGGATGTGGCTGGGTGTTGCGCCGTGGCAACGCAGCCGTCGACCAGACCGAGCATGAATGGACCGCCAAGATGCAAGGAACGCCAAGGGCCTCTGGGAAACAATCGTTTTATCGTGATTCCTTGTTTGTTCACGGGCCCTTAGTATCTTTACGGCAACGCTCGGAGGGCCGGATCGGCGATCGGCTTTCCGCTCGGGCCTATTTGCTTGGCAGTCGGCGTGGGATGGGGACGGAAGCTCGGGTAGCGACTAACATCAAACATGGTGATTGAAATGCTAGCAAAGAAGGACCTACTTCGTTACGGACGACGTCTAGGTTATGCGTGTTTGATCTTGCTGCTGTTGGGAACATCGTCATGCTCGACCGATCCTGCGTCAACAGCGGTAGATCCGCAATTTGTCGGCCGGGTGGATTCTCCCGAGGCGGTGGAGGCGCTGAAGACTACCGAGGACCTCCTGGAGGTGACCCCGGAAAAGGCGGCGTTGCATCCGGACTATCAAATCGTTGAAAATTTGGCCGTGCCGTTTGCACCGGAGTATCGGGTCGGCCCCGCGGACGTGATCGAGATCATTTACCATATCAATTATGAAAATGCGCAGGATGCGTATCGATTGGAGATTCAGGACAAGATCAGCATCGCCTTTCCTTACCATTCCCAATTCAGTTCGACCGTATTGGTGCGAACCGACGGCAAGATCACGGTGCCGATCCTTGGGGATGTACAGGCGGCATCCTTGACTCCTGCTCAGTTGGCCGCCAACCTCAACAGGGAATATGGAAAAATTATGGAACAACCAGGGGTTACGGTAGCCCTGGAAGATTTCAACGTGAAGATCAAGGAACTGAAGCGGGCGATCACCACGGCGCCGCGAGGTCAGAGTAAGATCGCGCCGGTGGCGCCCGATGGGCGGGTTGCTTTTCCGATTATCGGCAATCTACAGGCCGAAGGATTGACCTTGGCCCAGTTGGAGTCCAAGGTCAACCAAGAATATTCCAAGACGATTCGGAACCTGAACGCCACGCTTGTCTTGCTTGAGATCCATCATAACAAATTCTATGTGCTTGGCGAAGTGGGGCGACCCGGCGCGTACGAGATGCCTTCGCGGATTAACCTGATCGATGCCCTGGCCATGGCTGAAGGTTACAAGAAGACGGCGATGCTCGAGAATGTTGTGGTTTTTCGTAATGACGGGTTGGAAAGGCCGATTGCTTTCAAGGTCGATTTGAAACGGGCCATCAAGGAAGGGCACATGTATTCGGCCCTTCTGATCCGACCGGCGGATGTTGTCTATGTGCCAAAAACCAAATGGGATGATATCAACGATTTGATGGATCGGGTATTTACCAGGGGCATCTATGCGGTGCTGCCTTTCCAGAGTGTATTCAGCGTGAATTACGATATCCGGGGCACCAGCAGATGATGCCGCCGCGATCCGTGCCGGCGCGGAAACCGCAAGCGGCATGAAATGTCGTGGCAATGGTCGAAAGACGGGGCAAGGACGGCGGCTCGGATTGCTGATTGTGTGGGGTTTCAAGGCACGCTAAATAAGGGTGAATCATGGTACAGAAAGCAACACAATCGACCACGGCATCGAGTTTTTCCAGAGAACTTGCTCATATACTATTCGAGCGTCGGCGTCTAATCCAAGCCATCTTCTTCCTCATTTTCTTGCCGGTGCTGGCGACGGCCATCCTCTTGCCGCCTTCGTATCGTGCTTCAGGCAAATTCGTGATATCGGTCCCAGAGCAATTGGATCCTCTGCGTCGGGAAAATTTTTACGATTATCAGAACCGGGCGAAGCGACTGTTGCAGCAACAGAAAGAGATTATTTTCTCGGATCGGGTAGTGAGCAACGTGATCCAAAGTTTCTATCCCGATCAAGATGCAGGCAAACTGAGTGCGGATGTGGACATCGAAAAAATAAAGAAGAAGATGGAGGTCACCCCACCTCAGGGCGAGAGCTTCAATGAGTCCAGCGTTTTTTATATCAGTTACATCGACAGCAATGCCAAGCGGGCTGCTGATTATGCCGGCGCGATCTGTGCCGCGTATCTTAAGGTCTACAATGAGATCGCCAAGGAAAACGCGGGATTTTCATTCGATTTTTTTAAGCGGCAAACGGACCAACTGTACGAGGAGATGATCCAGCGCGAAAAGAGCTTGCGCGATTATGAAGTCGAGCATTCGGAAGCCGTGATCGGCATGCTCAACATGGAAAGCGATCGGGGCACCAACATGGAAGTGGGACCGAACGCTTTACTCACACAATACACCGGCAGATATCACGATCTTCAGGATCAATTGGCGGGCATCAGTGCCGCGGTCGGCGAATTGGAAAAGGAAGTCGGTCGCAGCGACAACCCGGCGGTGTTGGGCGATATGCAGGTGCCGGGCCACGCCATCGCCACTTTTAAGAACAAGGTCGCTCAGTTGCAAATCCAACTGAACGAAATGCGGTCGCAGTTCAAAGACAATTTTCAGCCGGTGCAGCAAGCCAAGAAGGAACTGGAATTCAATTTGTCTTCATTGAAAGACGAGTTGGCTCGTTCGATTCGAGCCCAGAAGATCACCGCCCAAGCCGTTGCCGCTCGGATCAAGGAATTGGAAGAGGTGATCGGCGAACTCCGACAGAAGATTCGAAGCACCGCCGAGCAACGCGCTCAATACGAGCACTTCAAACAGCAATATAATCTGGCCAAGGATACCTATGCGCGGGCCCGTGACCAGTTGGAGCAATCGCGGTTGGCGGTAGCTCTTGATCAGGCCAAACAGAGCATCACCCAAGTCGATGTGCCGATGGTGCCGGACCAACCGATCAAGCCCAATCGGCCGCTTCTGATCGCTCTCGGCCTATTGGGCGGTTTGCTGTTCGCGGTGGCGATTGCGGTGACGGTCGACTACCTGGATCATACCATCAAGAGACCCGAGGACATTGATCGCCGTCTCGACGTTCCGATCTTCGGGTCCCTGCCTCGCATTGGATAACGGCATGTTGGTTACGGCCCTTTCCGTCCTGATTGTGCTTTCATTGGGTGCCATTGCGTGGATGGGCTACGTCATGGCGCGGCCGCGCCATGACCTGGGCGGCGAGATGGTTGGGACGGAGACCATCCTGTTGGGCTGCTGGTTGGTTGCCGTGGTATTTTTCGGCCCGAATTTCCTGGCCTTGCGCCCCGCCGGGATCTTTGACATCACCATCGAGCGGGCTTTGTTCATCGCGCTGTTGCTGATGCTGACGCGCAGTCTGCTCCGGGGACAGGTTCATTTCTCAAGGAGCCTGACGGTGGAATGGCTGATGCTGCTATTCCTGCTCTTGTGTTTCCTGTCCATGGTTCAATTCGGGTTCGGGACCGCATCACCAGGCTATCCCTCGCCCTGGTTTACATTCTTGAGCGGCTATTTGTTCCCCTTTATCGTGTTCGTCTATGCGAAATGGCACGTGGTGGGGCAGCGGGCGGTGCGCTGCATCTTTTACTTCGTGTTTTTGGCGGGCTTGTATTTGGTGCTTGTGTCTCCGCTCGAATTTTTTCAGCTGCGCCAGTACGTTTTCCCTCAATACATCAACGATCCAACGATTCTGCTGCACTTGGATCGGGCGCGAGGGCCGTTTCAGAACGCCGGACTCAATGGCTTGGCCATCCTTTTCGGATTTCTCTGCGGTGTATACTTGACCGACCATAAGCAAGGAATAGACCGGGGGGTCCATATCGGTCTGCTCGCGCTCTTTTTCCCGGCCATTTTTTTCACGCAAACGCGATCCGTCTATCTGGGTTTTTTTGTGGTGCTTTTGGGGCTTCTTTTTTTCTATCGGACCTCATTCCCAAAATGGAAAGCCTTCTTTTTACCCCTCAGCCTTGCTTTTCTGCTGGCCGCGATCAATTCGCCGCGACTGGCCTTTGAAGAACGCAGCAAGGGCGGGGTGATGCAAGTTGATGAAGTCAAGATTCGCTTTACTCTGATGGAACGTTCGATTGCAATGATTGGCGATCAGCCGTTTCGCGGGGTCGGGCTGGCTCAGTTCATTCCCGCCTCGGTTCAGCGCTACAAGGGCCGTTATCCCATTCCAGAAAGCACGACCGAGCAGACCCAACACAATCACCTGCTTGGGCTAGCCGCGGAACTGGGGATTGTCGGGATGCTGATCTATGTTGGAATTGTGGGCAATATTTTGGTTCGAGGCAGCTATCTGATCGCTCGGCTCAGGCCGCGCAACCCTACCCTCGCCAACCTGCCGCTTGTCCTGATCCTGTTGATGATTTCCTATTTGTTGTCCGCCATGTTCCTGGAACCTTCCTACTTTCTCGCCAGCAATGCCACCTTCTTCACTTTCGCGGGCATCCTGGATGGGTTGTATGATCGGATGATGAGCAATGGGCAGGTTGATCTGGCCGAAGTTGAGGGTTGTGCGATTTCGGGGCGGCCGGGATCGGCTCGGGTATGACCGTTGACGGGAACAACCTTGCATGAACCGAAAAGAACGCCATGGTTCGCTGAAAATGAACCAGCGGGACCTGATTGTATGCGTGCTGTTTTATCCTCGGGGCCTTTGCGGGGACGGCCACGATCAGGCGCATGAACTCCAACAACGGCAACCGAACACAGGGTGCAACCGTGATGGGAACAGTTGCCCGGGTTCAGTGATCTAACACGCGAAAGGTTACCCCACGATGTACGAGTCATACTACCGGATGAAGACAAGGGCGTTCGAGAATACAGCCGATAGCGAGCTGTTTTTCCAATCGCCCCAGCACAAGGAAGCATGGTATTTTCTCGTCCAAGGCATCACGGCTCGCGAACAATTCCTGCTTGTGATTGGTGACTACGGGGTGGGAAAGACGACTCTGTGCGCGAAATTGGTCAGTGCCTTGAAGAAGAATGGCATTGCCCCGTTGGCGGCCAGTCCCATCGCCAGCTATCAGGGTCTATTGAAGCAGATTCTGACCTTTTACCTGCCTGATTCCACCATCACCGAGGTCGGCCCGGCTCACGACGCCTTGATTGAATATTTCGAGGCGCAACAGCAAATTCGGCCCCTCTATGTGATCATCGATGATGCCCATGAAATGGATGTGCCCACCCTGAGCAAACTGTTTTCCCTCGCCAAATATACTCGAAATGGCACCCCGCCATTGCGATTGCTGCTCTTTGCCCATTCCAATTTTGTGCAGATGCTGAAGTGGCCCGATCTGGAACCACTGAACCAGCGCATCCGGATGCGTTTCCGATTGAATCCGTTGGATGCCGAGCAAACCAAGGAATACATTTATTTCCGATTGGTGAATGCCGGCGCGACCGGCGTGCCTTTTTTCGAGCCCGCGGCAATTGAGCGGATCTTCAAGTTTTCCCAGGGCGTGCCGCGAATGATCAATAATGCTTGTGAGTTCTGTCTGATGCTGGGGGCGACGGGAAATCAGACGGTGATTGACACCTCGGAGGTGGAACGTGCCGCGGCCTATCTGAGTCCTCCCGCCCCCGCCCCGCCGGCGCCAACCGCTCCAAGTACCGGCACGGATACCAGGGAGGCGACCGGAATCGCGCCCCAGCAGGCGGAACCGCACCCGCGGCGGGTCACCATTAAGCTGACCGATGCCGCGGATGCCGATGCCGACCTCGCCGCGACCGATGAAGTGGACCTACTGCAAACAGATGAATTGGTCAGGGCGGTAAAGGTGAAACCCGCGGAGCCCAAGAGCATGACGGTCTTTATCCTGATCATCGTGGTGCTGCTGCTGGCTTTGTTGGCATCTTTGTACTTACGTTTCTAGCGCAAGGATAATGGAGAGCACTCGAGTGGGGGATGCTGCGCGATGACACCTCTTTGGGAAAAGATAATCAAACGAGAAAACAGGGAAGAATGGCTTGTCGATGGGGGGGAAGCGCAGTGGGAAAATGCCTTCCTAACTGGACAGCCACACAGCGATGAGCCCGACCCGAGGCGAGCGCCGGTTGAATTGAACGCAATGGACATGGCCCCCGAGAGAAATTGGGAACAGGAGTTTCTCCATAGACGCCAAGGGACCGGAGCGAAGCCCGCGATTGACGCGCCGGCACATCGGGAAAGCGCGAGCGATCGACGTTCCACAACAGTGAGTGGAGATCAGGCTAGAGGGGGAACCAGGCCGGTTGAGAAACCCTTGGATGCCGGGGTTGAATCGACGGAGCCGATTGGGTTGCGGCCGCGACTGGGGAGTCGGTTCACCGAAGCGGAAGCGCTACCCAAGGTATTGGCGATGATGCGCAATTCGCTCGAAAGCATATGGACGAGCATGGTTCTTGACACCCGCCGCGATCCGCACACCTTCCTGTTCTGCGGAGCGACCAGGCAGGAAGGGACCACTTTTGTGTCGTTTCATCTGGCGCTCTATCTGGCGATCGAACATGGTCTGCGTACCTTGTATCTCGATACCGATACGGAATGCCGGAATCATCCTTTCCTGCCCAAGGAACTCTCCGCTCGTCCGGGACTCACCTCCTACTTTTTGGACAACCGCGATTTAGCCACTCTGCTTGTGCCGACCCAGTTTCGAAACCTGTCTTTGCTGCCGGCCGGAGGTCAGGACAACAGGATAAAGATCAGCAGCATGATCTTCGAGAAGTCCTTGTTGAGAGGGCTTTTCGAATTCGCGCGTCGCCAATTCGATGTTGTCATCTGCGATGGGCGACCTATCGTTTTACAACCCGGCATCATTGGGTTCGCCAAGGAAGTGGATCAGGTGGTGATGGTCTGCCGCTATGGGGTCTCCCGCTACGAGGTGACCCAATTGGGCGTTGAAAAATTGCGAGGAAATGGTGTCGGCAACATCGGGATCGTTTTGAACGATCGGCGCTATCCGATCCCGGCGAGAATTTACAAGAAGCTCAAATAAACATGGAGGCCAAGCCCAGTCGGAAGACCATTCTGCATCTCATTGATGCGTTGGATTTTGGTGGAGCACAGAAGTTGTTGGTCCTGCTTGCCAAGTGGACGCCCAGGGACCGCTATCGAATGATTGTGGGCGTGCTCCAGGACCGGGTGAGTCTGCGGCGCCAGATCGAAGCGCACGGGGTGCAAGTGATCTGCCTGGGGCGACCTCGGCCCAGCATCTTGCAACCATGGCGCTTTTTGAACTATGCCTTGCGCAACATCCATGATCTGGTTTTGTTGTGTAAGAAGGAAAACATCTCGATCATCCAATGTCATTTGTCCGATGCGGAATTCATCGGGGTCGTTGCCGGGCATCTGGCCGGACTGGAGCAAATCTATATCACGGTGCACTTGCCCGCCTTGTTGCCGAAGCGGCCGCGCCATGATCCGCGCCTGTATCTGCGAAGGTTGGCCATCCGCTGCTGCTATCGGATGGCGACCGCAATCATCGCGGTTTCGGAGGAGGTAGCGGAACGTCTGCGCGAGGTGACCGGGTTCGGCGGCAAGGCCATCCTCACCATCATCAACGGCATTGATACCGAAGGTCCGCGGGAAGCTCCAGGCGCCGATGTCGTTCGCGGGGAACTGGGCCTTGCCGAGCACGACCGGGTATTGGTCTCGATCGGGCGCTTGACCCAGCAGAAAGGCCAGATCTACCTGCTGGAAGCGGTTGCGATCTTGGTTCGGTCCTATCCGAATCTCAAGGTCCTGATTCTGGGCGAGGGGGAACTGCGGTCCGAGTTGCAAGCCCAATGCCGGCGCCTTGGGCTTCGGAGTCGGATCTCGTTTTTGGGCAATCGCGAGGACGTCCCCCAGATTCTGGCCGTGGCTGAACTGTTCGTGTTGCCTTCGTTATACGAAGGCACCTCCATCGCGTTGCTGGAGGCCATGGCTGCCGGCAAGCCGATTGTCGCCACTGATATCCCACCGAATCGCAGACTGCTTGCCCATGGACGCAACGCTCTATTGGTGCCACCAGGCAACGGGGCCGCTCTCGCCGCCGGCATTGCCGATCTGCTGGAGTCCAGGCAGAAAGCGACGGCTTTCGGATTAGGCGCGCGGCAGGTGGTACGCGAGTCTTTTGATGTGAGTCGGATGTTGCGTCAACTGGAGAGGGTCTGGGACGGAAAATAGCGCGAACCAGGTGGCGGAGCCGCGAGGCATGCCCCGCTTGCGAGATCGATGCGGGGGGGGGGCGCAGCCGGGTGATTCGCGTTTCTGTTTGTGGGTATGTGCCAGCTAGACCCATTGCGGTTTGAAGGTTGCCAGTGGTAGGCTCCGGTCGAGGATGATCATCCGGTACAAGCGGCGTCCAGCCGCGAATCCCCCGGGCCGAGGTGGCCGGTGCGGTCCGGGTCACGGCCGCTGATCGGCCTCTCATGACCCCACCCGACGTCGCTTCATCGTTCAATCCACCGCGTAATCGTTCAAGGGATGGGGACATGTGCGCCTATAGGGAAAGGGCAACGGAAGCATCAGGGACCGAGCCCCGAAAGGACCGGCGGGCAACGGTTCATGTGATCGGATTGCGGGGCGTGCCGGCATCGTGGGGAGGAGTCGAACGGCAGGTCGAGGAACTGTATTCGAGATTGGCGGCTCGCGGCTATCGGGTGGTCGTCTACGGCAGGTCACACTATGTCCCGACCGATGTATCGGAATATAAGGGAATGATTGTGAAACGTCTGCCCACCATCGAGGTGAAAGGGTTCGAATCGGCGATTCACTCGCTGCTGGCGGTTTTCTGTTGCCTGATGGGCGATCCCCAGATCGTTCATTTCTATACCCAGGGGGCCTGCCTGTTTTCTTGGATCCCCAGAATTCTCCGCCCCAAGGCCAGGGTTTTTTTTACCTGTGTCGGCCTCGATTGGCAGCGCAAGAAATGGGCGCCTTGGCAAGCGGCGATCATTCGCTTGGGCGAGGTCTGCTCGGTGTTGTTTCCGCATTGCGCTACCGCGGTATCACGCGAGCTTCAAACCTACTACCAACAACACTACGGCATTTCTTTGCATCATGTCCCCAATGGCGTCAATTTGCCTGCCCCCGACTCCTCCAGTTGCCGGCTGCTGCAAGAATTGGGTCTGAAGCGGCGCGACTATTTCTTGTGGGTCGGGCGCATTGTGCCGGAAAAACATCTGGAGGACCTGATCGAGGCCTTCAAGACCGGCCCGATACCCCAAAAACTGGTCATTGTTGGGGGCAGTGCTCACACCCAGTCGTATTTCACAAAATTGCGGAAGTCGGCGGGCAATGCCTCGGGTGTTGTGTTCGCGGGATTTCGCTACGGATCGGAACTGGATCAACTGTTCCGGAATGCGCGCGGCTTTGTTACCGCATCGGAGCTGGAAGGGTTGCCCCTGACCCTGTTGGAAGCCATGTCTTATGGCTTGGTGTGCATCGCCAGCGACATTGCACCGCATCGCGAAGCCCTCGGCGGCTTGGGCGAGTTTGTTTTCCCGGTGGGCGGGGTCAACCGGCTGAATCAGCATCTATTGCATGTCGGCAAGCTGGGTGATGAGGCATTGGATGCGCGCCATTTTCGAGCGGTCGAGTGGGTTCGCGCGTATTTCAGTTGGGACGAAGCCGCCGATCGCTTGGATTCGCTCTACCGGCAAAGCTTGGCCAGCGGTGCCGACGCCGGAGCCGCCAATTTACCCGGCATGGGAAGTGCCGGCTGATGGGGATCCAATCACCCGCCCGCCTTGTCTCATCCCAAACCGGTTGCGGCAAGGTGAGGAGGCGACGAAATCCATTCGATCGCCGGCGGCCGTGTCGGCCCTTCGACTTACTGGTGGGGAATGTTATGGACGAAACTACAGCTCCGGAATCGATCAGTTGCGGGGACCA
>Ga0100399_1003755_pt1 | contig 10625 bp, 8 predicted proteins | sample CryGeymeta201523_FD_81545 | JGI IMG/M metagenome (GOLD analysis project Ga0100399, IMG submission 81545) | Groundwater microbial communities from Crystal Geyser aquifers in Utah, USA - Crystal Geyser metaG 2015-23 | ecosystem: Environmental > Aquatic > Deep subsurface > Groundwater | place: USA...
CGAATCGACGGCGTGGTGGTGCGGGACGCCGAGGGGAAACCGGTCGGTTTGGTCGATACTCAGGACCTCGCGCGGCTGAAGATTGTCTGAGCCGCTGGAATCCGCATGACAGATCAGAGGAAGGCTGGCATCTTCCCGCCGTTCTCTCCGAATCCTGTTTTTACCATGATCCGCCAACTCCTGAGTTTCTTCGTTTTTGCCGCATTCTCCAGCACCTCCGCCGAGGAAGTGCTTCGTGCATTGCCGGTTGATCCTTCGGATATAACGCCGGAGTCGGGATTGAAGGTGGTCGATCCGACCCCGCCTCCAGCGGAGGCAAAGCCATTGCCGCCCGGTGAGGTGGTGCTTCCTGAGGTGAAGAAGAACCCGCGCTCGGACTCGCCGGATATGCCGAACTTACCGAGCGGGGATGATGCGGTGCGACTTCAGATTTTCCTCGATCAGAGCCATTTTGGCCCTGGTGTGATCGATGGCAAACCGGGACGTTTCACGATTCTTGCCGTGAATTCTTGGAATGAAGTCAACGGCCACCCACCAGGCGAGATTGGCCCGGTGATGGCAGCGGCGCGCAAGGCGGTTCCGAATCCTTTCGCGGTGGCGATCGTTCCTGAAGTGGCGACGAAGTGGGTCAATAGCAAGTTGTCCTATAAGAAGTCAGAGCAGGCGAAAGAGAAGCGGATGAGCTACCGGAGTTATGCCGAGTTCATGTCGGAACGCTATCACACCGATGTGGAGTTCCTGATCGACCTGAATGGGTCGAGCAAGACTTACGGTCTCCAGCCGAGGTCATCGGTGATCGTTCCCAATGTGCAGCCCTTCACCATCGAGAGCCTAACAGGTTCGCGCTATGAAACGGAGGAACTTCTCAATTCGCGTCACGTGGTGGTGGATACAAAAATCAATCAGGCCCGGATTTATGAGGCAGCGCCGAAGGCTCTGATTGTCACGGATCCGGATGCACCGGTGCTGGTGACGGCGAACAGTGCCTTGGTCGCCTCGTTTCCGATCACTCCGGGGAAACCCCAGTTCATCAAGTATGGCCAATGGGAGCTGAAGAACTGCGTGCAGCTGCCGGTGTGGCGTTACGATCAGTCGCTGCTCGACGGCAAAGGGCGGAGTAGCAAGTACCTGAACATTCCGCCGGGTCCCAATAGTCCGGTCGGGGTGATCTGGGCGGGTCTCAGTGTTTCGGGTATCGGGATGCATGGCACCTCAGATCCGGAAACGATCGGCCGCGCCCAAAGCGCTGGCTGCATTCGCATGGCAAACTGGGATGTCGTAAGGTTGCCGGACTTCATCCGCCCGGGGGCCACTGTGGAGATTCGGTGAACGAATACCCCGTCTTAGGACGTCTTTATCCCTGTTAGCCCGTTATGCGCCCTGCCAAGAATTTCGTTGTCCGTGTGTTCGTGTATTCGATCGGGCTGCTCTATCTGGCAGGGGATCTCTTTCTCTTCGATGGGCCGGTGAATCGTAAGATCCAGTCCGCACGTCCGGATAGTCCGGAATCGCTTGCGCGGGCGAAGGCGCAGGGAGTTGTTGCGCAAGTCTTCGGCCATTCGATTTATCTTTCGCAAGTCGAGCGGGCGACGAAGGAACGGCTTTGGCTGAAAGGAAAGAAGATCGAGGATCTGAACAAGGAACAGCGACGCATTGCAAGATTAGCGGCCTTGAATGATCTGATCGATCACCAGATTTTACGGGTGAAGGCGCTTCACAATGCGGATGAGTTGACTGTTTCAGAAAAGGAAATCGATGAGGCGGTGCTGAATCTCGCGACGCGCTATCCGAGCCGAAGTGCGATGCAGGCGGAGTTGGCGGACGAGGGGATCGATACGGAGGAGGAGCTTCGCTTGAGGCTGGGTGCGAGAATTCAGCAGCAGCGGTATGTCGAGACTCGGATTGCCGATGGCATTGTGGTGGGTGAAGAAGAGGGACGGGAGTGGTTTGAGGAACATGCAGATGACTTTGCTTTGCCGCCACGGGTTCGGGTTCGGCATCTCTTTCAATCGACGCTTCTTCATGAATCGGCGGCGGCGAAAGAGGCTCTTGAACAGGCGCTTGGAGATTTGCAAGCCAAGCGAAAAAGTTTCGAGGAACTGGCAAAGAGCTTGAGCGAAGATCCACGGACGAAGGATGTCGGTGGTGAGCTGGGCTGGGTGACAGAGGACCGTTTGCCGGCGGATTTCGGGACGCCGGTCTTCGCGATGGCAATGGGTGAGCCTGTTTTGATCCGAACCAAGATCGGTTGGCATGTGGTCGAGGTGCTGGAGAAGAAGCCTGCGGAGAAGCGGTCTTACGATGAGGCAAAGGAGGAAGTCATCGCGGCGATCGAGGCTTCGAAACGTGAAATCATGGTGGATCGTCTGCGCAAGGCGCTACGTTCTCGCGAAGATATCGGCGTGCATGTCTTTCCTGAAATAATTAGCGGCGAATGAGAGGGATTTACTGGGTTTTGATGCTTCTTGTGATTCTAACAGGAGGCTGCCGGAAGGAGGCGCCGCCGAAGACGGTGGCGATTCGTGAGGATGGGGTGTTAGAGTTGACGCTTTGTAGTTTCAATGTCCGCTATGAAGGCGATCAGGATAAGTCGTGGAGGGCGTGGCCGAATCGGATTGATCGTGTGGTGAAGAGTCTGAGGGAGATCGATCCGGATGTGTTTGGCATTCAGGAAGCACTTCATGGGCAGGCGGCGGATTTGCGGGCATCGATGACGGACTACGGGTTTTTCGGGGTCGGGCGCGATGATGGAAAGCACGACGGCGAGTATGCCGCGATCTTGTGGAAGAAGGATCGCTTCGCGCCGGATGTCGAAGATCAGGGGACGTTCTGGCTTTCAGATACGCCGGAGAAAGCGGGTTCGAAAAGCTGGGGAAACGAGGTGGTGCGCGTGGTGACCTGGGTGAGGCTGGGGGACCGCTCGACCGGGCGGTCATTCTATGTTTTCAACACGCATTGGGATCATCGGAGCCAGGCATCCCGCGAGCGCGCGGCTCCGTTGATCGCGGCAAGGATCGATGGGAGAAAGCACCCGGAGGATCCGGTGATTCTGGTAGGTGACTTCAATGCAACACGTGGGAATCCGGCGGTGGATTACTTTGTTGGTGAGCGGGTCATGCTTTCCGGGAAGAACCTCGGCCCGTGGTCTGGTGCGATGAAGGATCCTTATCAGATGCTGAAAGGTGGGGAGAAGAATCGGAGGACGCTACACTTCTGGGAGGCGGATGATGGGTCGAGGCTCGATCGCTTGAAGGTCGATCACATTTTCGTCAACGGCGAGGCGAAGTTGTTCGATGCGGGAATTTGCAAGGCGGCGACGCGGGAGGCTCAGGCTTCCGATCACTATGCGGTTTGGGCGAGGGCGGCTTGGGTGGATTGATTGGACTGGCGACTGAAAGTCGCCTTGCCCAGCCATGGCGCTCGTGGAGAGCGCCACTCCGTTCAGTCCAGGAACTTACCGGGATTGAGGGTGTCTTTAGGGTCGAGGGCGCGCTTGATGGCTTGGTGCACGGCGAGGTTGTTCAAGCCGAGGGCTTGCTTGATCCAAGGCTTCTTGGCGAGGCCGACGCCGTGTTCACCCGTGATGGCACCAGCGTTTTCGAGCACCCAACTGAAGAGCTGATCGAGGGCTTTGTCAGCTTTCATCCGGACCATTGGGTCGCTGTAGTCCGCGACCATCAGGTTGGTGTGAATGTTGCCATCACCCGCATGACCGAAGCAGGCGACGGCGATTCCGGTCTTTTCTTCGAGGCTGCGGGCGAACTCGACGAGTTCGACGAGCTTCGAGCGGGGGACGACAATGTCCTCGTTGAGCTTGGTGAGGCCGGTATCGCGCAGCGAGTAGGAGAACTGACGGCGTAGTTTCCAAATAGCTTCGCATGCCTCTTCGTCCTCGGCCCGATCAACCTGGGTGGCTCCGAGTTCACCGATCAAGGTGACGAGTTCCTCGAGTTCGGCGGCGACTCCTTTCGGGCGACCATCGATTTCAACGATCAGGTGTGCTTGTCCTTCGGGAAAGACTTCGGGGCCGAGTCGCTTGCGGGCGGCGGCGAGAGTGAAGCCATCGGTGATTTCCAGTGCGGATGGAAGATGGCCTGCATTCAGGATCGCTTGCACGGCGGCGGCAGCCATCGGGAACTCCGGGAAGACGGCGGCCAGCATGGCACGAGCGGGCGGTTTAGGAATGATGCGAAGGGTGGCTTCCGTGATCACGCCAAGCATGCCTTCGGAGCCGGTGAAGAGTCCGACGAGGTCAAAGCCGGTTTTGTTTTTGTGCACGCGGCCGCCGCAACGCATGACATGTCCATCGGGAAGGACCACTTCCAGTCCGAGCACGTAACTACGAGTCACGCCATACTTCAAACATCGCGGACCGCCGGCGTTGGTGGCGATGTTGCCGCCAATCGAGCACTCTTTCAGCGAAGCGGGATCAGGCGGGTAGTCCCAGCCGAGGGCAGCGACTTCCGACTGGAGCACGCCAGTGATGACGCCGGGCTGGACGACAGCGACACCGTCTGCCGGATTGATCTCAAGAATGCGATTCATGCGCGCCACGGAGAGTGCGATCCCGCCATAAATGGGAACGCATCCCCCGACATAGCCGACACCGGCACCGCGGGTGGTCACGGGAACCTTGTGACGGGCAGCGAATTTCATCACGGCGACGACGTCTTCCCGCGATTCAGCGAAGACAACGAGATCCGGGCGGTGGTTCGCGTTCCACTTGTCCGTGGCATGGGTGGCGATGTCTTCTTCGGTAAGGGAGATCCGGCGCTTGTCGATCTCGTGGGAAAGGAGTTCGAAGAGAACTTCTGGAGAAATGGTGGTGCCAGTTGGGATTTCCTCCTCAGTCTCCTCATCCAGATCACGGAATGCCTCGTCATCGAATTTCAATTCAAGCCCAGGGCGGCTTTGTGCGACGGGCCGATCGCGTTCGACCCATGAGTTGCGTTTCGGAGGCAATTTCATGACTGGGACAGTGCTTTGGGTTCAGACGATTCGTCAACTGACATACAAGGAAAGTCAATCTCCCCATGGCCGGTGAATCTGGGACGGATCGTGGCGATTTCAAGCTGACTGGACGAACTATTTTTCAGCCACAAGCCGGACGCAAGTGACCCAGAGTGCCGAGAATTGTTGGGAACCGGACGTGGCCTCTCATTACGATCGGCTGCGCTCTCGGGGCGATGCGCGACGTGGTCTTGACCGCACGACGGCCGTAGGGTGATCGAGTTAGGGTGAAATCCAGCCCCATCTGAGAGGCTGTCTGAAAATTGGAGCGCGGATCTTCAGTCCGCTTGTTTGTGGTGGCAAATGCCGGATGACAGGAAGATTTTGAAACCACGATTCAGATGAATTCCACAAATCTTTTGTTTTTCAGACAGCCTCTGAGTTTTTTCGGACCAAGATGGCTAGGATGGATAGGATTTTGAAGTCATGATCCTATTTATCCTGTTCCGATTCCTTCCTCAGCTTGATCGACCTGATGACGGTCGCTTTGATCGAGGCTTGCACCCTCGGCGATGGAAGGCACCTTTGAGCCATGGAACAGCGACGACTTGGGACGAGCGGCATTGTAGTGAGCGAAATCTGCCTAGGGACGATGACCTTTGGCTTGCAGGCGGATGAGAAAGAGAGCTTTCGAATCATGGATCGCTCGGTCGATGCGGGGATCGATTTTTTCGACACGGCGGAAGTTTATCCGGTGCCTCCCAGTGCGGAGTTGGCGGGCGATACCGAGGAGATCGTTGGGCGTTGGTTGAAAACAAAGCCGCGTGAGGGTGTCATCATCGCCACGAAGATCGCGGGTGCGGCGCATGGCTGGTTCAACCCGCCGATCCGTGATGGCAAGGCGGCGCTTGATCGGGTGCACATGAGGAGGGCTCTTGAGGGGAGTCTGCGTCGCTTGCAGACGGATTACATCGATCTCTATCAGCTCCACTGGCCGGATCACGGGATGCGTTACGATGACGTGCTTGAGCCGCTCGATGACTTCGTGCGTGAGGGGAAGGTGCGGGCGATCGGAACAAGCAACGACAATGCCTATGGCATGATGAAATCGCTTTGGGCGGCGGACAGCGGCGGATACACGCGGATGGATACGATTCAGAATAACTTCTCGCTGAACAACCGTCGCTTTGAAGATGAGCTGGCGGATGTTTGCCGACGGGAAAAGGTGAGCCTTTTGCCCTACAGCCCGATCGGTGGCGGCGTTCTTTCCGGAAAATACAACGATGGTGCCACGCCGAAAGGAGCGCGCTTCAGCGACTACATTCAGAACGGTGGTCCGCGTCAGAAGGCGATGGCGGCTCGCTTCGTCAATGACAAGTCGGTCGAGTCGACCAAGCGCTTCATGGCCATCGCAGCTGAAGCCGGAATCGATCCGGTGACATTGGCAGTCGCTTGGAGCAAGCAGCATGACTTCGTGGCGAGCACGATCATCGGCGTGAGCGCGGAAAAGCAGCTTGATCCGATCCTTGCGGCGGCGGGATTGAAGCTCGATGACGCGACGCTTGCGGCGATTGATGCCGTGAGTCAGGAGATCCTTTATCCGATGGGATGAGCGGGAGGGAAAAACGGCCAGCCTTGGATGGTGGGTGGGCCGAGGCTTTCCTGTTCGAAGTTGCCCATGCACTGGGTGAAGGTGAAGGCGTTGATCGCAGGTTGGCAATCGGCCATTAGCGGGTCGCCGGATAGGTTTCGGAAAATGGCGAGGTCTCGATCTGAAATCGGGACGTCAGGATCCGGGCCGCGCCATTTCATGTGGAAGGCGTGCACGGGACCGGATGCGACTTCGCGGATTTTTAGAAGAATGAGGAAGCCGGTGGCATCGCTGTCGCCGAAATGGTGGTGCTCAAGGTGAGCTGGCAGTTTTCGCAGAAAAGTGACGAGCGCGGCCGTCGGAAAGGAGCTTGCTACTAGAAGTGTCGTAGCATCTTCATTCGCCGCGGCGAACTGGCGGAAGGTGGTTTTGCTGTTCTCGATGGTGAGCAGGCGCTTGGCGGGTGTTTCGATGCGGGTGGCGAGTTCGAGGTCGGCGAGGGAGATCTTGTGAGGTGCTCGGTGGCTGTAGTCGATGGATTTTCCGTCGGGAAAATGGAGGATTAGCGGGCCTTGGGTGAGAAGCATCGCCTCGCTCATGACGAAGCCCAGTTCGGCGAGGCTGCTGGAGCGCGCGAACATCAGGCTGAGGCCGGCGTTGATCGAATGCTGTCGGCGTTCGAGGAATTTGGAGTCGTAGCCGAGGTCGACGCTGGCGCTGCGGATGAGCGTTCCATCCTTCCATTCCCGGGATGTTAGATTGAAGAGGAGTTTTAGCAGCGAGGCGAGGTTGTCGGGCTGACGCCAACTGAAAGGGCGCAGGCTGGTGCCTTCCCGGAAGAGTCCGTGAAGCTTGGCGAGGAGCGTCGACCACTCGTCGGGAAGCAGTGGGTGCTCAGGTTGCCAGTCGATGATCTGAAGGGAACGGCTGAGAATGGCGGCGCTGTCTTCGGTTTCGAAAAGCTCGTGAAGCCAGTTTTCTGCCTCCAGTGGCAGGATCAGTCGCTCGATGATCTCGGTGCGATACTTGTGGCGCTTGAGCGAGAGTTTTCCCTCGCGTTCGAGGGCTTCGGCTTCGCGGGTGGCGGTGCGGATGTCCTCGGCTCGGGTGATTCCCGCGGCATCAAGGAGCTCGGGCCAGCGCATGCCGTAGGCGCGGGTGCTGGCTCGCGTGGTCCGGCTGCGGGCAGCGTGCCAGCGGCGATGGAACTCGGTGAGCCAGACGGGGTGATTCATGTGGACTGTAGGGTGTTGGGCATAATTCAGTGAGATAAGGGTGAGCTTAGGTATCTTTCGGATTCTTTTCGTAAAGCGAGGCGGCTATCGATACTCGACTCGGAAGTTGCTCGAAGTGGTAGCTACTTCAGGGGAAGCAGGCCGACTATTCAAGAGGTGTGTATTCAGGATTGGACCCGATTGAAAGGGCTTTCCGTGAGCCGATCGGCTGGCTGGCTGGGTGAAGCGTAGGATTGCCTAGTTCACGCCGATCAGTCACGTTTGCCGTGTCGCAAGGGACTCTTGCGGCCGATATTGAATTAGACATGCGATTACTTCACTACATTGAGATCCAGAACTTCAAGCGCTTCGGAGATCGGCAGCGGATTGAGCTAGATCATCCAGCGGTCTTAATCGGGCCGAATAACTGCGGGAAGACTAGCGCGATTCAAGCGTTGGCGTTGTGGTCTCAAGCGGTGCGAACTTGGTTTGATGTGCGGAGGGAGTCATCGGCAAAAGAGCGTCCGTCCGTTCCTTTGAACCGATTGAATATCGTGGCGGTTCCGGTTCAGCGCACGAGGTTCTTTTGGCATAATTCACGAGTTAGTGGTGTCGATCTCACATTGACCGTGGGAGTGGAGTTTAAGGGAAAAGTTCAAGCGCTTAAGATGCGATTCACGCAGCGGGGTGATGAGGTGATTTACTGTGCCCCTGACGACGATGGGATGGCGGACATGGAATTGATCGAGTTGGCGGCTTCGGTTAGAGTTGAGTTACTTTATCCCATGTCGGGCTTGGAAACCGAAGAGCCAATCCTGCAACCTGGTAGAATTGACGTCCTGCTTGGTCAGGGACAGACGGCACAAGTTCTGAGGAACCTGTGCCTACTGGTCTATCAGAATTCATCAGACGACTGGAAGCGGATCGTGAAGCTGATGAATCGGCTGTTTCACGTTCAGCTGGGTACCCCTGAGGAAACTGCTAGAGGATCAATTGAGCTACAATATCAGCAGGCGGGTGTGAAGGATGCGCTGGATGTGGCGCTGTCTGGTCGTGGATTCCAGCAAATGCTGCTGATTTTCGCCTATCTTTATTCACATAAACGCAGCGTGCTTTTGGTGGACGAGCCAGATGCTCATCTCGAAATTCTACGCCAAAAGCAAGTATATATCCTTCTAAGGGAGATCGCTACAGAAAATGGATCGCAGGTCGTGATCGTTACTCATTCCGAAGTTATTTTGGATGAAGCTTTGGATAAGAATCTCACCTTGCTTCTGGAAGGTCGTGCTGATGACTTGGCAAAGAAGGCTGATATTCGTAACAGCTTGAAGCACTTTGGTGCAGCGCACTATGTGAAGGCGAGAGAGCGGGGTTATGTGCTCTATGTCGAAGGAGGTACTGACATCGACATCTTGCGTGCCTTTGCGGAACGCCTTGGTCACCCTGCTGCTGCCTTATGGGACGAACGGATCAACTCCTTCTATGTTGCTAATAACTATCCCGAATCTAGTGCCGATAGTGAGTTGGAGCGAGTTGAAGGTGGTTTTGGTGTTACTCCCTTGGATCACTTCAATGGCTTGCGCGAATTGCTGCCTAACCTTAAGGGGCTGGCAGTCCTCGATAATGATGGGAGGGGACGGCAGGATGTTGATCGTGGTTGTCTGCTGATTCGCTACTGGAAGCGATATGAAATTGAGAACTACTTTGTGGCTCCGGAGTTGCTCCGGCGCTACGCCATATCGCGATATCAGGGTATGGAGTTGTTTGATGGTTTTCGGAGTCAAATCCAGTCAGTTTTAGATGGTTTGATACTTGAGACGGTTTTTGGTGGAGAAAGAGGCGATTTTGACACATGGAAGCATTCACCAGCTAATGCAGCTCGGATCATTTGGGAGGCGAAGACCGAGCGGCAGAAGCTGAGCAGTTTTGCGGAAGAGTTCTTTAGGCGTTTGGCGCACGAAGTTGGAGGGCAGATGTTGCTTCGAAAAGGGGAGTTTCATCGTCTGGTCGAGCACCTTGATGTGAAGTTGATTCCGTCTGAAGTGTCTTTGAAATTGGATGAGCTTAAAGTTCTCTTTGAGGCGGCGCTCAAACGTGATGAGGTTCCTGAGAAGTGAGTAAGCTAAGCGCCTGTCGTTCCGATATGTTCTAAGCACAGTGTGCGACTTCGCAATTCGGATAGAGTCGGATCGTGATTCATGTGAGAGCCTCGGCGAGCAGGTCGCGGTCGACTTTGACGACCCAGTTTTCGATGTCGGCGATGGCTCCGTTTCGGGTGCTGTCGTAGGCGCGTTCGACGCGGCATTGAAGGACGGTTTCGGCGTGCTCGATCATCGTGGGAAGGCGGTCCTCGGGGAAGGCCATGACGAGTTGCAGGCCGAAGTTGCGGGCGAGGGCGAGACAGGCGTCGATGCGGTCGCCGGAGAGTTTCGAGAAGGCCTCGTCCATGATGATGACGCCGAGATTGGGCTTCGGGTTGCGGTCGCCGAGGTCATAGACGCGCTGGAAGGCGGCGAGCATGGCGACGAAGAAGGGTGCTTGGTTTTCACCGCCACTTTGCTTTTTGGCGCTTTTGTTGAGTGAGACGGCGGCACCTTCGCCCTGGCCGACCGGATGGGCCTGGATGTCCCAGTGGTGGTAGTAGCGGTAGTCGAGGGCGCGCTGGTGACGGGGTTCGTCGGCGTTCTCGATGGCTTCCATGAGGGCGGCTTTGGCGTTTTCGATTTCCTCTCTTGCGGCGGCGGCCATGAGTTCGAGGCCGGGGTTGAGGCCTTTGTCGACGAGTGCCCAGATGGCGGTGTGGCTGAGGTCCTTGCGCATGCTGAGTTGATAGCGCCAGCCACCGATCTCGTGATCCATGGCCTTGTTGA
>Ga0100399_1003756_pt1 | contig 10624 bp, 4 predicted proteins | sample CryGeymeta201523_FD_81545 | JGI IMG/M metagenome (GOLD analysis project Ga0100399, IMG submission 81545) | Groundwater microbial communities from Crystal Geyser aquifers in Utah, USA - Crystal Geyser metaG 2015-23 | ecosystem: Environmental > Aquatic > Deep subsurface > Groundwater | place: USA...
GCAGTTTCGCGACGACTACCAGTTCGCCATGATCGTGCTGTTCGGTGTGCTGGCGGTGGTGGTGATTTCCGGCTTTGTCGTATACCGCTACGCCAGCGGCTCCCTGTTCGGTGGCACGGTCAACCTGCTGATCGTGGTCGGCATGTTGCTGGTGTTGCTGTATGCGCTGCGCACCGGCGAGACGGTGCGTGCCGGTTATTTCTTTACCATCGTCACGGCGGTGGCCTGCATCGCGTCGACCGCGATTTTCGGGCGTACCGGCATCCTCTGGGGCTATGTCGTGCTGTGGGTCAACTTCCTGTTGACCAATCGGCGTTTCGCGCTGGGCACCAACCTGGTTCTGATGACCGTGCTGATCATCGAGACCAGCCTGTTCCAGTCGGTGCTGGAGGGCGTGACCTACATTGTCACCGCGGGGATGGTGACCACCTTCGCCTGGATCTTCGCCGCGCGTCTGGCCGGTTACCAGCGCCAGCTCGAGATGCTCGCGCTGCAGGATCCGCTGACGTATGCCGGCAACCGACGGATGATGAAACGCGATCTGAATGCGGCGATTTCGGCGCGCAATCGCGAGGGCCGTCCGTTCACGCTGGTACTGCTCGACCTCGATGAGTTCAAGCGGCTCAACGACGAGGCCGGGCACGAGACCGGCGATCAGGCTTTGCGTGATTTCGCGGACCTGGTGCGCGAACAGATCCGGGCCGAGGACGGCTTCTACCGTTTCGGTGGCGAGGAATTCGTGCTGCTGCTGCCCGGCCATGGTGACGAAACCGGCCTGCGCACGGCCGAATCGCTGCACCGGCGAATCAGCGGGCGGTTGGAGTTCAGCGGCCAGTCGATCCGCTTTTCGGCTGGCGTGGCCGTGCTTGCCGCGGACGAGGACTGGCCGGCCTGGCTGGCACGGGCCGATCGGGCGATGTACCGTGCCAAAAACGAAGGCCGGGATCGGGTGGCGCTGGCTGACGGGACCCCGGTGGTGGGGAGATCCGGCCATCGCACACAGGACAACGGAAGTTTCACACCGCCGGAGTGGACCCGTACGCAGAGCTGAGCCAGCTGCTCGCGCGCTCGGTATCATCGAAGATCATCCACCACTGACGATTCTTGCCCATGACCACCAATCTTGCCGCGCTTGACCGTCGCTACCTGTTTCATCCGTCCACGGACCTGTGCCAGGTACGCGAAGGTGAACCGCTGATCTGGACTCGTGGCCACGGTATTCATGTCGAGGATCAGCATGGGCGGCGCTACCTCGAGGGCATGGCGGGACTCTGGTGCACGGCGCTGGGCTATGGCGAGCCGGAGCTGGCGCGGGTCGCCGCTGAACAGATCGAGACCTTGTGCTATGGCCCGCTGTTTGCCGCCCGGGCCAACGAACCCAGCATCCGCTTGGCGGCAAAGCTTGCCGAATGGGTGCCGATCGAGGGCGCGCGCTTCTTGTTCGGCTGTTCCGGATCGGACGCCAACGATACCCAGATCAAGCTGCTGCGCTACTACTTCAACGTGACCGGTCAGCCGCAGCGCAAGAAGATCCTGTCGCGTATCGGTAGCTACCACGGCACGACCCTGGCGACGGCTGCACTGACTGGTCTGAAGCCCTTTCATGCCCACTTCGATCTGCCCGGCAGCGATGTGATCCACCTGACCGAGCCGCACTATTTCCGCCAGGGTCGACCCGGCGAGAGCGAGGCCGAGTTCACCGCGCGCCTGGTCGCAGAACTGGAGCACGTCATCGCGCGCGAGGGCGGCGAGACCCTTGCCGCCCTGATCGCCGAACCGCTGATGGGTGCCGGTGGGCTGATCATTCCACCCGCAGGTTATTACCAGGCGATCCAGCCGATCCTGAAGCACCACGGCATTCTGTTCATCGACGACGAAGTGGTGTGCGGCTTTGGCCGCACCGGCCAGCCCTTCGGCTGCCAGACGTTTGGCATCGAGCCGACCACGATGACCCTGGCCAAGGCGCTGTCGTCGGCCTACCAGCCGATCTCGGCCGTGGCCGTGCCGCCGTTCATGTACGAGGCGATCGAGCAGGCCGCGGCCGAAGTCGGGCTGTTCGGCCACGGCCTGACCTATTCCGGTCATCCTGTGGCCGCGGCCGTGGCATTGCGCAATCTGGAGCTGATGGAGGAGCGCGGGATCATGGCGCATGCGGTGCGCATGGGCGAACTGCTGCAGGCCCGGCTGGCGCCGTTGGCCGAGCATGGCCTGGTCGGCAACCTGCGCGGCATCGGCCTGATCGCCGGGCTGGAACTGGTCCGCGACAAGAACCGCCGCGAGCGCTTCGCGCCGTCCGACAAGATCGCGTTCCGGGTTGCCTCGGCCTGTCTCGATCAGGGTCTGATCGTGCGTGCGCTGCCGGGCGACACGATCGCGATCTGTCCGCCCCTGATCATCGATGAGGCCGGGATCGACGAGCTGGTCGGCAAGCTCGAAGCGGCGCTGGAAGTGACCGCGGCCGGCGTCTGAGGCCGGTGCCGGGTCGACGGCATGGCCTTTGGCCGATGCTATAGTTCAGAATTTACGCGTTCTTCGCCCGTCCGAGCTCCGATGTACTACGCAGCAGCCTGCCAGACCGATTTCCCCGCCCCGCGCCATCGCGACGAGATCGCGGCACGGACCTCGCGGATGTGCGAGATTGCCGAACAAACCATCGTCGGCTATGAGCCTTTCCACGATATCCGGCTGCTGGTGTTTCCCGAGTTTGCGCATGCCGTGCCGATTCACGATACGCCCGAGCGGCTGCTGACCGATCTCGCCGTCGAGCTGCCCAACGAACACACCGAGCGCTACGCCCGGCTGGCGCGCCAGTATGGCTGCTACATCCAGACCGGCAGTTTTCTCGAACGTGATTCACGCTGGCCAGAGGCCGTGTTCAATACCACCGTCCTGATCGGCCCGCAGGGCGTGCTGGCAAAATATCGCAAGCTCAATACCTGGATTCCCTGGGAGGTGCACACCAGCCCGCACGACCTGCCGGACTACCCGGATGACCTGTTTCCGGTGGTCGACACCGAGATCGGCCGGCTCGGCGTTGCAATCTGTTACGACTGGCTGTTTCCCGAAGTGCTGCGTGAACTGGCCTTCCGTGGTGCCGAAGTGTTGATCCGGGTTTCGGCCTACATGGACCCGTGGGGCACGCAGTCGCCGATGGACTGGTGGACCCTGATCAATCGGACCCGTGCACTTGAAAACACCGCGTACGTGGTCGCGGCCAACCAGGGCGCAGCGATGTCGAACTACCCGCCGTTTTCCTGGCCCGGCGGCAGCATGGCGGTCGACTACGACGGTCGTATTCTGGCCCAGGCCGATCCGGGTCCGGGGGAGAAGGTGGTGGTCGCGCCGATCGATATCGACCGGCTTCGAGCCGAGCGCGAGCGCCGTCGCGGCCACGATATGCGCAGTCATCTGCGCAGCAGTGCCTACAGCTACGCCCGGTCGGAGTATCTGCCGCCGGCCGGAACCGCGGTGATCGGAATCGACAGCCTGAACAGGCGCATCGTCGAGGCCCGGCGGCGACTCGGTGCGAACGGCACCGATCGGCCGGTGGACGCCGAATGAAGTTTCATTTCGGCATGTGCCTGGCTCTGGCGGCCGTGCTTGGTGCTGGCTGCAGCCCGGTGCCGTCGCCGATCAGCGACGAGGAGATCGCGCGCAACAACGAGGGCGTGGCCTTGATGGGCCAGTACCTGAACGAGGAAGCGCGCCAGCGTTTCGCGGAACTTGTCGAGGGCCGGCCGGACTGGCACGAGGTGCGCGTCAATGAGGCCATCGCGACGCTGAACCGACAGAATGAAGGCGATGAGCGCCTCGCCCTGGCGATGGCCGAGGCGGTGCTGGCCGAGGATCCAGCGCAGCCTCGTGCGGCCTACGTCGCCGGGCTGATGCATTTCTACCTCGGTGACGCCGAAGCGGCGCTGCGCTACTTCGCCCGGGTCCGAGAGCGTGCGCCGCACGACGCCCATGTTGCTTATTTCACCGGCCAGGCCGAGAGCCAGCGCGGACGGCATGCCGAGGCGCTGGCGTTGTATCGTGAAGCCATGGCGCTCGATCCGTACCTGAAAAGCGCTTATTACGGCGCTGCGCTTGCGCTGCGGCAACTCGGCGACGCCGACGGCGCACGAGCGATGCTCGACGACTACCAGCGCTTCGCCGGCAATCCGCGCGCCCACCTGGCTGAATTCCGGTATACCCGGATGGGCCCGCTGGCTGAGGCGCAAGCGGTTGGTCGGATCGATTTCGATGGTCCTGTGGCCATGCCGGCTGGCCCCGTATTCGGCCCGATGCAGACGCTGGATACTCTCCACGCAGCGTCATCTACGGCGAGTCTGAGCGTGGCCGACATCGACGGTGATGGCCAGCTCGACCTGTTCCTCGCCGCCGGGTCCGGCGAGCCAAGCCATGTCTGGACTCAGAACGAAGGAGCGTTCCTGCCGGCCACAGATCATCCGCTGAGCGGCATCGAAGATGTGATCGCAGCCGCCTGGGGCGTGCCCGATGTCAGTGATCAGCTGGCAGTCTACCTGTGCCGGGAAGGTGTCAATCGCATGCTGCAGCGCGATGGCGAGACCTGGATCGAGTCCGCTGATGCCCGAATCAACGATGCCGGCCGGTGTGCCGATGTTGCCGCCCTGGACGCCGACCATGACGGCGACCTGGACTGGTGGCTGGCCAACGCGGATGGTGCCGATGAGCTCTTGTCCAACAACCTCGACGGCAGCTGGCGGCGGTTGGCTGAGGAAGCCGAACCGCTGCTGGCGGGGCAGCGGCGGCCGACGCGCCAGCTGCTGGCGCTGGACCTCGACCGCGACGGCGATGTCGATCTGGTCGCGCTGCATGATGCCCCGCCGCACCGGGTGCTGATCAACGATCGACTGTGGCGCTACCGGCAAGCGCCGGGCTTCGATGACTTCAACGCCCATCCCGCGCTGGCGGTGACCGCGGCCGATCCGGATGCGACCGGTCGGCCGCAGTTATTCACGCTTGACGTGACCGGTGCGCTGCATCGCTGGTCGTTCGACAACTCCGGCCGCTGGACCGCTGCGCTGCTGGCGACCAACGCCGTGGTCGAGCCGCAACAGGCCGGTCTGCTGGCACAGGACTTCGACGGCGACGGCCGTGCCGATCTGCTGCTGCACGATCCGGCCGGATTCCGGGTGTTGCGACTCGAGCCTGACGGCGTGCACGAGCTCTACGCCGAGCAGCATGCGCTGCGGGCGCTTACGCCGATCCTGCTCGATCCGGCTGCAGGTCCGGCGCTGATCGGTCTGGTCGATGTTGACAACGGTCCGGCCGAGTTGAGATTGTGGCCGGCCGGGCCCGGTCGTCACCGCTTCCTGGCCGTAGCGCCCAGTGGGCGCTCTGACCCGGCCGACGGCATGCGCTCCAATCCATCCGGCATCGGCACCGAGCTGCTGTTCAGGGTCGGTAGCCGCTGGAGCCTGACCGACAGCCACGGTCGCCACAGCGCGCCGGGCCAGAGCCTGCAGCCGGTGGCGATCGGCCTCGGCGGCGCTGAACGGGCCGACTTCCTGCGTCTGCGCTGGCCCGACGGGATACTCCAGACCGAGATGGGCCTGACCACCGGCGAGGTGTATCGGATCGCCGAAAACCAGCGCCAGCTGTCGAGTTGCCCGGTGCTGTTTGCCTATAACGGTGAGCGCTTCGAGTTCGTCAGCGATGTGCTCGGCGTTGGCGGAATCGGCTTCATGATCGAGCCCGGACGGTCCGCCCAGCCTCGGCCGTGGGAATACTTCCGTTTCCCGGATGGTGCGATGCAGCCCGAAACAGGCTTCTACCGGCTCAAGATCGCCGAACCGATGCAGGAGATCGCCTATGTCGACAGCGTCGGACTGCAGCTGTACGATCTTGCGCCCGGCTGGAACCTGGTACTCAACGAACGCATGGCTACGGGTGGCCCGGCGGTCGACGGCAGACCCCTGTTCTACCGCGAGGACGGTGTCCTGACGCCGGTTTCGGCGATCAACGATCGCGGTGAGAACGTGCTATCAAGCATCGCCGAGGCTGACTTCATCGCAGCGCCGACGCCGTCCCGCGATACGCGCTTCCTTGGCCTGCTGGCCGAAGAACACTTGTTGACGCTGGAGTTCGGTCAGGTCGTCAACCGGTCCGGCACGCGGCCCGTGATGAAGGCCTTCGGCTGGGTCGAGTATCCATATTCGCAAACCGTGTTCGCCGCCTGGCAGGCCGGTGAACACTACCAGGCGCCGACGCTGGAAGCGCGCAGCGCTGCCGGCTGGCAGGTGGTGCATGAGCAGTTTGGCTACCCGGCGGGCATGCCGCGCGAGATGGCGCTGCCACTGGATGCGCTGCCGCCGGGTACGACGGCCTTGCGCTTGCGTTCGCGGCTCGAGATCTACTGGGACCGGATCGTCCTGGTTCATGCCGAGGATCCGGGCACGGCGCTCAAGGCTGCACACCGGCTGGCGCCGGAGCGAGCCCGGCTGGCCAAGACCGGCTTCGCCCGGCGCGACACCCTGGCCCAGCGCCGGCCGTGGTACGACTACGATGATCGCGCCGCATTCTGGGACACCGAGTATCCGGTCGGCTACTACACCCGGCTGGGGCCGGTCAAGCCACTGGTCGAGACGGCCAACGACGCGCTGGCGCTGATCGGGCCGGGTGAGGAGCTGGACCTCGCCTTTGCCGCACCGCCACGACCGGACGGCGCGCGCCGGATCGTGGTGCTTGACATCCGCGGCTTCGCCAAGGACATGGATCTGTATACCGACACCGGCGGTCAGGTCGGCCCGCTGCCATCCACGCCCGGTGTCGGTGATCCCGCCGAGCGCGCCCGGCTGCATGACGAATACCTGACCCGGTTCAAGGCCGGCTTCTGATGGGCGCACCGTCGCGGACTGCTCGGCCTCGTCCGCGCAAGGTCATTGGGCCCCGGCTGCGAATCCTGCTGGTCGTGGTGCTGGTGGCTTCCGCCCTGCTGGCAATCAACTCGGCCTACCTTGCCCTGGTGACTTTCGCCGAGTGGTGGAGCGCTAAAACCTTCCAGGGCTACGCCTACCAGGTGATGTTCCTGTTCCACCTCGCGGTGGGTCTTGCGCTTCTCGCTCCGCTGCTGCTGTTCATGGCGCTGCACGCGGCGCGTGCCTGGCGGCGGCCCAACCGCCGTGCGGTTTACGCGGGCCTCGGCCTGATGGGTGTGGTGCTGGTGTTGCTGCTGTCCGGCTTGCTGCTGGTGCGTTTTGATCTGTTCGAGATCCGCGACCCCCAGCTTCGCAACATGGCCTACTGGGCCCACGTCATCGCGCCGTTGCTGGCGGCATGGCTGTTCGTGTTGCACCGGCTGGTCGGGCCGCGCATCCGTTGGGCTGTGGGTCTGCGCGTGGCCGCAGTCGGCGCCGTGTTTGTCGCCGCGATCGCCGTGCTGCAACTGCAGGATCCGCGCCAGTGGAACCGTCCGGGCGTGGCGGGCGAAGTCGATTTCACGCCGGCGCTGATCCGCTCGGCGACGGGCCGCCACATCCCGGCCGAGACCCTGATGATGGACCGCTATTGTCAGCAGTGTCACGCCGATGTCCACCAGCAATGGAGCCGGAGCGTGCATCGTTTTGCTTCGTTCAACAACCCGGTCTACCTGTTCGCGGTGCGAAATACCCGGCAGCACTCGATGGAGATCGACGGCACGATGGACGCTGCGCGCTTCTGTGCCGGCTGCCATGACCTGGTGCCGCTGCTGTCGGGCGCCTTCGACGATCCGAACTACGATGACGTCAACCACCCGACCGCGCATGCCGGCATTACCTGTACCGGCTGCCACGCGATCAGCCACGTCAACAGCCCTCGGGGCAACGGTGACTTCACGGTCGAGGAGCCGATTCACTACCCCTTTGCGTTGTCCGAGAGCCCGTTCCTGCAATGGGTCAACACCCAACTGATCAAGGCCAAGCCGGGCTTCCACCAGCGCACCTTCCTCAAGCCGCTGCATCAGACGGCCGAGTTCTGCGGTACCTGCCACAAGGTCCACCTGCCGGAGCAGCTGAACCAATACAAATGGCTCCGCGGCCAGAATCATTACGATTCCTTCCTGCTCAGCGGCGTATCGGGCCACGGCGTGACCAGCTTCTACTACCCGCCCGAAGCCCAAGCGAACTGCAATGGCTGTCACATGCCGCTGATCGAGTCCGACGACTTCGGTGCCGACCGGAATGATCTGAACGGCCGACTGACCGTCCATGATCATCTGTTTCCCAGCGCCAATACCGCGATCCCCCACCTGGTCGAGCCCGACCCGGGCCGGCGCGATGCGACCATCGAGGCGCATCGCGATTTCCTGCGCGGGTCGGTCCGTGTCGACCTGGTCGCGCTGCGTGCAGACGGCCGCGTCGATGGCGAACTGATCGGCCCGATCCGGCCCGAAGTGCCGGCGCTGGAACCCGGCCGATCGTATCTGCTCCAGGCAGTGCTGCGAACGATGACGCTGGGTCACCTGTTCACCCAGGGCACGGCCGACTCGAACGAGGTCTGGGTCGAAGTCGAGCTGCTGCATGACGGGCGTCGCATCGGTCATAGCGGCGGGTTGGATCCGGAGCGCCATGAAGTCGATCCGTGGAGCCACTTCGTCAACGTGTACATGCTGGATCGCCACGGCAATCGGATCGACCGGCGCAACGCCGAGGACATCTTCACGCCGCTGTACAACCACCAGATCCCGCCGGGTGCGGCCGACGTGGTGCACTATCGGATCGATGTTCCGGAGGACCTGAGCGGCGAGCTTGAGCTGCGCATCCGGCTCAATTACCGCAAGTTCGACACCACGCTGATGGCGTACGTCAAGGGTGAGAATTTCTTTGCCAATGACTTGCCGATCAGCGTCATCGACGAGGACGTGGTGGTGTTCCCGATCGGCGGTGACGGCGTAACTGTCGATGCGCGCGACATTCCCGAGTGGCAGCGCTGGAACGACTACGGCATTGCGCTGCTGCGCAAGCCGGAGCGGCGCCAGCTGCGCCAGGCCGAAGAGATCTTTGCCCGGGTCGAGGCGCTGGGCAGCGCCCATGGTCCGTTGAACCTGGCCCGGGTTTACCTTGAGGAGGGACGTCTGGATGAGTCGGCCGCAGCGCTGGAGCGCGCGGCAACCCATCCCGAGCCGGCGCTGCCTTGGTCGGTAGCGTGGTACAGCGGCAGGCTGTTGTTCGAGCAGGGTCGCTTCCGGGATGCGCTGGAGCAGTTCACGGCGCTGGCCGAGACCCGCTTTGCCGAAGCCCGTCAGCGCGGGTTCGACTTCTCGCGCGATTACCGCCTGTTGAACCAGATCGGTCTGACCTGGCTCGAGATCGCCGCCCAGCAGAACCTTGCCGCTGACCGGGCGCTGGCGCAGAACGAGGCGCGGCAATGGTTCGAGCGCGCGCTGGCACAGGACCCGGAAAACGCCGAGGCGCATTACAACCTGGCGCGGATTCATCGTCAATCGGGTGCGGCTGAGCCGGCTGACTTCCATGCTGGTGAGTACCAGCGCTACCGCGTCGACGACAACGCACGTGATCGGGCGATCGCCGTGGCGCGTCGCGCCAATCCGGCCGCTGATCATCTGGCTGACCCGGTCGTGATTCTCGATCTGCAGCGGTCGGGTCGTGCGGACGATCGCCTGAGCGCCCCCGAGCTGGAAATGCAACTGCGCCCGAGGGCACTGGAGGGTGACCATGAATGAGCCCGAATCGCGCGATGATCTCGCGCAGGCCGACGATCGGGTCATTGCTGTCGCATTCCGCTACTCGCTGATCGCGCTGCTGTCAATTGTGCTGTTGGCTGCCCTGATCTACGGTGTTTCGAAATTTCGTGACCAGCGGGCACCGGAGCCGGCCGATGCGCCACGCGCCGACCTGCAGCGCCTGTTGCGCGACGAGGCCGGGCCGGCGCCGCCAACGGCCGGTTACCGCGATATCGCCACCGAGTCGGGCATCGACTTCGTCCACCTCAACGGTGCGACCGGTGAGCGCTTGCTGCCCGAGACCATGGGCGGTGGCGTCGCCGTGTTCGACTACGATGGCGACGGTTACCCCGACCTGCTGTTCGTCAACTCCGGTCACTGGCCCGACTCGGACGCGCCGGCGGTCGATACGCTGCGCTTGTATCGCAACGATGGCAGCGGTCGCTTCGACGAGGTTACGGCCGAGGTCGGACTGGCTGGCGACCACGGCTATGGCATGGGGGTCGCGGTCGGTGATGTCGACGGCGACGGACGTGATGATGTGCTCCTGACCGCGGTCGGGCGCAACCGGCTGTTCCTGAATCGGACCGACGGATTCGTCGATGGCACCGCCGAGGCTGGCGTGGCGGGCGGAGAGGGCACCTGGAGCAGCAGCGCCGGTTTCTTCGACGCGGACGGCGACGGCGACCTCGACCTGTTTGTGGTCAACTACGTTGAATGGTCGCGCGCGACCGATTACGAGGTCGACTATCGTCTGACCGGGATCGGTCGGGCCTACGGTCCGCCGACCAATTTCGCCGGTACCCAGCCCTACTACTATGTCAACGACGGCAGCGGTCGCTTCGTCGAGCGTGGCAGGGAGGCTGGCCTGCACGTGCTCAACCCGGCCACCGGCGCGGCCGTGGGCAAGGGCCTGGCGTTGATCCCGGTCGATCTCGA
>Ga0100399_1003783_pt1 | contig 10576 bp, 7 predicted proteins | sample CryGeymeta201523_FD_81545 | JGI IMG/M metagenome (GOLD analysis project Ga0100399, IMG submission 81545) | Groundwater microbial communities from Crystal Geyser aquifers in Utah, USA - Crystal Geyser metaG 2015-23 | ecosystem: Environmental > Aquatic > Deep subsurface > Groundwater | place: USA...
ACGGCATCGAGGCGGTCGAGCAGGGCGAACACCGGGCCATTGTCGTTGGGAAAATCGAGGGCCAGGGTAGTGCCTGGGCGCGGGAACGACAACAGGCCAGGTGCGCTGCGGTTACCAAATTGCTTCAGCACCGCAAGAAAGGAGCCGTTGCCGCTGGCTGAAATCTGATCCAGCAGTTCGAGCAATGCATCGGCGGCATCGGCGGGTGGAACGACGCATTGATATTGCAGAAAGCCACGTGGACCGTACATCCGGTTCCAATGGGCGATGCCGTCGAGCGGATAGAAAAACGGCGCGTAGTGCCCTACCGAGCGACGCATCGTTTGCCGCTGCCGATGCCAGTACAGCAAGTTGAATGCACGCACGCTCAGCGAGTTAACCAGCGAGATCGGTGGCGTGAATGGCAGCCCTGGCGAATGCGTCGGCGTGCGCGCAGCACCGGCCCCGGCTGGGGCATGATTGCCGCGCAGAAAAATGCCGCGCCCCAGTGATTTACCGCGTGCAGCGCAATCGATCCACGATACCGTGTATTCAAAGTCACGATCCGATGCCCCAGATAGCGCAAAGAACTCATCCAATCGTCCGAACTTGATGCTCTGCGCCGCGATCAAGGGGCTGGCAATACGGCGCAATTGCAGTTCAGCCCAGGTGACAAGCCCGGTCAGGCCGAGGCCACCGATGCTGGCGGCAAACCAATCGGTATTCTCACTGCTCGTGCAGTGCAGCCGCGTACCATCGCTGCGCAGCAATTCGAAAGCGCGCAGGTGATCGCCGAAGCTGCCAGCGACATGATGATTTTTTCCATGCACATCATTGGCGATCGCGCCGCCGACGGTGACGAACCGGGTGCCGGGGGTGACCGATAAAAACCAGCCTTGCGGCACCGTGAGCGCCAATATCTCGTGCAGTTGCACGCCTGATTCGCAACGCAGCACACCAGTTGCCGGATCAAACGCAATGAAGCGATCAAGGCCGGCAGTATGCAGCACGGTGCCGCCGTCGTTGAGGCAGACATCACCATAACTGCGACCGTTGCCATGTGGCAGCCAACTGCCGTCGCCCGCAGCTAGTAGGTTCTCACGCCGATGCAACTCGACTGTCCGTTGCCGCACGCGCGGATAGCGCCCCCAACTTTCAGTACGGCTCATTCATATCGCTCCAGCGACGATGAGTGCCGACACAATGAGCAATATCTGGCTGGCGTGATCGGTAGCGGCAAATACTACCGGGTCATCGCGCATCAGGCCGCGATGAGTGATCATCCAGGCACGACCGATCCAATAAAGCAGGATCGGGCACAGCAGCCACAGCAGTTTTGGGTGTGAATACAATATTTCGCTTGCTGTGCTGTTGATGTATAGCGCCAGCACCAGTACCGCCAGATAACCACTGGCGCTGCCGAGCGACTGCACCAGCGGCAGATCGGCGACCTCATAGCCCCGCCCCGCCGTCTGTGCATCCCCCTGGGCCTGGACCGTCAGCAGCTCGGCGTAGCGCTTGAGCATCGCCAGGCTCAGAAACAGGAACATCGAAAATGCCAGTAGCCAGAATGACAGCGCTGCATTGATTGCGATGGTACCGGCAATGATACGCAGCGTGTAAAGCCCAGCCAGTACCATCACATCCATCATCACGATACGTTTGAGATAAAACGAATAGGCCAGTGTCAGCAGCAGGTATGTGCCCAGCGCGGCCGCAAAAAGCGGCGACAGCCACAGCGCCACTGCAAATGCGAACGCGGTAAGGACCGGAACCAACAGCAAGCCGTGCAACAGGGATAGCGTGCCCGCAGCGAACGGGCGCGTACGTTTGCGCGGGTGTTGCCGATCGCTGGCGAGATCCAGTAGATCATTGAGCAAATAGACGCCGGAGGCGCACACGCTGAATGCTGCGAATGCGAGCGCTGCGTGGCTGATGGACGTTGGCTCCAACAGGCGGTGCGAGGCCATCAGCGGCACGAACACCAAGATGTTCTTCAGCCATTGATGTACGCGCAAAGCGCGCAACCACTGCGGTAGCAAAGATACTTGCGCCGGCAGGTGGCTTGATACACGGGTCAAGCGCGCGGCAGCCTTGGCCAACGCCGTTGGCGCATTGACCACGATTGCTTCGCGCGCCACGCGCCATACATGCAGGTCTATGGCCGCGTTGCCGGCATAGTCAAAACCGCGCTCACCGAAGCGCTCTACCAGCAGCTCTGCTTTACGGCGGCCGGAAAGGTTGCTTGCCCCGTCGCTGGCCATGACCTCTTCGAATTGGCCAATATGCTCGGCTGCAGCATTGGCCAATAAACGGTCGCTGGCCGTGCACAACACGCGGTGGCGTAGCCCTTCGGCGTCTTTGAGCATTGTCTGGATACGCGAGTCCCAAGGCAATGTGCTCATATCCAGCTGCACCCGTCGCGCGATTTGTGCCTTGAAGGCAGCTTTGCCCTTGAGCAACCACAACGGCAGCGCGAACGCCAGCAATGGCCGACGGCGCAACAGCACAAACAACGATTCCAGCAATAAATCCGAGCGCAGCAGGGTGCCGTCAAGATCGATGACCAACGCGATGTTTCCAGACTGTTTTGGCGCGCGCGTATCCATGCGATTCCATTACCGCAGGTGAGGGTCGATTTTGCGTTGATGTGCCTGAGTCGTCGGCCGGTACTAGCGGACGATGACCGACAGCACAAGGCGCGCCCCGGTGGCATCGCGACACGCCACAATTGTAGCTCTTGTGGGAGGGGGCTGCTGAAGCCGGTTCTGGCTGGCGTTACGCGCTCGCCAGCTCCGCCACATCGCGAAAATGCGCCAGCGCCTGTGGGTTGGCCAGTGCGTCGGTGTTCTTCACCGGGCGGCCGTGGACGACGTTGCGCACCGCCAGTTCGACGATCTTGCCGGAGAGGGTGCGCGGCAGGTCGGGCACCTGGATGATCTTGGCCGGCACATGGCGCGGGGTGGTATTGGCGCGAATCTGGTGGCGGATGCGATCGCGCAGGGCATCGTCGAGTGCCAAGCCCTCGCGCAGGCGCACGAACAGCACCACGCGCACGTCGCCGTCCCAGTCCTGGCCGATGCACAGGCTTTCCAGCACTTCCGGCAATTGCTCGACTTGGCGGTAGATTTCGGCGGTGCCGATGCGTACGCCACCGGGGTTGAGGGTGGCGTCGGAGCGGCCGTAGATCACCACGCCGCCGTGCGCGGTGAGGCGCGCGTAATCGCCATGGCACCAGACGTTGGCGTGGGTTTCGAAATAGGCGGCGTGGTACTTGCTGCCGTCGGGGTCGTTCCAGAAGCCGACCGGCATCGACGGGAACGGCGCCAGGCACGACAGTTCGCCGGTTTCATCCACCACCGGTTCGCCGGCGTCGTTGAGCACGGCCACTTTCATGCCAAGGCCGCGGCACTGTAGTTCGCCGCGATACACCGGCAACAGCGGCGAGCCCAGCGCGAAACAACTGACGATGTCGGTGCCGCCCGAGATCGAGGCCAGCATCACCTGACCCTTGACCTCGCGGTAGACGTAGTCGTAGCTCTCCGGCGCCAGTGGCGAGCCGGTGGAGAGGATGGTCTTGAGCGATAGCAGCTTGTGGCTTTCGCGCGGCTTCACGCCGGCTTTTTCCACCGCGCTGATCCACTTGGCGCTGGTGCCGAAGATGCTGATGCCGAACTCGTCGATCAGATCCCACAGCGCGCTGGGGCCGGGCCACGACGGGTTGCCGTCGTACAGCACCACGGTGGCGCCCACCGCCAGGCTCGACACCAGCCAGTTCCACATCATCCAGCCGCAGGTGGTGTAGTAGAAAATGCGGTCATCGCGCTTGAGGTCGGTGTGCAGCACCAGTTCCTTGAGGTGCTGCAACAAGGTGCCGCCGGCGCCATGGACGATGCACTTGGGCACGCCGGTGGTACCCGAGGAATACATGATGTACAGCGGGTGATTGAACGGCGTGGCGGTGAACTCCAGCGGCGCATCGGCGTGGCCAGCGACAAACTCGGCCAGATGCACGCCACCACGCACCGCGCTGATGTTGGCCGGGCGCTCGCTATAGGGCACCACAATCACGCGTTCGATGCTGGCGATGTGTGCCGCCACCTGGGCGATCTTGTCGAGGCAATCGAAGTGCTTGCCGCCGTACTGGTAGCTGGCGGCGGTAAACAGCACCTTGGGCTGAATCTGGCCGAAGCGATCGAGCACGCCATTGACGCCGAAATCCGGCGAGCACGACGACCACACCGCACCCAGCGTGGCGCTGGCGAGCATGGCGATCACGGTTTCCGGGATGTTGGGCATGAAGCCGGCCACCCGGTCGCCCATGCCGACGCCACTGGCGCGCAGCGCGGCGGACAATGCCGCCACCCGTTGCCGCAGTTCGCCGTAACTGATGCGCTCGCTGCGGCCGTCTTCGCCGCGAAACAGCAGTGCCACCCGCTCGTCGTCGAAGCGCAGCAGGTTCTGTGCGAAGTTCAGCCGCACGTTCGGAAACCAGCGCGCGCCGGGCATCCGATCGGCATCGAGCAACACCGGTTCGCGTTCACCGCTGGCCTTGATGCCGCAAAAATCCCAGACCAGGGTCCAGAACCGCTCGGGCTGACGGATCGAAAACTCGTACAGCGCCGCGTGCCGGTTCAGGTCGCCGTTATCGCCCAACTCGGCGCGCACAAAGCGCATGAAACGCACCAGGTTGGCGCGCTCGATACGCTCCTCGCTGGGGCTCCAGATCGGCTGTTCCATCGGTTTGGGATTCCTGAGCGGCATCGTGGGTGACTCCGAAGTGTAAGCCGGCGCGGCGGGTGGCAAACGTGTACCAATGACCAATGGCCACCCCCATACCAACGCAAACCGCTGCCGCAAGCGGCACAGGGGCCAATGGCACTTACTTTGTCGTCATGCCAGCGAAAGCTGGCATCCAGCGCCTCGCTCTTGCTCAACCTCTTGAAGTCACTGGATTCCAGCTTTCGCTGGCATGACGAGCCAAGGATGTTCTGGCTTGAGGAAGTGCCATTGGGCACCGTGACGGATTTTGCGTGAATGGCGCGACAACGCGGTGGCGTTGCCGCGCAGGCCCAGCCGTTTACAGCGCCTGTTCCAGCTCCGGCACGATCTTGAACAAATCGCCGACCAGGCCGATGTCGGCGATTTCAAAGATCGGTGCTTCCGCATCCTTGTTGATCGCGACGATGGTTCCGGCGTCCTTGATCCCGGTAAGGTGCTGAATCGCACCGGAAATACCGATCGCCACGTACAACTCGGGGGCAATGATCTTGCCGGTCTGGCCGACCTGCAATTCGTTCGGCACATAGCCGGCATCAACTGCGGCACGCGAGGCGCCCACCGCGGCGCCGATCTTGTCGGCCAGAGCGTAGATGATGGCGAAGTTTTCCGCCGAGCCGACGCCGCGGCCGCCGGAAATCACCTTGCTGGCGCTTTGCAGGTCGGGGCGGTCGCTGCTGCCGGCCTGCAAGCCCAGGTAGCGGGTATGGCTGGGCAGGGTGGCTGCTACCGTCAGCGGTTCCACCGGCGCGTTGCCGCCCGCAGCCACCGCCGGCCACGAGGCGGTGCGAATGGTGGCAACCACGGTGCGATCGGCCGGTGCCTGCACCGTGATGATGGCGTTGCCGGCATAGATCGGGCGCTGGAACACGTGGCTGGATTCCACCGCCATCACATCGCTGATCTGCGCCACCCCGAGCAGCGCCGCAACGCAGGGCAGCAGATCCTTGCCGAAGGTGGTGGATGGCGCGAACACATGGCTGTAGCCGTCGGCGGCCTTGGCCACCTGCGGCGCCAGCACTTGCGCAATCGGCGCGGCGTTGGCGGCATTGGCGATGCTCAGCACGCGGCTGATGCCGTCGAGTTTCGCCGCCTGCGCGGCCACTGCATCCGGTGCGTCAGACAGCACCAGCACATCGATGGATTGCGCTTTCAGCGCCAGCGCCGCGCTGACGCAGCGTGCGGTGGCGGCGTTGAGATGGCCGTCGTGGTGTTCGGCAACGATCAGGACTTTGCTCATGATGTGTTCCTTTCAATGGTGCTGGCTCGGGCCGGGCAGGTTCGGTTCAGTGGGTGCGCGTGTGAGGCCGCATTTGCCTCACTTGGGGCACTCTCAAAAAGTCGGTTTTCGTCATTCCAGCGAAAGCCGGAATCCATTGCAAACATCAGCATGGCCCCAGCTTCCGCTGGGGTGACGGCTTGCTCAGAGGACCCCTTACAGCAGGCCCTTGGTCTTGAGAGTGGCAACCAGTTCGGTCACGTCTTTCACCATCACCCCGCGGCTGCGCTTGGGCGGCGGCGCGTAATGGCTGATCTGCAATTGCGCGCTCACGTCCACACCCAGATCGGCGATGGCGATGGTTTCGATCGGCTTGCTCTTGGCCTTCATGATGTCGGGCAGCTTGATGAAGCGCGGCTCGTTCAGCCGCAGATCGACGCTGATCACCGCTGGCAGGTCCACTTCCAGCGTTTCCAGGCCGGCATCGACCTCGCGCACCACCGTGGCCACGGTGCCGGCAACGTCCACTTTGCCGGCGAAGGTGGCCTGCGGCCGGCCCCACAGCGTGGCCAGCATCTGCCCGGTCTGGTTGGCATCATCATCGATCGCCTGCTTGCCGACCAGCACCAGCCCCGGTTGTTCCTTTTCCGCCAGCTTGTGCAGCACGCGCGCGGCAGCCAACGGCTCGATCGGCTGGTCGGTGACAATGTGGATGGCTCGATTGGCGCCCATCGCCAAGCCGTTGCGGATGTGCGCGGTGAGATCGCCAGGGCCGATCGCCACCACCACGACCTCGCTGGCGACGCCTTTTTCGCGCAGGCGCAGGGCTTCTTCCAAGGCGATGTCATCGAACGGATTGGCGGAGAGCTTGACACCATCAGTGATTACGCCGCTGCCATCGGGTTTCACCTGAATGCGGACGTTGTAGTCCACCACACGCTTGTATCCGACCAGAATCTTCATGGGGTTGTGGTTTCCTTGTGCGACAAAATACGGGTTGTGATCGATGCCGCCGGGCCGTGCTGCCAAGTTGTTCCGGATTTTCCGGGGAACGCCAACACGAGCCCGCGTGGCGCTGAATCAAGGATACGTAGGTCGGCTCAAAGCGCGCAGCGCTGGAGCCGACATGTGTACTGCGACGGTGTCGGCTCCCCGCCTGCGGCGCTTGAGCCGACCTACAACGCCAACGCTAGCGCCATCCAACAGGGGCTCCCGCTTTCGCTGGGGTGACGACAGCACCACGGCTCACAACAGAACGGCATCGCTGCCGGATCACACGATCCGAATCATTTTACCCTGTCGTTGCCGTACGGTGCAGTATGTCGGTTGAAATCGCGTCGCACAATGCCGCGACAAAGCGCGGTGCGGCACCGGCGGCGGTATCAAAGAACAGCGAGGGCTCGGTCAGTTCCAGCTCCAGCAGGCGCGGGCCATCGGGCGAAGGCAGCAAATCGACCCGCGCATACAACGGCCGCGCGAAGGGCAGGGCATCGAGCACGCGTTCGGCAACCGCCAGTTCGGCGTCGCTGGGTTGCCGTGCGCTGATCTGTTCCGGCGCAAACAGCGCGCGTGTCGCCGCGCTGCCGCGTGGCAACAGCGGGCCCTTGCGGATCGCGTGGCTGAATGCACCAGCGAAATACAGCAATGCGGTTTCGCCGGCGCTGTCCACTTGTGCCAGATACGGCTGCACCATCACCTCGTGGCCCTGCGTCTGCAACGCCGACGCATGTGCCACGGCTTGCTCGCGCTCGTCGGCAACGAAGCGCCGCGCGCCGCGCGAACCCGCACCCACCGTGGGCTTGAGCACGAACTCGGCGAACCCCGGGAAATCGTCGGGTGCATCGGCCAGGCTCAGATAATGGGTTTCGATCACCGGCACGCCGGCGCGCGCCAGTTCGCCCAGATAGCGCTTGTCGGTGTTCCAGCGCACCACGTCGAGCGGGTTGATCAGTTGCGTCTGCGCCGAAACCCGCTCGCACCATTGCAGAAACGCCGGCAACTGATCGGTGTAGTCCCAGGTCGAGCGCAGCAGCACCGCATCAAAGCGTTGCCAACTGACGGTGGGATCGTTCCAGGCCACCCGTTGCGCTGTTACCCCGGCCTGCGCGCAGGCCGCCCGCAGCGGGTCCATGTCTTCGTCGAGGGTGAACGCCGCGACGGCAGTGGCGAGGGCAATACGGAGCATGCGTGCATTATCTCACGACCAAGCGATCGCCCTGGTAGCCCGGGTTGAGGCCGGCGGCCGAAACCCGGGGCACAGGGTGCCGGTGAAACCCCGCGCACTGCGCAAGGCGCGTACGCGCGCCACCCTCACAGATTCTGATAATTCGGGCCGGCGCCGCCCTCGGGGGTGACCCAGTTGATGATCTGGTACGGGTCCTTGATGTCGCAGGTTTTGCAATGCACGCAGTTGGCGGCGTTGATTTGCAGCCGTTTGCCTTGCGCATCGTCGACTATTTCGTAGACCCCGGCCGGGCAGAAGCGGGTGCACGGATTGCCGTACTCTTTGGCGCAACGATCCACGCAGATCGAGGTGTCGGACACCTGCAAATGGATCGGCTGGTCTTCGTCGTGCTCGGTGGCGGCGAAATACACCCCGGCCAGACGGTCGCGCGGCGGCAGCGTGCGCTCCACGTAATCGCGCATCGGCGGCGCGTAGTCGCCGAGCTTGTGCAGGCGATTCCAGTCAGCCTTGTTGCGCAGCGTCCACGGCGACAGCCCGGCGGTGATCGTTTCCCAGGCCGAGTTGAGCAGGCCGAACCACAGGCCCTTCTTGAAGCCGGGCTTGAAGTTACGCACGGTTTTCAGTTCGGCCATGATCGGCGAAGCGCGCAGGCGCGCGTCGAAACCGACCGGACTCAGCGTCTGCGCCACGTGCTCGGCGGCAAGCAAGCCCGAACGCAGCGCCTGATGCACGCCCTTGATCTTGGGCACGTTGAGCAGGCCGGCGGTGTCGCCGATCAGGATCGCGCCGGGCATCTCCAGTTTCGGCAGGCTCTGGTAGCCACCGGTGACGATCACCCGCGCGCCGGCGGAAAGGATGCTGCCGCCGTCCAGCAGCCCCTTCACTTTCGGGTGCGCCTTCCACTGCTGAAAAGCTTCGTAGGGCTGATACAGCGGGTCGCTGTAGTCGAGCCCGGAAACATAACCCAGCGCCACGCGGTCGCCGTCGAGGTGATACAGGAAGGCGCCGCCGTAGGTGTGGGTGTCGGCCGGCCAGCCGATGCTGTGGAAGATGGTACCCGGCGCGGCGCGCCCGGCCGGCAACTGCCACAATTCCTTGATGCCAATCGAATAGCCCTGCGGATCGCTGTCGGCGGCCAGATCGAAGCGTTTGATCAGTTGCTTGCTCAGATGCCCACGCGCGCCTTCGGCCAGCACCGTGACCTTGGCCTTGATGTCGATGCCTTGGGTGTAGCTGGGCTTGTGCGAACCATCGCGGGCCACGCCCATGTCGCCGATGCGCACGCCGCCGACGCTGCCATCGGCGTTGTAGAACGGCTCGGCGGCGGCAAAACCGGGGTAGATTTCCACGCCCAGCGCTTCCGCCTGCGGTGCCAGCCAGGCGCACATGGCGCCCAGGCTGACGATGAAATTGCCGTGGTTGCTCATCGTCGGCGGCGTCGGCAGCCGCCAGCCGCCGGTTTTGCTGAGCAGCCACAACTCGTCCTTGCCGGCCGGCACGCAGACCGGTGGCGGGTTGTCGCGCCAGCCCGGCAGCAGTTCATCAAGCGGGCCCGGCTCGATCACCGCGCCGGACAGAATCTGCGCGCCGATGCTGGAGGCTTTTTCGATCACGCACACCGACAGTTCCGGTTTGCGTTGCTTGAGCGCAATGGCGAAGGCGAGCCCGGCCGGGCCGGCGCCGACGGTGACCACATCGTATTGCATGGATTCGCGTTCGCTCATGGCCGGCTCCTGTTGAGTACCCGACAATTCTAGCAGCCGCTACCATGCACCATGGCATGGCTCGACCTACCGCTACCCGACGCCGAGATGCGCTACCACGCGCACTGGTTGCCGCCCACGCGGGCCGACGCATTGCTGGCCGCGCTGCGCAGCGAAATCGCATGGCAAACCCATCGCATTCGCCTGTTCGGGCGCTGCCACGACAGCCCGCGGCTGAGTTGCTGGATTGGCGATGCGGATGCGGTCTATACCTATTCGGGCACCCGCTTTGCGCCACAACCGTGGCCGCCGTTGCTGGCCGCACTGCGCACGCGGGTGGAGGAAGCCGCCGAGACCCACTTCAACAGCGTGCTGGCAAACCTGTACCGCAATGGCCGCGATTGCATGGGCTGGCACGCCGATGACGAGCCGGAACTGGGGCCGCGGCCGGTGATCGCCTCGCTCAGCCTTGGCGCCGAGCGGCGCTTCGCGTTCAAACGCAAGCAAACCGGCGCGCGTTCGCAGATCCTGCCGCTGGCGCATGGCAGCCTGCTGATCATGGCCGGTGACACCCAGCAAAATTACCGCCATGCCCTGCCGCGCAGCACGCGCGTGAGCGAGCCACGCATCAACCTGACCTTTCGCTGGGTGGGTACGGGAGCGCGTGGCGATCGCGCACGCTAGCGCGGCAGTGCCGCAATCGTGAAGGCA
>Ga0100399_1003785_pt1 | contig 10571 bp, 3 predicted proteins | sample CryGeymeta201523_FD_81545 | JGI IMG/M metagenome (GOLD analysis project Ga0100399, IMG submission 81545) | Groundwater microbial communities from Crystal Geyser aquifers in Utah, USA - Crystal Geyser metaG 2015-23 | ecosystem: Environmental > Aquatic > Deep subsurface > Groundwater | place: USA...
AAAGTTTTAAATTAGAAAAGGAAAAATTATTTTTGGTCAAACCCGGGCAAAATCTTTTCCAGATCTCAGAAAACTTAGAAAAAGAAGGCCTGATTAAAAATAAGTTCTTTTTTAATCTTTATGTCGTTTTAAAAGGCAGCCAAAAGAAACTTCGGGCAGGGGAATATTCTTTGAGTTCGTCGGAAAGCATAAATAGAATTGCCGAAAAAATAATTTCAGGTGATATAGCAAAAATAGTGGTGACGATACCCGAAGGATTTACATTAAACCAAATTCAAGAAAGATTAAGCCCGTTTCCAAATGTAACGAAGTCTTTCCTCGTTACATTAATGGTGGGGAATTTTAAAAAAGAATTTCAATTTTTGGAAGATGCGCCCGATAATGCTACTTTGGAAGGTTTTTTATTTCCCGATACTTATCAATTTTCTTTTCGGGCGAATATCGAAGAAATTGTTAGAAAGATGTTAGAAAATTTTGATAAAAAACTAATTCCCGAGTTAAGAGAGGAAATTAAAAAGCAAAGGAAAACCGTTTTGGAAATAATTACTATGGCTTCTTTAATAGAAAAAGAGGTGAGTAAAAATGAAGATAAAGAATTGGTTTCAGGAATTTTGTGGAAGAGATTAAAAAATAATTTTCCCCTGCAGGTTGATGCGACAATCACTTACATCACCGGAAAAAAAACAACCGGAATCTCAATCGAGGAAACAAAAATTAATTCCCTTTTTAATACGTATAAATATTTAGGTCTGCCGCCCGGTCCGATTTGTAATCCTGGGATTGACAGTATCAAAGCTGCGATATACCCTAAAAATAGCGATTATTGGTATTATCTTTCAACCCCGGAAGGAAAAACGATTTTTAGCAAAACCTTAGAGGAACACAATATTGCCAAGGAAAAGTATCTAAGATAAGATAAAATAATGAAAGAAAAAATCAAAAAATTCTTAAAATCGAGAAATTTCATCTTTCTAATCTTATTGCTCGGAATGATCTCTCTCGGTTTTTATTTTTGGCAAAAAAGAGCTCCTAAAATTCCTTCCTATACTCAAACCTATCGCTTAGTTCCCGAGAAAATTTCCCAATCAGCAGCAATTGAAATTAATCTGCCGCCTAATATTGATAAAGTTTTTGCTCAAAAGAATATTAAATTTGAACCTGAGATAAAGGGGAAGTGGGTGAATGAAGGCAAAAATTTTTCCTTTAACAAAATTTTCAATTTCGTTTTAGCAGCGCCTGCGGTTGAGAATTCTAATTCTCTCTTTTTCAAACCTGAGGAGAAGCTAAAATTGAATCGTTATTATTTAGTGGAATTAACTACATCCGATGGCGGCGAAATTAAAGCCGATTTTTTAGTCGTCGATGACCCGGAAATTACCGCTATTTTCCCAAGAGAAAATTCAGAGACGCCGGAAGATACCGAAATTACAATTGTTTTCAATCGGCCAATGGTTCCTTTAACCACCCTGGGATATTTAGAAGAAAAAGAGATTCCGGTTCAAATCACTCCAAAAACCGAGGGACGCTTTAAATGGATCTCGACTAACAATTTACAGTTTATTCCAAAAGAAAGATTAATTCGCTCTTCTAATTATAAGGTGCAAATGAAATCGGGATTGATTTCAATGGATGGTCTGGCAGTAAAAGGAAAGGAAATTGAATTTGTAACCAGAAAATTGAGATATCTTAATCTAACCGAAGGCCAAATCATTTATAATCAACCGATTTCTATTTATTTTAATCAGCCCGTTGATTTAGAAAAAACAAAAAAGGAGATTACTTTGAGCAACAATAATACCGGCAAAGAAATACCTTTTATTGCCGAATATAAAACCGGACAAAAAGAGGAAATTCCTGAGAAAGAAGAAGTCTTTGGACTTAAATCACTAAACCCCGCTAGAAACCGAGAGTTTCTAAACGGGGTAAAGAATTTTTTCGCCTCAATAGCTACAAATATAGGGTTTAAAATTGAATTTCCAAAAAATATTAAAAAAGAAAATATCGATGAGTCAGTGCTTCAAATTTATCCAAAGGAAGATAGATTCGGGAGAGAAAAGTTCTGGGATTTTGAAAATCGTTATACCCTAAAAATTAATAAGGCCTACCCGACAGAAGGAGATATAGTTTTGGGTGAAGTTAAAACAGCAAATATTAATGTCACTGGCATTATTGAAAATATCTCAGCCGAATCTGAGAGGACAAATTATGTTAGTCCTGATTTTTTTGACCCTCAGGGAAAGCTCTGGGTTAGTTTTTACGAAGAGATTGATCTGGAAAAAAGTAAAATAACTGCCCAAAAATTGAAGGATGTAGGTTATGGCCAAAAATGCAAAGAGGAAAGGGGGATTATTTCTGAGAATATAGAATGCGAAAAGGTGCCAGACAAAAAGAGAATTTATCTTACTTTCCAAAAAGAAAAAATTGGTTTGGCAGAGGAGTTAGAGGTCAATTTTGAAAAAATTGTCAATGTCGAGGGATTAACTCTAAACAAAGAAACAATAAGAAAGGATATAGTTTCTTATCCCGAATTTAAAATTTTAAGAACCTTTCCCGAAAATGATTCTCCAAACGCTAGTTTAACTCAACTCATTATTTGTAGTAACAATCCAATTTCAGTTCCGGCAGAAGAGGATTATGAGAAATATTTTAAATCAAATTTGGATTATGAATTAAATTATTGGAGAGATTCTTGGAGAGTTAAAGAGAAATATCCGGGTGAAATATGTGATGTCGGGGAATTCAATACTACTTTAAATTATGGATTGATGCCAAAGGCTGATTATTCTTTGGAGTTAAATTTGGAAGACGTTTTTGGTCAAAAACAAGATTTATCAATAAAATTTAAAACCGGGGAAATGCCCTCTTTTGCCCTTAATTTTTATCATCTCCAGAGAAATTATAATGTCACTACCCCTGAGAAAACAAAATTGACTTTTGCCACCGAGAATATGGAATATGTTAGAGTGGATATTTGTAAATTGTCAGCGAAAGATTTTCTTGACTATCTTTTGCAAAGACCCCAATGGTATGAGTCTCCCGAGATTATAACCAATTGCCAAGAGAGAATTGAAGACGGAATTGAGTTGCCTAAAAAATATTGGCTCAAGAATTATTTCAAATTTGATATTAAAGATTATTTTGAAAATCCAATTGGAAACTACATTATAACTTTTTATCATCCAAATTATAAAAGTGCGTTTTGGGAAGGGGGTAGAGAAATTTCTCGCCCGGCTTACGAAAGGACTTATTTAACTGTGACCAATTTGGCTGTCACTGAAAAAAGAATATCCCCTGAAGCTGAAGGCTGGGGAGAAAGAGAACCATTAACACCGGAAAAATTAAAAGAACTCAAAAATCTTTATTGGGTAGTTAATTTAACAAATTTAGAACCGGTTTCAGGAGCTAAAATAGATCTCTATCAAAGGAATAACAAAAATTTAGTTTTTTCCAATTCTCTCTATACTGGCGAAGATGGTTTAGTTTTTTCCAACCCCATTTATAATTTAGCCGGAATAGTAATTACTAAAGACCAAGATAGCACAGTTTTAGGGATTGATGAAAGCAAATTGGAATGGGCAGAAAGCGCCCTTTCTGCTCGGAAAATTTATCTTTATACTGACAAGCCAATTTATCGGCCCACTCAAGAAGTTTTTATTAAGGGAATTTATCGAATAGGTTATGATGGAAATTATGAAATTTTCAGAGAAAAACCAATTAATTTAAAAGTTTTCAATTCAAAAGGAGATGAAATTTTAAATCAAAATTTAGAAATCAGTGATTTTGGAACCTTCAATACAAAACTGATTTTAGAAAACAATGCTCCTTTGGGCACTTATCGAATCTGTGCTAAGGAGTACTCTTGTAATTATTTTGAGGTTTTAGAGTACGTCCCAGCTCCTTTTGAAGTGAAATTGAAAACCGCTCAAGAAGAATATGTTTCAAAAGATACCGTCAATTTAGATGTTGAGGCAAGATATTATTTTGGGGTTCCTTTAGAAGGTGGAGAAGTGGAATATACCATCAGTTCTCAAAACTATTATTTTGACCGATATCAAGATGGCTATTTCGATTTTGATAGGGAGTGGTATTACGAACCGCCTTATCATTTTGGGGAAAAATTTATCTTGAGAGGTAAAACCTCCCTTGATAGTGAAGGAAAAGCAAGAATTTCGCCGGTTTTGGATTTGGAAAAATTATTTAAAGAAGAAGAAAGAAAGAGCAAAATTATTGTTTTTGATGTGACAGTTAAAAATAATTTGGGCCAAAGCGTTTCTGGCCAAAAATCATTCATTTTACATGCCGGTGAATTTTATTTGGGTTTAAATTCAGATAAATTCTTCTTAGGGAAAAATGAAAAATTTAATTTGAAAGTAAAATCAGTTGATACTCAGGGGAAGGAAATGAGAGTGAAAGATATTAAACTTGCGCTTTACAAAATCAATTGGATTTGGGCAAAAAGACAAGAAGCAGCCGGAGGCTATTCTTATAAATGGGAAAAGAAGAGAGAGTCGGTAAAGAGTTTTAATTTTGATACCGATGAGAAAGGCAATTATAATTTGGAGCTTCAAATTGAAAAGGAAGGGGAATATGAGGCAGAAGTTAGCGCTTTAGATAAAAGAGGAAATTTGATTTCGAGTATTTATAATCTCTATATCTGGGGCGAGGGCCAAGTGAGTATTAGACCGACTACAGATACAGAATTGGAAATTGCAGCTGAAAAAACTGATTTGAAAATTGGTGAGGAGGGGAAGATTATAATTAAATCCCCCTATTCAAGAGCCAAGGCTCTAATTTCAATTGAGAGAGGAAAAATTTTTGATTACCAAATCAAAGAAATTAAGGGCAATCTCTACAATTTTTCATTTGAAGTTAAAGAAGAATATTCACCAAACATTTATGTTTCGGTTTTATTAGTCCCGCCCATCCCGCTGGGCGGGATCAAATTTGGCAAGGTTGAATTTCAAATTGATAGAGGAAAACAGGAACTTGATGTCGAAGTTAAATCTAATAAGAAATTTTATTTACCGGGAGAGGAAGTTACTTTAGATATTTTAACCAAGGACTGGACCAGCAAGGGTACGCCGGCTGAAGTTTCACTATCGGTTGTTGATTTGAGTGTCTTAGCTCTAAAAGGAAATCCAAAGAAAAATCCTTTAATATTTTTCTATGGCGGTTTCCCCTTAACAGTTTCAACTGCCTCAAATCTTAAAAACATTTTAATTGAAACAAAAATTCCAACAAAAGGAGGGGGAGGAATGGCTGAGGAAGCCTTGGCATTGAAAAAGAGAGGAATTTTCAAGGAGACAGCTTTTTGGCAGGCGGTAGTGAAGACCGATGAAGACGGAAAAACCCAAGTTAAATTCACTTTGCCTGATAATTTAACAACTTGGCAAACCGAAACAATCGGGCTCACAAAGGATACAAAAGTTGGAGCAAATTACATTGAGTTTTTAACAAAAAAGGAATTGATGGCTATTCCTTTCAAACCAAGATTTGTTGTTCCGGGAGATGAATTCTTTGTCGGAGCTCAGGTTTTCAATCAGTCAAAAGAAACTCAAAAAGTAAAAGTTAAATTTGAAAGTAAAAGTTTAATTTTAAAAGAGAAAAAGGGAGAAAAGGAAATCAAAATTAAAACTAACCAATCAGAAACTGTTTATTTTGAAGTTCAGGCTCCGCCCCAAATTAAAGAAGGAGAGCATAAATTTTTGATTTCAGCTATGGCGGAGGCATTACAAGACATAGTTGAGCAATCTATTAAAATCACGCCCAACAATACTTATGAAGTTACTGCGACCTCAAATTACACAACTTCTCCGATCTTTAAAGAATATGCCTTTTTACCAGAAAATGTTGAAAGAGATAGGGGAGAATTAACAATAAAAAGTAGCGCTACCTTAGCTGTTTTCCTTTCCGATGCCTTAAATTATCTTTTACAATTTCCTTACGGTTGTTCAGAACAAATTGCTTCTAAATTAAATGCTATTGCGGTAGTGAAAAGAGGATTGAATTTACCAAATATTGGAGAGAAATTCAAATTGGAAAAAATCAAATATGAGGACAGAGAATATTCGATTGACGAAGTGGTCCAAATAAGCTTGGCTAAACTTTACAATAACCAAAAGCCAGATGGTGGATTTTCGTTTTGGGAATACGGGGATTCAAATTTCTATTTAACCTTGCATGTCTTAGAGACCCTAAATAATCTTTCTTTGGCTGGATTTTCAATTAACCAAAACAATTTAAATCGAGCCGCTGGTTATCTTTATCAAAAAATAACTACCGATGAAAATTTATATAGAGACAAAAACAACATAATTTTAACGGCTTATACATTATCTAAATTACCAAATTTTGCCGGCAATGAAACATTGAAGGGAAAAGTAGTTCAGACTATCAATGACGATTTATTCTTAAAAGAGCAAATGAGCAATCAATCTTTAGCTTATTTGGCAATTTTATTAACCAAAGGAAAATTTGATGGAGGATTAAAAAATAAGGTTTTTGATACCTTGGATAATAGAATTGATATTGATGGCAGGGGAGCATTTTTGGAAATCGGAAAAAATTTCATCTGGCAGTATTATGAGACGCCAATTAAAAATACGGCTTTGTATTTAAAGGCTCAAGTTGCTGTAAAGAGTGAAAATCCAATTTTAGAAAAAGTTTTGAGATGGCTTTTAAATAGCCGACAAAAAGATGGCGCCTGGGGCTCAACTCAAAATACAATTTCAGTCATTGACGCTTTCACCGATTATTTAGAATGGAAAATAGAGACAAAATCAAATTTTAGCCTTGAACTATTAATTAACGAAAAAACGGAGGGCAAATTTGATTTCAATCCCGAAACAATTTTAGAGCAATTCAAAAAAGAAATTCCAATTCAGGAATTAAAATTCAATGAAAACAATATCATTTCGTTTCAAAAAACAAATCACAATCGACTTCCAAATGCATTTTACTATGACCTTGCCTTAAGATATTATCTGCCGGCTGATCAAATTCCTCCTAGAGACGAAGGATTTAGTATTGTCAGGGAATTTTATAAATCAGATGATAAGAAAAATGAAAATCCGCTAAAAAAAGCAAAAGTTGGCGAAGTTTTAAGAGGCCACATTCAAATTACTGTGCCAAAAACAAGAAATTTTGTCATGGTTGAAGATTTCATTCCGGCCGGAATGGAGATTGTTAACCTTGACCTATCTACAGAACAAAAATCTCTCAGATTACAAGAAAGAGAATTAAAAGGAAGGGAATTATATCCAGATTTCAAAGAAATTCATGATGATAGGCTTTTCCTATTTTTTGAAAATTTGGAACCAGGTATCTATGAATTTGATTACTTTGTCCGAACCTTAATTAAAGGAAAATTCACTCATTTGCCAACCCAGGTGTCTGAAATGTATTTCCCGGAAAATTTTGGACGAACAGAAGGAAGATATTTTGAAGTTGAATAAAGGGCAATATGGTGAAAAATTTTAAAATCGTTTTAATAATCAGCGCTTCCTTAGCGCTTTTTATTTTTTTACTGATTAGTTACCATTGTGAGAAAGAATTAATAGAAATTTATAATTACCAAAATTCACCATTGATAACAGATAGAAAAGGAGAGGTCATTTTTGTTTTGCCAAATCAAAAAGGACATAAAACCCAGTATTTAAAAGAGATTCCTCCTCGTTTTAAAGAATTGCTCATTAAAAAAGAAGATAAATACTTTTATGGACATTTTGGATTTAATCCCATTAGTATATCGGAAGCAGGATTTACTGAATTAGGAATTGGACATAGAAAAGGTTCGAGCACTATTTCCCAACAATTAGTGAAGATTTTGTTAGGAAAAGAATTTAAAAGAACTTTTGGAAATAAAATTTCAGAACTTTTTTATGCTATAAGTTTAGAAATTTATTTACCTAAAGAAGAAATTTTAAAAATGTATGCCAATTCAATTTATTTTGGGAATAATATTCAAGGAATAGAGACGGCAAGCAAAGCTTACTTTGGAGTTTTGCCAGAATTTTTGACTGATGGCCAAATTTTACAACTCCTTTCTACTATTTCCAGTCCAACTGAGCAAAATCCTGCCGAACCTGTAAATCAAAAATTTACTCTTGGATTGGCAAAAAAGTTTGAAATCTGTGAGAAAGAATTGGTCATAACTTCGCCATCCGAAGTGAAAGAAAATCTTAACAAATATTCAGACTCCAAAGATTTTTCTTTTGAAATTTTTCCCTTAATAAAAAATTCTGTTAATCGTCAGTTGGCTATAGATAAAGAATTGACAATTAAATTGAGAGAAATTGTTGGAAGAAATATAGAAAATTTAAGAACGAAAAAAGCTAAAAACGCCGCCTTAATTGCTATTAAATTACCAGAAAATGAAATTTTGGCTCTGATTGGTTCCCTCGATCCTCAATCTTTTGAAAAGGGTTCTCAAATCAATATGTTAAAAGAACCCCGGCCCATCGGTTCGACAGTAAAACCTTTTTTTTATTTAAAAGCCTTTGAAAAAGGTTTAAGACCATACACATTGGTTGAAGATAAAGAATACAAATATATAACTGCTCTCGGTTTCCCGCTTTATCCAAAGAATTTTGATTATAAATATCGCGGAGAGGTAAATCTGCATTATGCTTTAAGTAATAGTTTGAATGTTCCGTCTTTGAAGGTTTTGGAATACGTGGGTTTGGACAATTTTTATAATTTTTTAGAGAAAGATTTAGAATTTAAACCAGTTCAGGATTTAAATAATTATCAATTGGGAATAGCTTTAGGGGTTTTGGAAATGAATTTAATGGATTTGGCTAAATATTTTACCATTTTTCCTAACAATGGAGTTTTAAAAGATTTAAAAATTTTTAAAGAGGAAGAACAAAGAGAAAAAGTGATTGCCAAACCCGAATATATTCAATTGGTAAACAAGATTTTAAACGATAGAAAAACAGGAATTGAACAATTTGGATTGAAAAGCGAATTAAATTTATTTCAGGGAAATTATGCCTTAAAAACTGGCACTTCGAGAGATTTTAAAGATAGTTGGCTCGTTGGGTATAATCCGGATTTTTTAATCGGGGTTTGGGTGGGCAATACTGAAAATGAACCAACGGAGGAAATTTCCGGTCAAGAAGGAGCAGGAACGATTTGGTCAGAAGCAATGGAGTTGCTCTTGAATTCTGAATATAACAAGAAGACCCCATTTGATTTTTCTTTTATTAAAGAATACAATTTTGATGGTAATTTAGAATACGGATTAGCAGGTGATAATTACCAAAAAATTTTAAATACCCTAGAAGACAACTCTTTAATATTAAACCCTCACGATGGCGATAATTTTCTTTTAGAAGAAGGAAGTCAAATCATTTTAAAGGCAAAAGAAAATGTTAAATGGTTCATTAATGGAAAATTAGTAGCTCAGGATAAAGAGAGTATTTTCACACCTCAAAAAAGTGGAGTTTATGAAATCTTATCCGAATTTAATGGCTTTAAAGAAAAGATTAATATCCGGGTAAATGAATAAAATTTTTTGCAATCGAATTCTTCGATTTAAAAGTTATGAAGAAAAATTTGATTTTTATTGGAATAATTGTTATATTAATAGTTGGCGGACTTTTCATTTTTAAAAATTTAACGAAGGTCAGCCAAAAAGAAGAAGTTATTCCTAAAGAAAAAATTACTATGCCAGAAACATTAAAAGGGAAAAAAGTGGCAATGATTATTGCTTTTAGAGATTTTCGAGACGAAGAATATTTTGTGCCAAAGGAGACTTTAAAAAAAGCTGGGGTCGAGATTAAAACTGCCTCAAATAAAATGGGTAGGGCCATTGGCGCCGATGGAGGAGATGTTGAAGTTGATTTATTAGTTTCTGAAATAAATCCGGCTGATTTTGATGCCATAGTTTTCATCGGTGGTCCGGGTTGTCTCGAAAATCTTGATAATGAGAGTTCTTATCGAGTGGCTCAAGAAACAGTTTCTCAAAATAGGGTTTTAGCCTCAATTTGCATTAGTCCAGTGATTTTGGCTAAAGCCGGAGTTTTAGAGGGAAGAAAGGCAACTGTCTGGAGTTCAGTGATGGATCGCAGTTCGGTAAGAATCCTTAAAGATAATGGAGCGATTTATCAAGATGAAGATGTGGTGGTTGATGGAAAAATCATCACTGGCAATGGCCCAGCTGCTGCCAAAGAATTTGGCCAGGCAATTTTGGAGGTCTTGACAAGTCTTTAAAAAAGAATAGTATAAATATATTATCCGCAGACAGCAGGTTTACCCGCCGTAGCCTTGAGCGAAGGCGGGCATGTAAAAAGTTCCTCCTTCGCTAAAGCTTCGGAGGACAACCCTGCCGAGGAGAATCTTACAGGGGTCTGACCCCTGTAAGATTTATGTCTGCGGTGGCAGACATTTTTCATTTGCATATAATTCGCATAAAATTCGCATCCTAATTCGCATGCTTACACGAATCCAAAAACAAAAAATTATTGAGGAATTAAAAGAAAAAATTGCTCAGCAAAAAGTGACAATTTTTGTTGATTTTACTGGTTTAAAAGCGAAGGATATTTTTGATTTGAGGAAAAAATTAAAAA
>Ga0100399_1003791_pt1 | contig 10561 bp, 11 predicted proteins | sample CryGeymeta201523_FD_81545 | JGI IMG/M metagenome (GOLD analysis project Ga0100399, IMG submission 81545) | Groundwater microbial communities from Crystal Geyser aquifers in Utah, USA - Crystal Geyser metaG 2015-23 | ecosystem: Environmental > Aquatic > Deep subsurface > Groundwater | place: USA...
GAATTTTATACAACAGTCATGGCACAACCGGCGATGCAGGTGGTCGTAGTTTTTTTTCGCCCGATATTTCAGCAAAAATGCTTTCGTTTGGCCGGTACAATCTATTCGGACAAATATCATATCCATTTACTCCCCTGTTTTCCGGAAGTTTTTCATCGATGCTGAATCCGTGCGATGGTTCATTTTTTCTCGGGCCAACTTTAACCTATTCACTCAGTAATAATTGGGAGTTGATGATAAACGGACAACTCTTTTATGGCGACGAAGGAACAGAATACGGCGATTACGGAAAAGCCATTTACGGCCGGGTGAGGTGGTCGTTTTAAAGGGGGAACGCTTGAATGCGGAAATGTATGACCGACATTTCGCGAAAACAAACGGGTGACGCGGTTTGCAACCGCGTTAAAAATGAATTCATTTTCAGCAGGTTAATTCAATTCACAATCAGAATTTTTAAAATCGCGGTTACAAACCGCGACACCCAAAAAAGCCGCCCCGAAATTTCAGAGCGGCTTTTTTTACTCAGTACTGATTACTCAATACTCAATACTTTTTTCTAATTTTTCATTTTGTCGAGCAATAAAACCTCGTTTACCAAAACTTCGGTCATGTACTGTTTTTCACCGTTTTTATCTTCCCACGAGCGGTTGGTAAGTTTTCCCTCGATAGCAATTTCTGAACCTTTTTTTACATACGATTCAATAATTTCAGCTTGTTTACCCCAGGCAACCAGGCGGTGCCATGTGGTTTCACTCTGTTTTTCACCTTTGCTGTCGCGGTAAATTTCGTTGGTTGCTATACTAAAATTAGCAACTGTTTTTCCACCTTCAAATTTTTTCACTTTTGGGTCTTCCCCGATGTGGCCAATAAGCCTGACGCTGTTTCTTAAAGCATTCATGATATTTATTTTTTAAGTTAATAATTGTAGGGCTGTTTCTGTCGCAAGCCCTTGAACGAAATTGTTGATTCAAAGGTAAAGCGCCCCGCAAACCTTACCCGGTTTTTAAGCATTTGTAATCGACAATAAACGGGTGTAAACGTTTGCAAACGGATATATTTTTGTATTTTAGCGACTTAACAAATGAAGAAAGCTGAAAATAATTTGAGGGAATTACTAAAATTAAACCTAAAAATATATAATCATGAAGTACCTTTTTTCAATCATCATTTTTCTGCACGCGGCCATTCATTTAATGGGCTTTGCAAAAGGTTTTAAATTGGCGCAAATCCAATCTTTATCATCAGAAATATCTGTAACATCGGCAATTTTTTGGTTCGTTGCTTTTGCATTATTTGTAATATCAGCTATTGGTTTTCTGTTTGAAAGGAATTTTTGGCTCGTTTTCGCTGTATTTGCGGTTGTAATTTCAAGCGTTCTGATTATCAGCACATGGAGCGATGCCAAATTCGGGATTTTTCCCAATTTGATAATTTTAGTCGTGGTTATGATTTCGTTTTCATCATTGAGCATGAAAAAAATGATTACCCGTGAAACGCATGGTATTCTTTCCGGGATAAACAGTTCTGCATCAAAAATTATTAACGATACTGATGTGAATGAACTTCCAACACCAGTGTATAAATGGATACAAAATACCGGAATGATAGGAAAACCGGTTATACAGTCTGCCTATGTAAAACAGAAAGCCCTGATGAAAATGAAACCGGAACAAAAAGATTGGAAACCGGCAAAAGCTGAGCAATTCACAGTAATGGATGTACCGGCCTTTATCTGGACTGTCAACATGAACATAGCACCATTCATAAAAATAAAAGGCCGCGACAAATTTGTTAATGGCAAAGGCGAAATGCTTGTAAAAATGAACTCCCTGATAAATGTGGTTAACGAAAAAGGGGAACACATGGATAAAGGTACCCTTCAGCGCTATTTGGGTGAATTGGTTTGGTATCCGTCGCTGGCGTTAAGCCCTTACATAAGTTGGGAAACTATTGATGAATTTTCGGCAAAAGCGACCATGAATTATAACGGAACTTCCGGAAATGGTACATTTTATTTTGATGAAAAGGGTGATTTTATTAAATTTATTACTTTGCGTTTTAAAGGAAACGAAGCGGAGGCGAAGCGTTATCCCTGGATTTTAACAGTTGACGATTATGCCGTATTTGAAGGTATTAAAGTGCCATCGAAAATGAAAGCCACATGGAAACTCGAAGAAGGTGACTGGACATGGTTAGACCTTGAAATAACTGACATTAAATACAATATCAAAACAATAATCAATTAAAAAACAGGATTAACAATGAGTTACTTTAAAATTTTAGGAATTGCCTTTGGTTTGGCGGCTATGCTGAAACCATTTTACATGCACCTGATTCCCTGGGACGAAAATAAATTCATAGCCAAAGCTTACTCAAAAAAACGTCCCAAATGGATTGTGCCTGTTGCAATTGTTGGGTTGCTGCTGGTTGCATTTACCTGGTATAAGGAATTAACTACCGATGTAGCTTATTCTATGGTTATTACTATAATTTTTTCACTTACAGCCATCAAAGCACTCTTATTTATTTTCGATTATGAAAAATTTCAGAAATGGGTGGCCGGAATGCTGGCTGAGAAAGAGGGCAAAAAAATTGTGTTAATAGATATTGTGGCGGGCATTTTTGGATTAATTGTCATTGTTGCTTCCGTATTTCTATACTAAAAAGAATAATTTATCATGAAAATAAAAACAAAAAGGATTCTGATTGCAAAATATCACCAGGCAATCAGGCAAATAGTTGAACACATATAAATGAAAGGTTAAAAATGAAAAAAATATTTCGCACAATTCTTAAAACAATCAAATGGACATTTCTGGTTATTGTCGGACTGGCAATCATCTCAGTAGTTTATAACCTGACACTACCCGAACACTCTGAAATAGTAGAGCATTTATCTGAAAAGGAAAAAGCTTACGTCGCTGAAACGATGAATTTGCAGCAAAAACTGGGCAACGAAGTATGGCCCGGCTGGGGTGAGCTGCATATTCCGGCTATTGTTTACAATGAAGAATATGCATTCCTAATTGGCTATTCCAACCCACCTGCCGGATGGTATAAAATGCCGGTAGAAGAATTCAGAGGTGCCGGGTGGGAAATCGTTGAAACCGATGATTTTTTTGGTAAAACCTATTATCGGCAGGTATTGCCAAACCCCGACATTACTCCTGAAAACTTTACAGTAAAAGTGGGTAACAGATGGGTTACAACTATGCAAACCAAAGAATATGCAGCAGTTGCATTTTACAAAGGGTTTAAAAAAGAATTACCTCCCCTGCTGAATGCCATTTTTCCGTACAAAATATTTTGGAATATGCTGATGGGCAAAGCTGAAAATTACATTTGCGGAATGGCACATGAAGCATTCCATGCATTTCAGGGAACTGTTGTTCCCGAGCGGCTTGCCGAAAGCGAATTTGCAAGTCAACTATCTTCAGATTATCCATGGGAAAAATCCGTAAATGCAGAAGTATGGATTGAAGAAACCAATCTCTTGCTTGCAGCATATTATGCAGAAAGTAAAGACGAAGCCAAACAGTTGGTGGCACAATTCACCGGCAAACGCCATGAACGCAGAGAAGGTTCCGGACTGACTAATGAGATGGTTCAATACGAACAAAAAAGGGAGTGGCTTGAAGGGCTTGCCAAATATGCCGAATTAAAAATTGGGTTGTGTGCCCAGGAGAGCAAGGCCTATTCGCCAATTGATGAGATTACTGAAGTTTCCGGTTTTAAAAACTACAAAAACCGAACGAGTTATTTTAACCGGCAAATAGAGGAAGTGAAACGGACAGCCGCCCGCTCAGGTGAAAGCCGCTTTTATTATGTTGGAATGTTACAAGCCGTTTTGCTCGACCGCCTGATGCCGGAGTGGAAAAGTGCGGCTTTTAATAATGGTATTTATTTGGAGAACTTACTTGCAAATATCAACTAAAAAAAATGGAACCCATAAAGAAGGCAATATGGCTAATCGTCACACTTTTATCACTTCAATCGTGTTTATCCGAATCTGAAAGAGGAGAAATCGTTTTAACAGAAGCAAGCCCGTCAAAGGGTTTTAATTACCCCTATTTTCTCTATATTCCGGAGAGGGCATCACTCGAAAAGGAATTGGTGCTTATTGTAGAACCCAATAATTCAGGTTTCGCGGATGATGATTTGGATAAACATATTGAAAAAGCCAAACGAATTGCAACACTCGACTTTTATGTTGGAAACTATGTGGCACAAAAACTAAAATATCCACTTTTAGTACCGGTTTTTCCCCGTTCTGAAAGTGAATGGAAAATTTATACACATGCTTTGGACAGAGATGTCATACTGCAAAAAAACAATCTGCTCGAAAGAATAGACCTTCAATTCCTGGCAATGGTTGAGGATGCTAAAAATCAGCTTACCCAATCGGGGTATACCATTCATGATAAGTTCTTTATGACCGGATTTTCTGCTTCGGGCACTTTTACAAACCGGTTTACATTAATTCATCCCGACAAAATACAAGCCTCTGCTGCCGGTGGAGTAAACGGGCTTCTTGTGTTGCCCATTTCTGAATTAAACGGCAAACCAATTGATTATCCATTAGGAACCGGAGATTTTGAAAATCTCTTCGGAATACCATTCGACTCGATTCCCTTTTCCAGAACTCCTCAGTTTTATTTTATGGGCGAACTGGATGATAATGATGCAATTTTATTCGAAGATGGATATGACCCAAAGGAGAGAGATTTGGTTTTTGAACTGCTTGGTAAAGAAATGCAGCCAACCCGGTGGAACAGTTGTATGGATATTTATAAAAGGAAAAATGTAAATGCCCGGTTTAAAACATACGAAGGAATTGGGCACGAACATCCTGAAAAAATAAAAGATGAAATTTTGGATTTTTTTAAGGGAACCTTTGATTTCACAGGTAAGTCTGAAATACAAAAGCAGGGTTCGACTGAAATGTAAACTTCACATTATAAAAAATATGAAGACGATTTGAACTATGAAGAAGATAGTACTATTTTATATTTGTTTTAGTTACATGAGTTCTTTTTGCCTTGCACAAAATCCAACACAAACCATTCGCGGAGTGGTACTGGATGCAAATACGCGTGAAACACTTCCGGGCGCGCATGTTGTTTTGGTTGATAAAAACAGTGGAACCACAACTGACATAGAAGGCCGGTTTTCTTTGGAAGACATCCCCGTAGGCCGCTATTCTCTGCAAATTAGTTTTGTGGGTTATAAACCTGTAATTATCCCGGAATTGCTTGTTGTTTCGGCCAGGGAAGTAGTTTTGGAAATTGAGATGGAAGCGGCATTTTCTGAATTGGACGAAGTGCTTGTAAAACCTACGGCACGAAAAGACCGGCCAATTAACAGTATGGCCAGTGTGAGCGCCCGCACTTTTTCAGTGGAAGAAGCCAGTCGATATGCCGGAGCACTTGACGATCCCGGACGCATGGCGGGCAATTTTGCCGGCGTAACCACAGCGGGTGTCAATGTAAATGCAATTGTTGTGCGCGGAAATTCACCAAAAGGCTTGCAGTGGAGGCTCGAAGGTGTTGATATTCCGGTGCCAAGTCATTTTTCAGGTTCAAATGTTGCCGGTGGCGGCGGGCTAACCATGTTTAGCAGCCAGCTTTTAACAAATTCAGATTTTTATACCGGAGCATTTCCTGCTGAATTTGGAAATGCAACAGCCGGTGTTTTTGACATGAAATTACGCAACGGAAATAACAGCCAAAAAGAATATGCCGCTCAAATCGGGGTGCAGGGAGTGGAATTTGCTGCTGAAGGACCGTTTACTGATGGGTACGATGGTTCTTATCTCCTTAATTATCGTTATTCAACCATGGCCTTAATTTTTCCGCTTTTACCCGAAATGAAAAACTCCGACGAATTACCAATTTACCAGGACTTATCTTTCAAGTTCAATCTTCCCACAAAAAAGTCAGGAACATTTGCATTGTGGGGAATTGGTGGTCTTAGTGAAAGTACAATGAAAGGTTTTGCCGATATTGAAAAATGGATTTATCCTGAAAGCAGAGTAAAAATGAATTTTCAATACAATATGGGAGCAGGCGGAATTACGCACTACTTTCGGGCTTCGTCAAAAACCTTTGTTAAATCAAACCTTTCATTCAATGCCTGGCAACACACCTACGATAAAATGTCGCGCTTACAGGAAACAAATCCCACCGAACTTTTCCCGCTGTACAATGTGGATATGACAAACGGAACAACCATTTTATCCTCATTAATTTCACATACCGCCTCACCGCGATTTTTCTTTAAAACCGGTTTTAATGCGAACTTGCATAATTATCGGTTGTTGGGCGATGCGCTCGACTATCAAACCAATATTTTTTCGAATATAATGCATGGGAAAGGAAATAGTTGGCTCATCATCTCTCATTTTCAGGGGAAATATAATATAAGTCAAACAACGTCAATAACAGCCGGTGCAAACATATCATGGTTTGAACTGAATAAAGAAACAAGGATTGAACCACGATTCTCTGCTACATGGCAGGCAACTCCCAAACAAAGTTTTTCAATGGGTTACGGCAATCATAGCCAGATTGAACCGCTTTTCGTTTATTTTGTGACAAAAACGGATGAGCACACTGGTCAGGTTATATTCCCAAATCAAAATCTGGACAGAATGGGGGCACATCATTTTGTGCTGGCTTTTGATTGGTCGATAACTGAAAATGCACGGTTAAAAATTGAACCCTATTTTCAATTCCTTACCAAAGTTCCGGTGGTTGACGCAACACCTTATTCCATGATTAATTTTTTAAGCGACTGGACATTTGATAAAACTCTTGTTAATAAAGGTAAAGGGACAAACAGAGGTGTTGACTTCACCTTTGAGCGGTTTCTGAAAGACGGATTCTATTTAATGACCACCTCATCAATTTATAAGTCGGATTATGTGGGTGGCGACAATATTAAACAACGCAGTCGGTACGACGGAGGCTATGTCCTGAATTTGTTGGGTGGAAAAGAATGGCAAATTAAGGATAAAAATTTGCTTGGTTTAAATGTGAAGTTTACCTTTATGGGGCCTTATTGGTATCATCCGGTAAACGAAACGGAGACACATTTGGCCCGGGATATTGTTTATGACGAAAATCAAGGATTCACCGACCGTTATTCAAATCTGGAAAGTATAACCGATTTAACATTATCTTACCGGATTAACGGGCAAAAAACCTCGTCGTTAATTAAACTACAGGTACGAAATGTTTTTGGGAGACAATACCAGGGTAAAAAATACAATTTGGAAAGCAAATCGATTGAAAACCAGTTTTTCACAAGTCCGGTGCCTTTTATCAGTTATAAAATAGAATTTTAGCTTAAAATCACCAGAAATTATGGACAAACATTTTTTCAACATCACATTCACCAAATATATTGCACTAAAGAAAACAGGTCTCACTTCATTTCAATCTGTAACATTTTTGTTGTTAATTATTTTTGTTATTACCTCCTGCAATCAAGCTCAAAAAACAGCTAAAACCCTTGATGAAGAGCTATTTATTCAAGTACCTGAATCTCAACTCTATCTTAGAATTCGTGGAAATGCAGAAAAACCATTAATTATTAATCTTCATGGCGGCCCGGGCGGATATTCCGGTATCGATATAAAATTAATGGGACCGGCATTGGAAGATAAGTTTCTTGTAGCTTACCTCGACCAGCGCGGATGTGGAAAATCTCCCGAATGTAAGGATAGTTCGATGTTAACCATCAATCAATATGTAGAGGATTTGGACATTGTGATTGATTCGTTGCGAAGCCGCTATGCAAAAGAAACCGTAAACCTGATGGGAACTTCCTGGGGAGGCATGTATGGTTTTCTGTATTTACTGGAAGACAACAAAAAAGTAAATGCTTTTGCCTGTATCGATGGTAAAGTCAATAGTTATTATCAGAACAATTTTCTAATGGAATTTCAAAGCAATACGGTAAGTGAATTATTGCAGGAAGAAACAAATGAAGAAAGAAGGATGGAGTTGGAATTAATCTCGGGCGAATTAAAAAGGATAAAAAATGTTGATTATACCAATTTCTTTGAAGACGTAAACTGGATGCTACACGAGGTATCGCCAAAGCTTGGATTTAATGCCTATTTTGTTGACACCTCGAAAATAATTTCTCTTGACGATGTTCTGCGGGATACGGCTTTGCTTCGTCTGATGAAATATACGGAAGATGAGTACCTGCAAATTGGGGAAAAGGCAAAATTTGTAAATCAGGCATTTCTTGATGGTTCTGAATATAATAATATAAATATTGAGGATGAATTGTCGCTAATTAAAACACCTGTGGCTGTCATTCAGGGCGACCAGGATTATGTTGTTGGATTAGGACATGCCGAATTAATTTATAATGCACTTTCTTCTTTGTCTGAAAACAAAAAAGAATTACACATTATTCCCGGAGTTGGGCATTGCCCGGCAATTGAATCCCCTGACGTATTAGCAACAATTTTGGTTGAATTCTTCAAGAAACATACAAACTAATTAAAAGAAAAGAAAATGAAATTACTTGTAAGCTTACTATTCGCATGTATAATACTCGGAACTTCTTGTAATTCAACACGGAACAAAACCGATTTTACCGACGATGAACTAATGATAAAAGTTCCATCGTCTGAATTGTACATTCGTGTACGCGGAAATACTGAAAAACCATTGATTGTTAATTTGCATGGCGGCCCGGGCGGATATTCGGGTATCGATATCAAACTGATGGGGCCAGGGTTGGAAGATAAATTCCTGATTGCCTATCTGGACCAGCGTGGATGCGGAAAATCACTGGATTGCAAAGATACTTCCATGCTTACCGTAGAGCAATACATAGAAGATTTGGATATTGTAATTGATTCTCTGCGAAACCGATACAATAAAGAGAAAGTAAATCTTATGGGAACCTCCTGGGGAGGTATGTATGGATTTTTATATTTGCTCAAAGACCAGAATAAAGTAAATGCCTATGCTTGTATCGATGGAAAAGTTAACAGTAACTACCAGAACCATTCACTCATTGATTTTGAAACCAGGAAAGCAAAAGAAATGCTGCAAACCGACATTTCCAAAGAACGAAAAACAGAATTGGAACATATCGTAAACGAATTGGCACGCATAAAAAAAAGCAATTTCGCACAATTCCACACCGATGTAAACTGGATGAAGCATGAAGTGCCGCCAAAACTTGGATTTAATGCTTACTTTGCCGATACGTCTAAAATCATTTCTTTCAACGATGTGTTGCAGGATTCTGCGCTAATGAGTTTAATGAAATACACCAAAGTAGAATATGCAGAGGTTGGTGAAAAGGCGGAAACAGTGAACCGTGCATTTCGTAATAATCCCGACTATAACAACATCAACATAGAACCAGAACTTGTGAATATTAAAACGCCAACTGCTGTCATTCAGGGCGACCAGGATTATGTTGTAGGAACAGAACATGCTGAACTAATTTACAATGCACTGTCGAGTCTGTCCCAAGAAAATAAAGAGCTTTATATTCTGCCAAATACGGGGCATTGTCCGGCAATTGAAAGCCCCGAAAAATTGTCAGATATTTTAGTTGATTTTTTTGAAAAACGTACAAAATAAATTACAATTAAACAGATAAACAAATGCTTACCGAAATCAACCCAAAATTACCCATGCGCGACAAAGCGGTTACCCGCGATTTTTACCTCACAAAACTGGGGTTTGAGGAATTTGGCAGCGCCGATTTTGAGGGCTACCTGATGGTGAAAAAAGACAAAGTGCAAATCCACTTTTTTGAGTTCAAAGAACTCAATCCCAGCGAAAATTATGGGCAGGTTTACTTTAGAACCGATGATATCGAGGGGTTGTACAAGTCGTTGCTCGAAAAAAAGGTCGGTATTCATCCAAACGGGCATTTGCAAGCCAAACCGTGGGGACAAAAAGAGTTTTCATTACTCGACCCCGACAACAATTTGCTTACTTTCGGACAAAGCATTAAATAATAATACCCTAAAAAAATTATCACAATGGAAAAACGATTTTGCCTCGATTGCGGCGAACCTTTGAAAGGCCGCGCCGACCAGAAATTTTGCAACGACCTCAGCCGAAATTCTTACAACAAATAAAAATCATAAAATGGAACAAAAATCAGAAATACTAATTTACCAAACCGAAGATGGACAGACTAAAATTGATGTTAGGTTGGAAGAAGAAACTGTTTGGCTTTCTCAAGTGCAAATGGCTGAACTTTTTCAGACAACAAAACAGAATATCAGCCTTCATATAAAAAACATTTTCGAAGAAGGGGAACTGGATGAAATTTCAACTGTCAAGGAATACTTGACAGTTCAAACTGAGGGTAAACGAATGGTTCAGCGTAATTTGGAATATTATAATTCGGACTTTGACCGTGAAATGAAAAAACTGTTGGAAAATAAGAAATAACATGGAAAAACGATTTTGCCTCGATTGCGGCGAACCCTTGAAAGGCCGCGCCGACCAGAAATTTTGCAACGATTTGTGCCGCAATTCATACAACAATAAAAAACTGGGCGGCACGACCA
>Ga0100399_1003834_pt1 | contig 10519 bp, 10 predicted proteins | sample CryGeymeta201523_FD_81545 | JGI IMG/M metagenome (GOLD analysis project Ga0100399, IMG submission 81545) | Groundwater microbial communities from Crystal Geyser aquifers in Utah, USA - Crystal Geyser metaG 2015-23 | ecosystem: Environmental > Aquatic > Deep subsurface > Groundwater | place: USA...
CCTCAGCAGCATCAATGCATGCTTTAACAGAATCTTTTCCCATGAATCCATGGACAATAACACCGCTAGCGCCTTTTTTCACAGCCTCCTTCACTATAAGCGTGTTGGTGTTTGGTATGTCTGCAATCTTGAAATCACAGATAACATCTGAAAGTTTTGAGAGCTCCTCAACAATACCAATGCCTGTGCTGAGAACAAGAGGGTAGTTTACCTTTATTGCATCCACAACATCATAAACCTCTTTAGCTATCTTCAGCGCTTTCTCCCTGTCTGTCTCATCCAATGCAAGGATTAGATGTGTTTCTTTTTTCATAAGTAATTAAAATGCTTATGAACATAATAATGGTTTTGATACCCCTGATTAAAAAGATACTTCGGAATTTACTCGCTTCGCTTGTAATTTAAATCTGACAGAAAAATGCAATGCATTTTTCCTAGGAATCGAAGGAATTTCATTCCTTCTCTCTCAGGAAATTCCTTCGAGATGTGGAAAATTACATTTTCCACAGATGAGGAAAAAAATAAATTTTTTTCCTCAAAAGAGGGAAAGAATTTCCCTCGAACATACGGAATTGCTATACAATTCCGTAGTAATGCGGGCGCGAGGGGATTTTCTAAGGTTTAAGTGATAAGTGTGTTCACTTACATCTTATACCCTTTCGAACCCCTGATCCCAGGCTTAGGAGGCCTGTGCCTTATCCAGACTGGGCTACGCGCCCTGTTTGTATATTGTTTTCAAAACATTTAAAATATCACATTCAACACGATATTTTTATATCAGGATACTGCATTAATAGTTTTATGGAAATCATATCCACAGGCTACCCAAAGCTTGATGAGCTTCTTGGTGGAGGTTTTGTGAAAGGCACAACAAACCTGATTGTTGAGTGGGGAGGATTCCTTGGTGAAGGAGGCTGCCAGGGTAACCTGTTTTCACTACTTTTACTTAAAAAAAGGATTGAGTCAGGCGATATTGGTTTGGTTGATTGTTATTCCATGCCTCCTGAACAGATGATGAGCTATGCAAAAACACATAATATTGACCTGATAAAAGATTATAATGAAAAAAAGGTTTATTTTCTTGATTTTTCATCAGTTGGAAAATCAGTGTTAGGTGACATGGACCTGAGCAGATTTGCATCAAAATACACAGAAACAGTAAAGAATCTGATACCTGAAGGGGATGTGTTTAATGTTCTTATTTCATTATCTGAATACATAATGAAGCATGGGGAGGAAACAATATATAGGCATCTGAGCGAGAAGAAAAAGGTGTATGAGGTTACAAAAAGAACATCTGTTTACCTTGCTGAGGGAACCTATTACTCACGTAAATACATAGACAGGCTGGTTTCGTTGTTTGATACTGTTATACTACTAAAAATAAGTATGTGGAGAAAAGGTCTAAATGCAGATAAAGAATACAGAAAAATTCTTTCTGTTGACAAATCACCATTGCGTTACAGTAAAATACCAGTGGATTATGAGATTGAGGGGAAACCAGCGGAAATCAGGTTTTTATGAGCTGCAAAATATTTATCAGGGGTGTTGTTCAGGGCGTGGGATTCAGACCAGCAGTTTACAGAACAGCAAAAAGAATGGGGTTAAAAGGCTATGTGAGGAATAACGGCTCAAACGTTGAGATAGGTCTTGACAGGGATTACGAAAAATTTTTAACAACGCTGCGAAGGGAGCTGCCGCAGCTTGCAAGAATTGATGATGTTGCAGTTAAAAAAACAAATGAAAAATACGATGATTTCATTATACTAAAAAGCAGAAAAGGCATGAAACATTCAACACTACCTGCTGATACTGGAATATGCGATGAATGCTTAAAGGAACTGTTTGACAGGAGAAACAAAAGATACCTTTATCCTTTCACAAACTGCACAAACTGCGGTGCCCGTTTTTCTCTAATAAAAGATGCTCCTTATGACAGGAGGAACACATCAATGAATGATTTTGTTTTATGTGAATCATGCAGAAAAGAATATTTAAGCCCTGAAAACAGAAGATTCCATGCTCAGACAACATCCTGCCCAGAATGCGGGCCAGGATATGTGCTTTATGATAAGAATAAAAAAATTGTTGATGGAGATAATCCAGTAAAGGAATTTGCAGGACTTATAGATAAAAATATTATTGGTGTGCTCAAAGGCTGGGGGGGAATGCATATATGCTGTTCTCTGAATGCTGTGAAAAAATTGAGAAAATGGTACAAAAGAGAGCAGAAGCCGTTTGCGGTCATGATGAGAAATTTGGATACTGTAAAAAGATATATTGAGGTTTCTGATGTAGAAGAAAAACTTTTGACATCCCCCCAAAAACCTGTTGTGCTGCTGAGGAAAAAAAATGAGCAGGAGGTTAGTGGAATTCTGGAGGATGTATCGCCTGGTCTTCCGAACATTGGTGTTATGCTGCCTTATTCTGGACTGCATCATATTCTTTTCCATTACATGAAAAACGATGGTATTGTGATGACATCTGGGAACATACCAGGGGAGCCTATGATGACCCTGAACAGGGATGTGTTTGAACTTGGAGCAGAATACTACCTTTTACATAACAGAGATATTGTCAGCAGATGTGATGACTCAGTTATCAGGGTTTACGGTGAAAGGAAATTTTTTATAAGGAAATCCAGGGGGTATGTTCCAGTGAAAATAGATGTTGACTATGATGAATGCATTGTTGGTGTTGGGGCTGAGCAGAATGTTTCTGCCACTGTTTCAAAAAATGGAGCAATTTATTCTTCACAGTACATTGGCAATACCTCATATTACCCAACACTCACATTTCTGGAGGAGAGCACAGGGCATCTTATGAATCTTTTAGGGATAAACTCAATAGATGGTGTTGGTATTGACCTTCATCCCTGGTATGTTACAAAAAAATTTGGAGAAAAAATTTCAGAAAAATATGATGCGAAATTGTTTAGGATTCAGCATCACTGGGCGCATGCAGTCTCTTTAATGATTGACAATAAAATCAATGAAGACGTTGTTGCGTTAACTCTTGACGGCACAGGCTATGGCAGTGATGGAAAAATATGGGGAGGTGAGGTTTTGTTATCTGATTACGTTTCATTTGATAGGAGCGGCTCCTTGGAGGAAATACCACTGATAGGTGGGGATGCTGCTGTCAGAGACCCAAGAAGGATTGTTTTCGGTGTTTTTGAAAAACTAGGTGTAAGAAATGGTTATTTCAATGAAAAAGAAGCAAATATACTCAGGAAAAGCATGAAAAATGCACCTCTGACAACAAGTTTTGGCAGAGTCCTTGACGCCCTTTCCTGCTATCTGGGAATATGTCAGAAACAGACATATGATGGTGAGCCTGCAATGAAGCTTGAGAAATATCTTGAAAAAGGGAAATTGAAATATGATTTTGAGGCTACTGTGACTAATAGGGACAGAAAAATTGTTTCCACCCTGGATTTATTTAGACAGTTAGTTGACTGCTCAAAAAGCAAAAAAATTTCTGATAGAAAAAAATCTGATTTATCATACTCATTTGTTTATCACCTGTTAAAAAAACTAACAGAAATTGCTCTTGAAAAAGCAGATGAAAAAAACATTAGATACATTGGTATTACGGGCGGCGTATCATACAATACAACAATCACAAAAATCATGGAAGGTTTTGTGAAAAAATCTGATAAAAAATTCCTAACCCATGACAGCATACCAAACGGTGACGGAGGAATTTCTGCTGGGCAGAACGCTGTTGTTGGGCATAGGTTGAAATAGAAAATCTTATGTGAACTCAACAACTATACTTCTCCTTGTTCTTGGATAGATTATAACATCTCTAAGTTTTTTTATGTCCATGGAATCAAGCATATCTTTAGGCAGATATATTGCTGGGCGTTGTGCTATGTGGGTGATTTTTCTTTTGAACCTTACAAGTGGCCTGTTTGATTTTATGATGATTTCCTCAACAAGATGTGTTGATTCAGGATCAAGCGCTGTTTCATTGCAGTTTCTGCATCTGACACCCTTTAGATGCGATATAACAACCCTTTCCCCTGCCAGCATTGTATCAACTCTGATGTTATCATCATCGACAAATGTATCTTTTTGATGGCAGCGCGGACATCTCCCAGATGCTACCTTTATCTTTTTTGCATCTTTTTTCAAATGAACCTTTGCCATCGGGTCTATTTTTGGATAGTTCTCCTCATCCTTCATTTATTTCACCTCTTTTAGTCCGCAAATGCGGTTACGACAAGCACATGCTCACCTGTTTGTGTGAGTATGAACTCATACACCACCCTTATATTTTTGTTGTTTATATTGCCAAATGCCAAGTACCTATCCTCTGCTTCTTTGTCAAACTCATGCCTGCCATGAAGCAGCACCATTTTTATTTCAAATTCAGATACTGTATGTCCTCTTTTTCTTATGTGCTCCCAACTTATGTGATATTTTCCTTCAAGTGCAAGGCATCTGGCTTTTTCTCTTATCTCTAAAATCTCCATGGTATCTCATTGTATATAATACTTTTGAAGTATATAATACTTCCTAACAGATTTGTTCATTCAATTCAAGTCGGCAAAAGCCTTTAAGTATTCACAATGCCATTTCTGATACATGAACAAAAACAGTAAAAATGAGGTTGCGGAAAAAACTGCTATCTCATACTTTGGTTTATCATCTGCGATGGACAAATTCCCGAAAGGCACAAAAATAAATGTTTATGAAAGCTTTGATTCAAACCCGAAAACAACAGGTTTTCTTGGGGAACTTGCAAAAAAGATTGAGTCTGTCTGGCATGAAAACATTGGTTCCTACTCAAGGACTGCGCGCCTCTCAACACATGATTTTCTTTACTACATCAACAAGCTCAGGGAGGAAAGGGGTGCATCCCCTCTCACATTGAAATCAGCGCTGATTGAAACATGGATGAAAAACATCGCTGACCTTTACGATGACGTTGTGCTGGTTGAGGTTGTGAATAATGAAAAAAGGAAGCTTTTGCTTGTGAACACAAAAATCACATTATAATTAAATTTAATTTTTTTAATCTTGATCGTATAGCGCCAGTTTTTCTTTGGAATGAGTTAGCCAATTCACTGATGCGCTTGCCTTCCAAAAATTCTTTTTTGAGTTGCACATCGTCTTCTTGAGTCCATTTTTTATAGGCGTTGGAATATCTTTCTCGCATTTTCTCAACGCTATAAATCTTATTTTGAGTAATCGTTTGTTCTGAGTTATCTTTAATTATTATTGCTACTTTTTTTGTATCCTCCCTCTCATTTTCTTTAATCAAATTTATTATTTCATCTCCATATTTTTCAGCTCTTGTTTTTCCCACACCCCATATATGTCCCAACTGATCCTTTGTTGTTGGTTTTTCTACAGCGAGTTGTTTTAGCGTTTTATCATGAAAAATTATATATGGCAGGAGATTATTTTCATCAGCAACTTTTTTACGCCAATTTTTAAGGGCACAAAATGCCTTTTGGTCTATTTCACCTTTTTCCAAATTTACGAGTGTCTTTAGTTCAATTTCTTCATGGTTTGCAATAGCATCTTGTCCTTTTTCGGTCAAACATATCACTGGACGTTTGTATTTGCCATAAGCATATCTCTTATCTTGTTTCACATATCCTTTAGATAACAATTCATTAATAACATTTATTGTTCGTTTATTTGTCCAGTTTGATAGTATATTATAGTAGGGAGATCTGTCATAGTGGTTGGCAAATATGTATTTTGCTTTTGAACCGCTAAGTATTCCTGCAATTTTACGTATTCCATATTTTCCATCTATATCTTTAACAAGCCCTAAAATTTTTAGTGCTGGAGATAACTCCATTATTTTAGTTTTCTCTTTCTGAATCTGCTTTACTATGCGCATCTTTACTTTAGCAAAAAATTCTTTACACAATTCTTCAGCTTTATCTGTAAATTGAATATCATAATCTGGTGGAAGACATTCCCTGTAACGCTCCTCACCAAAACGATAATCCATCAAAACTATCACACATATATCTTTTTCACTTCTTATTCCTCTTCCAGCAGCTTGCAAAGACTTTATTATTGCTGGATACGTATATCCATATAACCTCCCCTTAACTCTGCCGAATTTATTGATATAATATTCGTTTATATTTTTAACTTCAAGTTCTGGTGGAGCTAATGGCAAGCCAATAACAATCACAGTTTTTAAAACATTCTTAGGATAATCAACACCTTCCGAAAGTGAACCACCTTGAACCCCAAATAAAACACCATTATACATATTTTTTAGTTCATCAAGTAATTTATTCTTTCCCTGTTTACTCATACCTCTTTTCTCAACTAAAATTTCATTCCTATTTTTTTCTGGAATATTTTCTACAATATCATTCATGAACTTATAGGATGTAAAAAATACAGCAGTGTTACCATCTACATTCTCTACAATTTTACATATTTTCGTTGCAATTGCTTTATACATGGCACTATTTCTTTCAATCTTCCTAGTAGTCAAATTTTCTGTTACTATTATTAATCGATTTTCTTTTGGAAATGGTGATTTGTAATCTCTTAAAACAGCGTTTTTTATGCCTAAAATATCGGCGTACATCTCTGTTGGATAGAGTGTTCCACTCATCATGATTGTAGATCGTACTTTTGAGATTATTGATTCACTATATACTGAGGGGTCCAATAATTTGAAAGATATTATTGGAGTTTCTTTATGAGTGAAAATTCTCGAGCAGGCAAGTTCTGTATTCCATTGTTCTAAAAATTCGATTAAATTAGTTATACTATACTGTTTTGTTTCATCATTTTTTAAGTTGTTCATCACTATATTTTTAAGTTTTTCAATAAGTTGATTATATTCGATTGTATCACCCGTTTCTCTTAATATGTCATTTATTGACTCCCTCATCTCCCCTCTGTCGATGTTTTTCTCATCTTTATCTGATACGTCATTCATAAACCTGTTAAAAATTTGTGTCATTCTCATTAAATGAGATGACAAGCGTTCATCTATCTCTCTTATTTCCTTCGAGGTTTCTTTTAACATATCTAATGTCAATTTTCCACTTAGATTATTTCTGATTCTATCCGGAAGGTTGTGTGCTTCGTCTATGATAAGAATAATATCGTTAAGCGATTTACCAATTTTGCATAATAATGTATCCAAAATATCTGAAAACGCATAGTTATAATCACATACTATTACTTTCGCATTTTCAGCAGCATCAAGCGCAGCTTTGTGTGGACATATACCATAATTTAAACAAACTTCTTTTAGTTTTTCTACATGGAGTATATTCTCTTTGATTTCATTAATTGCAGATTTATTGTATCGGTAGTATTTACATTTCCCTGTTTCTTGATCATCCTTACATAATACATTAAACAATAGATAATGTTCTTTTGCAATATCTCTAGGGCACATATCTCTTTTAGAGATAATATCTACTACTGAAAAATCAATTTTATTAACATCTTTTATTTTTTTTAATGTATCAATAGCAATTTTGTGTTGAGACTGTTTTGATGTGACAAAAAATATTACTTTATCTTGATTGATAGCGTATTCAAGCGCAGGACACAGCACACCGGCAGTCTTTCCAATTCCAGTAGGTGCATTTGCGATAAGGCTCTTCCGGTTCTCTATTACACTTTTAACGTCGTTAGCCATTTCCTTTTGGCCTTCACGCATTTCTTTATATGGAAATTTTAATTTTACATGGTGTAGTGCTATACCCAGTTTTCTTTGCTTTTTAATAAATTTCTTAAAATTAAAATCTGGATCCTCTATATACTCTAAAGATGGATAAATGCCGTTTATTTGTAGATAACACCGATTATACATTTTTTCATAAGGGCGACTCAAACCAATACGAAGATAAACATCTTTTTCGATAAATTTATTTTGTAATTGTACTGATATATCATTTGTTCTCATCCCTTTTTCAATTCTCAAATAATCACAATGTGTCCTAAAAATTAAGTCAGTAATTGGCAGATTGTATTCATCATTGTTTTGGTCTAAAAACTTCATTCGATAGTTGAACTTATTTCCCTCTTTTGGTGAATATTCAACTGAAAGTATATTTTTGGTTTTGATAGTTCCTATAGATCTATTACCTTCATTTTCGTTTACATATTGATTATCATGAATATTTGCACCAAACATATTCTTTATGCCCTTTTCTTTTATCCTCTCTAAAAATTCTCTTTTTTCTTCCAATGAAAGCCGTCTTATGAATCTTGGCTTATGACTTTTGTCAATTTCCCAATCCTCAGTATGTGGTGGTTTGCATTTTGATTTTTGAGCAAAATTAAATTCTACCACATTAAATGGCTCTATGCTATTTTCAAAGGCGTAGTCGTCGTCTATTCCAGTATGTGAAAGTTCGGGTCTTACACCTGCTAGATGTTCATCAATTCCAAAAATACAGACTCTTTTTCCTCTCATCCTAGTTAGATCTGTGATTATTAAATCCTTTTTCATAAATGAACTACCTCAACACCATTCCAATGTTCTTTTAAATATTCCGCAACTAATCTTCTATGACAATGTTCAGATGTTGGTTCGCTACATAATAAACAAGTCCTTTTTTTAAAGAAAGATTTGTTGAGTTTATCTAATACTCTTCTCTCTACTAATAAACGTTTATATTCATTTACATAAAAATCCCAATTTTTGTTATTTTTATATTTATCTAAGAGTTCTTTTGTTGGTGCAAGAAACTTAAAATGATAATAATCAATATTGCATAGTTTTTTCAGAAAATATTCAAAGTCGGATTTTTTTGTAAAACCAGCAAGTTGCGATGTATTATTAAGCCTTATATCTACTAACTGCTGTATTTTATTCTCTTCCAATTTTTCAAAAAACTCTTTTGCGTTCTTTTTTGCAAACCCTATAGTGTATAATTTCATAACCCTCCATATTGCGTCAACGCCATCTGAATCTTTTCATTTTTTGCTTTCTCTACAATTCCATTTTTTCTTATATGGAATACCCCCATACCGTTACTTAAAAGGGTTTGTGTAATTAGGCGATGCCTATGACACCTATTTGGGTCTTCTTCACTGCACATAATTACTGTCTTCCTTATTTTTGCTATATCAATTAGTCGAGAAAGTCCTTCTTGATACCATGCTTTCTGCATTACCTCACTATAAATTATTTGCCCATTATCATCATAGCAATCTTCTACCTTGGGTCTCCCACCAAGAAGGTTTCCAATATGTTCATCCTCTAAAAATACATACTCAATCCCTGCTTTTTTAAGTTCTTCTCTTATGTTCTTCACATTATACTGTGGGACGTATTTACTAAGAGGAACGCTTCTCACATCTACTAGAACTTCAATATCGTATTTTTTTAACAATCTTAGAAATTCTGGAAGTTCAAGGTTTCCATGACCAATTGTGTAAACGATGTTGTTACTCATTTTTACCTCAAGGCATGTTACAAAAATAATAACATCTTCCAAAGTTATGTATTTTTTGTTTATGAGAGCAATTTTATGCGGATTTGCCTTCATAAACTCATCAAAAACCTACAGGTTTCAATGTAAAGAATATATACACTGAAACTGTTTTGGGAATGATGAAACTCGGCAGGAGAAAAACTGTCAGCATTGTCAATGGAAACTTTGACAGGCTGTTCAGCCTCGCTGAAAAAGAGGCGTTGAAGCACAACATGGACAGGGCGGACAGGTATGTTGAGCTTGCGCGTAAAATCGGGATGAGGTATAATGTTCCCATTCCAGCAAAATACAAAAAAAGACTCTGCAAGCACTGCTACTCCTACCTTCTGCCAGGGGTGAATGCTAGGGTGAGGACAGGGAGATCAAAAATAATTATATTCTGCGAAAACTGCAAGAAATATATGAGATTCCCATTCATAAAGGAAGTGAAGGAAAGGAGGAGGAAAAAAGTAGTTAGGGGCAAGGAAACAGGGGTTAGGGAAAAACATGGAAGACATTCATGAGTTAAAACCGGTTATAAGGATAGGTAAGAATGGGGTGACAGGGAACATAATTAATGATGTTAAAAATCTTGTTAAGAAGAAAAAAATTGTTAAGATAAAGGTTTTGAGGAGCGCTCTCAACTCTGCAACAATGAAGGATATAGCGGATAAAATTGTTAAAGAAGCAAATCTGAAGATTGTTCAGATTAGAGGACACAGTGTAGTAGTTAGGGGCAAGTAGTTAGTATTTAGGGGTGTCTCTAATCCCTAACTCCTATTTTGCACAATCTTAATAAACCAGAACACATATTCGAGTTTTATGGTAAGAAAACCTGGAAGGATGTACAGGGAAATAAGGGGAAAGGCTTACGCAAGAAAGGAGTACATGGGTGGTGTTCCACAGCCAAAAATCGTGCATTTTGATTACGGTAATCTTCAGAAAAGTTATCCTTTTTCTGTCACGCTTGCTGTGAAAGAATCGTGTCAGATAAGGCATTCCGCTTTGGAAGCTGCGAGGATTGCTGCAAACAAATACGCTTCAGTAAAGATAGGGGAAAACAATTATCATCTGAAAATTAGACCTTACCCC
>Ga0100399_1003861_pt1 | contig 10486 bp, 1 predicted proteins | sample CryGeymeta201523_FD_81545 | JGI IMG/M metagenome (GOLD analysis project Ga0100399, IMG submission 81545) | Groundwater microbial communities from Crystal Geyser aquifers in Utah, USA - Crystal Geyser metaG 2015-23 | ecosystem: Environmental > Aquatic > Deep subsurface > Groundwater | place: USA...
CCAAAAATGGACCGAATTCGCAGAAATCCCCGATCCATTTAGTAAGTTTACCGCTACTGGAAAAAATGCTCTTAATGATCTACTTGTAGGCATTAATAATGTCTTTACACCTTTACTAAATTTTCTAAGTCAGTCTGAAGGGGCTATTAAAGCATTAATCGTACTAATTTCGAGTGGGCTAGCTAAACGTGCGCTACCTGAAATTGGAGGTATACTTAATAACCTATTTACTTTTGATAAAGCTAGAATAGCTAAAGAGGCTGCAGAGGCACAGCAACAAATTATAAATGCATATGTAGATGCAACAGCTAAGTTAACCGCATTAAAGAAAGCCCGTGAAGCACTAAGTATACCTACATTAGAAGCCGGTTCTTTTAAAGAAATTGTAGGTAATTCTGCGTATAAAAGTACTAAAAATAGTGGTATTAGTCTTACCAAACTGTCACAAGCATTTATAGGGACAGAAAAAGATCCTTTAAATAATCTAAGTACCTATACTAGTATTGAACTAGTAAATAAAAAGATTGAAGAAAGCCTTCTTAATCAATTGAAAGATAGTAAGGTTCAAGATAGACTATTACAAAGTTTAATTGATAAAAAGATTATTGCAGAAAATAGCACTTTAGCTGAAGTTACACTTAATAAAGAAGGGTTAAGAATATCTCAGGCGTTATTTGGTACTATTAATGAGATAAATGCTGCTAGTGCAAAAGGCCTAGCTATAGATGAGCAAACAGCTGTAGCTGCTAGTACACAACTCGCAGCTAAAAAAGCTATGGCTACACTGCCTAAAGGAGTGGCTAAGGAAGGATTAGCATCAGCTACATCTACAGTAATAACTAGTAGCCCTATAATTGCAAATACTGACGCAGTTACCACAAATAGTCAGGCTAAGGCTAAAAACGCAGTACAAACAGAGGCAATGGTTTTAGCTAGTAACTCTAGTACTATTAGTTCTGAGAAGAGTACGTTAGCTACTAGTACAAGTACTAAAGCTCTTGCTACTAACTTAACAATGCGACAGGCATATAATAAAGGTTTAGCTACATCATCAACTTTTGAAGGGTTACTTACTGCAAATAGTATTAATTTAAGCGGTAAGTTGAAAATTATTGGGGCAGAGCTAGCTATGGCAGCTACTACCTCAGTAGCTTTTGGAGGTGGAGTAGGTTTTGCAGCAGGAGCTGCAGAAATGCTAGGACTAGCTTTAAAAACTGTATCACTATCTCTAAAAGGAATTATAGCTGTAGCAAGTGCCGCATTAATGCCACTTATGCTAGTATGGACAGGCTGGGAAATGTTCGGGGATACCATTAAAAAATGGATAGGTATTGATACAGAAGCCGAAAAACGCTTAGAAGAATCTACAGCTAAGCAAAAAGAATATGCAGAAACTGTAGGGCTTGCAGCTCTATCTTTAAAACAAGTTAATGAAGCTAGATTGACAGGTATAGGTAGTATTGAAGAAAAAATACACTATGATACTGTAGAACTTAATGCTTTCAAAGGGCATGTAGAGGCTTACGAAAAATTAGTTGAAGAGAAAAAGGTAGCAAGAGAAAAAGAAACCTTAGACAGTCTTAAAAAGGATAGTAAGCCTGGAGCAGTATTCTCAGAAGAGGTCTTTCATCTAAAACAAATGGCAGAATCTGAAAGATTAACTGAAAAACAGAAGATAAGGACTTTAGAGCTAGCGGATGCTGTACAGAAGGCTGAAAATGCTTTATCTATGGCATACGGGCCAGGAAGGGTTGTTGCACAAACAAACCTTAATAACGTATTAGCTATTACCTCTTTACATACTAAAGATATTTATAAAAATGCTGAACAAAATAGTGCACAAAATGGTAAATTTCAGTCTTCTATTGAGTTGGTTACTAAAGCTTTTGAAGAACAATTTAAAGCAAACACTAAACTCGGTGACCCTAGTTTAGGTCTAAATACAGAAAAAGCAAAAAATACTTATGAAGGATTAGCTACAGTACTTGATTCAAGTATGGGAGCTACTATTAAATATGAGGGTGTACAAAGGCTGCTAGCTAAAGGTATTGCTGCTGGTGGAAAAACTGCTGCAATAGCTACAGGGATGTACAAAGCCTTAGCAGAAACACAGGCTATAGCATCTATGTTCTTACTAGAGGGTAGAATATCCCCAGAAGAGTTTGCTAGACGTATGGAATCTGCGTTTCAAGATGCTAAGAAGGGTTTATTAGATTTAGCCTTTTCTATGAATGATGTAAAAGCACCAAAAGCAATAAAACCATATAGCGACGAGTCAAAACGCCAGTTTAAAGCACTTCAGGATGACATAGATTTAATTACTATTAAGATGAAGCAGCTTGCTACAGAAGAAAAAAAGGATTCAGCGCTTCAAGCTAGATTAAAAGCTATTAATGGTATAGTGTCAGCTGAAGCCTTAGCTAATGAGAAGGTATATAGAGATAAGCAAGCACAGTTTACTTTAGATAAGGAAATGGGCGACGCTAAACTTGCTCTAGAAAAGGTTTTACAGAATAAGACTAATAAAGGAGCTGAGGGTAAACAAGCTATAGAGGCTGCTAAGGCAGTTTATATTAGTAAGTTACAAGTTTTGGGACTTACTAAAATAGAGTTAGATACTCTATCTGAAATTAAATTTGGTACAGATTTAATTAATAAGGCTACTGCAGATAGAAACGTTATACTAAAAAATCAAGCAGACCTACTAGCAATAGATAATGGGTACACTCAGCAAAAATTAGATACTCAAATAGCCGAACTAAACTATGCAAAAGAGTTAGGCTATATGACTGGTCAAGAGATTGTAAATGCTGAGTATTTACTAGAAGTAGAGAGACAGAAACAGGCACTTAAAAATAGTCAATCATCTTTAGTTTCTAAGTATGAGTCAGATATTGCACAACCTACTTCAGTATTAACAACTGAAGGAAGTACCGAGGAGGATAAGGCCGCAGCAGTAGCAAAAATACTAGAACTCAATGCTTTATACCAGTTACAAAATGCTTTAATTTTATCAGGAGCCGAAGGTTTAGCCGCACAAACTGCTAAAGCTCAAGAACTTAAAGTAGTCTTGGCAAGTAATAATGATACTATGAAATATATGGTTTCTATTACTGAAAGTTTATCCGCAGTATTTGGGGATCTAGGTACTAATATAGGTAAAACTGGTGAGGCTTTGCTAAAAATGGCCCACGATGATACTAATTATTTAAAAAATAAAGCGAAACTAGAAAAAGAACTAGAGTCTATATCTGATGATGATAAATATACAGAAAAGTATAACGAAATAAAGAACTTAGATAAAAAGGCATTAAAAGATCAGCTTTCTAATATTGGTACGCTTGCGGGTGCAAGTAAGAAGATGTTTGCAGAAAAAACTACTGCGTATAAGGTAATTAATGCAGTAGAGAAGGCTAGTTATGCATTTAAACTAGCACTACAGATTAAAGATATGGCTATGGATTCTGCAGCCTTCTTAAAGAAAATATTCTTCGTTCAGGCTGAAGTACCTATAGTTGCTGGAGCTACTGCAGCTAAAACGGGTATAGAACTAGCAGGTCAAGCTGCTACTATGCCAGCAAAAATTGCAGGTACTTATGCTAGTTTTATGGCTATGCTTGGGCCCTTTGGACCCCCAGCCGCAGCACTTGCTATAGCCGCATTTATAGGTTCTTTTGCAGGTGGCGGTAGCTCATCAGTTAACCTTTCGGGGCTAACTTCCGCAGATAAACAAGAAACTCAAGGTACTGGAATATCCTGGGTTAATGGGCAGAAGGTCGAGAACGGCGGCGGAGTATTTGGAGATACAGAAGCTAAGTCAACCGCAATAGTAGACTCTTTAGAGATTCTAAAGAATAATTCTATTACCGGTCTTAAGTATGATAATAAACTATTAAGGGCTATGGAGAAAGTAGCTGCAGCAGTAAGTGACGCGGCTACATCAATATATCAAATTCCCGGATTACGTATAGGTTCAGCTTTCGGCACACAGGAGGGAACATCTGGCGGAACTACCTTTGGCTGGGGCACCACAAGGTCTACAAGTATTGCAGATTCTGGTATTAAACTACAAGGTAGTTTCGCCCAATTAACAGATGCTACAAGCAAAGCAGCAAAGATTTATGAAACTGTTATAACTACAAAAAATAGTTCTAGCTTCTTTGGTCTTAGAAAGAGCTCTTCAAGTTCTACTTCTACAAATATTAAGAATTTAGAGGAAGAACAAGCGCAAGCAATTGCTGACATTTTTGCTAATGCTACAGATATGTTTATTGAAATTGGTAAATCTGCTGGTATAGCTAAAGATACTATTATTAATACATTAGCTCATCTACCCATCGACCTAGAAACTTCTACTAGAGGTTTAACAGGTAAAGCATTAGAAGATGAGCTAAATTCAGTAGTAGGTAATGCCCTATCACAAGGTACTAAGTCTATATTTAGTCAATTTGATAAGTATAAAAAATTTGGAGAAGACTATTTAACAACAACTATTAGAGTAGTTGATGGTAACGATAAGGTTGACCAAGCTCTTAGAGCTATGGCTAGTACTTATGATGTTACTACAGATAAGATTATAGACTCAACTAAAGTGTATAGTACGGCCTTTTTTGGTCTAATAGGTATAGTACAGAAAGCTTTTAATACTATATCTAAGTTTGATATTTCAGAAGCTCTAATTAAATTAGCGGGTGGTTTAGAAAACTTTATGACACAAGCTCAGTTCTTTAGAGATAATTTCTTAACTGCAGAACAAAAACTTGTAGGTGTACAGGCCGCTACAGAGAAAGAGCTTACCCGATTAGGATTAAGTGCAGATACTACTAAAGAACAGTTAGCTGCTGTTGTTATAGGATTAGACCTTACAAATCCAACTACCCGGGAATTTTATCAAAGTATTATGGACTTAGCTCCTGGCTTTGAAGAAATGAAAAGTCTAGCGGAAGAGGTGAAAAGTAAAGTAGATGCCGATGTAGCTGAAGCTGAAAGTAAAGCTAAAGAGACTCGTAATATTACGATTGATCTAATAAGGCTACAAGGTAAAATGACTGAAGCTCTAAATATGACTAGAGCGGATGAGTTAGCTACGCTAAGTGGTACTGATAAATTGATACAGCAACAAATATACTTAGAGCAAGATTTAGCAAAAGTACGTAGTCAAGAGACTAACATATTAGTTGCACAAAATAGAGCTACAGAAGCATTAAATACTAAAAGATCAGAAGAGCTTCGTAATATGGAAGACTTATTAAAACCAGGTCAAGAATACCTGTATGCTCTAGAAGATGAAGCGGCTTTAAAAGCAAAAATAGTTACTGCATACAATAAGGAAAATTCTGCCTTTAAAGCTACTATTAATACTTTAGGTACCGCAATTAAAACATTAACAGGGTACAGGACCTCATTACTAACCAACGATAAAAGCACCTTAATACCTGCAGCACAATACCAAGAATTAAAATCTCAAGTTAACTATTTATCGGGTATAGCTACTAGCATAGCAGTAACTGATTCAGAAATACAGGCAAAGAATGACGCAATTAGTAAACTACCTACAGTTACTGGTGACTTTTTAACTGCGTCTAAGACACTATATGCTAGTTCAGAACAATATACTCAAGATTTTAACTCTATACTAGGATTACTAGATACAGTAGGAAGCTCTCTTCTATCACAAAAGACTGATGCAGAACTACAGCTTGAGGCTCTAGACGAGAGTGTTGCTTTCCTAAATACTATATCTAATACCACTGAAACGGTATCACAACTATTAGCCCAATATTTACCTCTAATGTCTGCTACTGAAACGGCTAGACTAGCTGCGGTAGAAGGAGGTAGTAGTGCTGCAGCTACTATATCTATTCCAGCTTTTGCATCTGGAGGTATAGCACAAGGTACTGTACTAGTAGGTGAAAGAGGTCCTGAAGTTGTAAACTTTAGTAATCCTGGTAGAGTTTATTCTAATATAGCAAGTAATGATTTACTTAATACTAAAGAGTTAGTTGCTGAAATTAAAGCTTTACGAAATGAAGTATCACAACTAAGAAAAGAGCAAAATGAGCAAACAGGTCATTTAATAGCTACTAATTACGATGCAAATAGTAAAGCAGCAAATAGAATAGTTACGGTCACTGAAGAGGCTAGTAATAAAACCTTATGGGAAAAAAGATCAGCAGTTAAGGTGGCATAAGCATAAAACCCCCCTACTAGAGAGGGTTTTATGCTCACTAAAATTTTACTTGACCTAGGGTACCTTCAGTGTTATAATAGTAATAATTTGAAAATCGGAGAATATTAATGCTAAACTTTCAAGCTTGGTTAGAAAGCCCTTCCGCTATACGTGGAATACTTATAGAAGCGGGTGTATTAAAGTATAATGGTAGTACCTGGGTAGATACAAAAGTATATTTATCAAATATTGGCTATTTAACTAAGGATAGTTTAACAAGTTTTCTTCCTATAATAATAGGTGGTGCCAAATTTACAGAATCTATTAGTATAGATGGTAGTCTTAGTATGTCTTTTGGAGACTTGGAGTTAGCTAACTATAATGGCGAATACGATGACTGGTTAGATAGTTCTAAGTATATATGGGTAAATAAACCTATACAAGTATACTACGGAGACCCAACTATATCGTCTATATCTTTATCTGATATAAAAATAAATACCTTTGAAAAGATATTTGACGGTATTATATCTGATATAGATACCAGATCTAGAGATTCTATTAATATTAAGGTAAGAGACAAGTTAGAAAGGCTAAATACCCCTATTACAGAGACTAAAATAGGCAACTATGGTACTTGGGCACAAGGCCAAACTAACCAAGATAGCATATCTCCAATAGTATTTGGGGAGGTATTTAATATTTCACCAATATTAGTAGACCCATCTACTTTACAATATAGATTTAATACTGGAGTAACTGAAGGCGTTATAGAGATAAGGGATAACGGAGTACCTATTACTCCTATAGTTAACCTAACTACAGGTACCTTCGTACTTACTAGTAACTCTGCTGGAGCTATTACTGCATCTATTCAGGGTATAAAACAATCAGTAAATCTTACTAATGGAACTATTCTTAATACATATAAAAATAGTGCCGTTAATTTAATAGCACTTATTGTTCTAGCATATGGTAATTCTATTAGTAAACTAACTGCAAGTGACTTAGACCTAACTAATCTTGCTACTTTCGACTCTACACATACTCAGTCAGTTGGTATTCCCATTACAGAGAGGGTAAACGTATTAGATGTATGTACTCAATTAGCATCTAGTATCGGATTACAGCTATACTTTAATAGATATGGGCTGCTACAAATACTAAAATTAGGTCAGTATACTACTGACCCTATTAGATACATAACTGATAGCGATATACTATTCCATAGTCTAGAGGTATCTAGTAGAATACCTGTTACTGCAGCTACAAAATTAGGGTACTGTAGGGATTATACATTACAAGATAATCTATTAACTAATATTCCTCCTTCTCATAAGGATATATTTAGTACAGAGTGGTATACTACAACTATAAAAGATGAGGCTGTAAAAACTACATATTCTTTATATACAGACCCTACACAGAAAGATACCCTACTACTATCTGGTAGTGAAGCTACAGCGGAAGCTGCCAGATTAAATAATATGTTTAAAGTACCTAGAACAGTGTATAAAATGACGTGTAGTTCAAAGTTCCTATCTCTTAAACTAGGTCAGGAAGTTAATATATCCCACAATAGGTATGGTCTTACTACTGGCAAGTCTGGTCAAGTAATTACTGTATCCCCCAACTGGCTAAACTCAACAGTAGATATAGAGGTGCTAATTTAATGGCTACTATTAAGAATGATAGAGATAATATACTACAAGCAGCACCGTATAGGCTAGCAGATACTCTTGTTACTATAACCAGTACTACAGGTACGTTTAAAACCCCTAAAAATGGGGCTCTAACTGTACCCTCTAGTGCAACCCTAACCGCTACACCTAATATAGTATTTACAGGAGCAGCGCTGTATACGTGGCATTACGCATTAAATACTACGCCTACTACTTGGGTACCCCTAGGCACAGGACTAGTACTAACACTTACTAGTGATGAGTACTTAGACTTACTCGATACTGCTACAGCAATTAATTTTAGATGTACAGCTACCGAGAACTTACTAACAACAGCATATGGGTTCTATACAATTAGTTATTCGATAGAGGCATCAGACCCTATTATTGTAGATATTTCTCGTTCTATTGCATCTATTTTATCTGACAGCCAGGGTATTCCAATAAGCTTTACTAATACCGATGCAACTATTAGTGTTAGTAGAGGTACTCCCTTAGCGTATAGTGCAACAGGTGGGGCTAATACATTTAGTGTATCAATAGAAGAAGATAGCGTACCTAGAACACTAGGTACTATTTCTACAACAAGTACCACGTATACATTAAATAGTATAACTGCAATAACGGTAGATGTAGCATCTGTAGTATTTATTGTAAAAGTATATGATGCTGCAGGCAGGGCTATACTACCAACAATTGCTAAGAAGATTACATATACTAAAGTAACTAATGGAATGATTGGAGAAGATGCTGCTTATTATTATATTAATACTACTTCTCCTATAATTACAAAATCTACTTCAAGCCCTACAACGGCAGGTACACATTCAGTTATAACTGTAAGAGGTAAGAAGGTAGTAGGTACTGCAGCTCCAATTAATTTTGGATATATTACTATAACCGGTAATGGTGATACTGAAGCTTCATTCGCCACAAGTAGTACTACAGGTATTACTACAGCTATTAATAATACTGCTAATAAGACAGCCTATACTGTAAGAATGTATAACCAAGCTACAGTATCTGGAGCTATCTTACTAGATACTATGACTATACCGGTACTATTTACTGGTAGTAGTGCAGTTATGGTAGCTTTAACTAATGATACTGCATCTATCCCTACTAATTCTGTAGGTAGTTCTGGTATTTATGATAATACAGGTACCGATATCTATGTGTACCAAGGAACCCAAGTACTACTATATGATGGATCAGGTACACTACCAGGTACGTGGAAAGTAGCAAGTACTAGTAGTAGTAATATTACTGTAGGTTTAATAACAGACCAAGGCACTTTTGCTAGAGTAGGGCTATCTACTAATCTTATTGCTGCTACAGCGTATACCACATATAATATTAGTGGTACTACGCTAGAGGGTACTACGTTTAGTGTATCAAAAAAGCAAACATTCAATAGAGCTCCTGAAGGTGTAAAAGGTGATACAGGTGCTTCAGGTACTAAGTCTACTACTATTTCAGCATTTAAGTGGGGTACTAGTATTGGTACGTATACCAAGGCAGTAACGTATACTTGGTCTGGGGGAGGGGTATCAGCGTATCCAGCGGGTTGGTCTGCTTCTGCTCCTGCGTCTACTGCAACAGGGCAAACACTATACCAAATAAATTTAACTATTACAGATATTGCTACTGCTACATCTACTGTAGCAAATTGGTCTACAGCAGTTACAAATCAACTAGGTTATAGACAGGACGGTAGTATTGGCCTAACTGGTAATTCTGCTAGAGTTGCCTATATAGTTACTACTAGTAGTACGCCTCCTGCAAGGCCTACTAGCCTATCAGGGGATCGGGCACCGACTGGGTGGAGTTTTACTGCTACCGCAGTACTATCCGCAGGACAGTATATGTACCAATCAGATGGTATACTTACTACTGGAGGTAATATTGCTTGGGGTATACCTTATTTAAGTAATCTTAAGGTGGGTAGTTTATCAGCACTAAGTGCTAATCTCGGTACTGTTAGTATCTCTACTGTAGGTAGCCTATCTTCTACAGGTAAAACCTACGGTAATGCTACTTCGGGAGTATTCTTAGGTTATAGCGGCTCGGCGTACAAATTTGACGTTGGAAACGGTACTAATTACTTAAGATGGGATGGTTCTAATCTCAGTATGTCTGGTACAATATATGCCACAGCAGGCTACCTGCGCGGACTGAACATCGAAGATAGCACAGGCAGGGTGATTCTAAGTGTAGGTAGCACGCTAGAGAGCCAGCTATCGCAATTCGTTAATGCAGCAGCACAAGCTAAGGCGGATCTAGCTAAAGTGCAGGCTAGCGCGTATGCCGATGGAATTGTAACGGCAGCTGAAGCAAATGCAATAGCGCAGGCACAAGTCAAAGCTGATCTAGCCAAAGCGCAAGCTGTTGCAGCAGCTGCAGTAGACGCAACTACGAAAACAAACGCAGTCAAAACAATAGCGCAATCTGCCTCTACTGCAGCTACGCAAGCAAATGCAACAGCAGCAAATGCAACTACCTTAGCAAATACAGCTCAATCAGCAGCTCAATCCGCCTCTGATGTAGCTACGCAAGCAAATGCAGCTGTCGCTGATAGGCTCAAGAAAAGCGGCACCGACATCATGTCCGGCCAGGTACAGCTAACATCCAGCTA
>Ga0100399_1003872_pt1 | contig 10465 bp, 9 predicted proteins | sample CryGeymeta201523_FD_81545 | JGI IMG/M metagenome (GOLD analysis project Ga0100399, IMG submission 81545) | Groundwater microbial communities from Crystal Geyser aquifers in Utah, USA - Crystal Geyser metaG 2015-23 | ecosystem: Environmental > Aquatic > Deep subsurface > Groundwater | place: USA...
CGGCCTTCGATCCCCTCGGGGACCAGTTTCCTCTCCAGGGTCTCGTGTTCCTGAAAATACCGGTCCTTGCTTCCCGAAGACATGGCCCCGATGGAGCCCATGCCGCGATAGACCTTGTAGCTTCGCCCCTGAAAGAGCACGGTCTCTCCGGGGCTCTCTTCCACACCGGCCAGGAGACCGCCGATCATGACCAAATTGGCCCCGGCCACCATGGCCTTGGTAATATCCCCGGAATATTTGATCCCCCCGTCGGCAATGACCGGCACATGAGACTCTCGGGCTACTTTGGCGCAGTCCATGATGGCCGTAATCTGAGGGATTCCGGCCCCGGCGACAACGCGGGTCGTACAGATGGAGCCGGGCCCGATCCCGACCTTTATGGCATCGGCCCCCGCCTCGATCAGGTCCCTGGCCCCCTGGGCCGTGGCCACGTTCCCGGCCACCAGATCTCTGTCCGGATAGGTTTTTTTAATCTGCCGGACGGCCTCGAGCACCCCTTCGGAATGGCCATGGGCCGTGTCCACACAGAGCACGTCCACACCGGAGCGGATCAGGGCCTCTGCGCGCATCAGGGCCTCCTCGCCCACACCGATGGCGGCGCCGACCCGGAGCCTGCCCAGATCGTCCTTGCAGGCATTGGGAAATTTCATCTTCTTCTCGATATCCTTGATGGTAATCAATCCCTTGAGGTTTCCGTCACGATCCACGACCAGGAGCTTTTCGATCCGGTGCTGGTGGAGGATCTCCTTGGCCTCCTCCAGGGTGGTTCCTTCCGGGGCCGTGATCAGATTCTTCTTGGTCATGACCTCGGAGACCTTGAGGTCGAGACGGGTCTCGAATCTGAGATCCCGGTTGGTCAGGATCCCGACCAGACGGTTTCCTCTAGTGACGGGGACTCCGGAGATACGGTACTTATCCATGATGGCCATGGCCTCGTGGATCCTGCGGTCCGGTTCTATGGTAATGGGATCCACGATCATCCCGCTTTCGGATTTTTTGACCTTGTCGATCTCCATGACCTGCCGCTCCAGGGACATGGCCTTATGGATGAAGGCGATCCCCCCCTCCTGGGCCAGGGCGATCCCCAGTCTCGCCTCGGAAACCGTATCCATGGCCGCACTCACGATGGGAATGTTCAGCCGGATCCGTTCCGTGAGATAGGTTGAGGTGTCCGTATCTTTGGGGAGGACGCTGGAGCGGGCCGGCACCAGGAGCACATCATCGTAGGTCAATCCAAGCCGGATCTGTTCATGGTTCATGTTTTTTTTATCCTCATCCAAGAGACCGGATGGCACATGGAGACGGGCAGACCGTCCGTCCATCCCTCACTTGAGGCGCCCCCTGCGTTGACCGCGGCTGATGCAAAGAGAGTAAACCACAGGGGAACCCTGCAAGATATGAAATAATAAATTGAATTGAAAAACTAACATACAAGAGTTCATCCGTCAAGAAGGAAATCGCACGTGGGTTTAAGAAGCGGGGCCGCTTGACGGAATCCTCTTTTTCCGTTACAAAAGATCCAATGATTGAAAGACCGAAGACGTTTCCGGTCTTTTTCAGAGGCGCCTCCGGAGTCCGGGGGGTGGGGGGCGGCCATTGTCCGGATCAAGCCGGGATGATGAAAAGGGATACCACAGAGCACACAGAGAACACGGAGAAAAGCAGCGCCTTGTTAAAAGCAAAACCTTTTCACCGCAGAGCACACAGAGAACGCAGAGGAAAGGCCTTTTAGGTAAGAACGAAAACCAAGACCTCTTCACCGCAGAGGCGCGGAGGGCGCTTGGCACAAACAACTGCCGTTTTTTTATGCAGATTCGTGTTCATTCGTGGCAGAAAAATTTTGTTTTCTCTGTTCCCTGTGGTTATCTTCTGACTGACGGAGGCCGATATGGAAAAGAAGATTGGGAAAAGCAGGCTGACTCTGGTGCGCGGGGATATCACGCAGGCGGAGACTGAAGCCATCGTGAATGCGGCCAACTCGTCTCTCATGGGAGGCGGAGGCGTGGACGGGGCCATTCACCGGGCCGGAGGCCCGAAGATCCTGGAGGAGTGCAAGGCCATTGTGGCCAGGCAGGGGAGATGCGGAACCGGCGAAGCGGTCATCACGTCCGGAGGAAACCTAAAGGCCCGGTATGTTATCCATACCGTGGGGCCGGTCTGGTCCGGCGGGGGTCGAAACGAACGGGAACTTCTATCCGATGCCTACAGGAACAGCCTCAGGCTTGCGAAGGAGAATCACATCCGCTCCATCTCATTCCCATCCGTCAGCACCGGGGCCTACCGGTTCCCCATCGAGGAGGCGGCCGGAATCGCCCTTTCAACCGTTCGGGACTTTCTCACGGAGCACCCCATGGACGAGGTCCGGTTTGTGCTCTTTTCTGAAAACGATCTTAAGGTTTATGAGGATGCATTCAGGAAGGCATTCCATTGATTAGAGATCTGCAGCCCTTATTCATCTGTGATTAATATCAATTTCTTCATAGATCCAAATCGGCATTCTGGAATCCATACTCTGATTCTGGTTCGCTGACTATCCAGCGTATATTCTCAGCGGTCATTTTCCCGATCCCTTCAACTTCCTTCAGTTCTTCCAGACGGGCTGAAATTGCATTTTCTACGCTACCAAAGGTTTTCAGTAACCGTCCGGCCTTCGCCGGGCCGATACCCGGTAAGCCCTGTAGAATCTGAAGCTGTGTTCTATGTTTACCCTTGGGTCGTTTCCCCTTGTGAGGTAATGCACCAACGGAAATTCTTCTCATCTGTTTGGCAGCGTAACATATGAGCTGGGCGCTTTCTTTCGGGCTCTGTGAGCGTAGAACTGGAATTCCTAAAAAGAGACTGATTGTAATCAGAGCGCCCTGGATCGCTTCTCGTCGCATTCCGCTTGTGGCCAGATCACCGGCTGTTCCCTCTAAGATAAGGACCGGACGCTTCGGCGAGGAAGCAAGTCTGCATGCTTGATCAAAGAGCCGTCCATTCTGGATGGAAACTGTAAAATCCAACAAGGTCTTCCTCTCAAAAAGGAAGTTACCCTCTACTTCATAATCCCCCAGAGCAAGACGTTGTACAAAAACTTCGACATCCTCCAAAACCTTTAACGCTTCTATTGTGCCGCTTCTTTGTTCGCGATCATCTGCAATGATTCGGATAAGAGGTGTTTGACAGGAGAAACCGGTATCCATATTTTGCATTTTTATCAATTTTTATGGGAATTGTAAATCTAATTTTTTTTGTGGAGGGCGCGCCCGACCATGATACGAAAAAGCCGCCCATGCTCAATTCACAAAAGCGGGGGCGTTGTCCAGTATTTCAAAACCCTGGTCCACGGAGATATCCCGGATCATGTAAACGCTGAAGATCATCTGGTAGACCGAGTCGCCCAGGTTTTCCCATCCCGTGGAGATGAACCCCATATTGCCGAATTGTCCGGGGATGTTATCGGGAGGGTCCATGCGGCTCGCATCATCGAGGATGTATACCCTGTAGTGGACCGGGAGATTCCTTCCAAGATTCATGGAGACCAGGATTTCTCCATCGGGACTGGAAACAACGAGGGCCTTGTCACCGGAGGCATTGATTTTTTCCTTTTCAGCGGACATCTTTCCATTGATGGCGGCGCCAGAGGGCCGTCGTTTCCGTCCATGGTCATCAGGGTCTTAAGGTCCGAGAAAAAGAGGCCGATCCTGAAGGGGATCTCAATGAAGGTATCCAAGAAGAAGGCGTTGGCGTAATGGATATGATAGATGGTGATGGCCGGGGTGCGAAGCCCCATGAAGAGCCTGGCCCTGTTGACCGTGCACCGGATGACCCGCACGGGGCCTTGCTTTACGGCGGTCAGCCTGGATTCGGAATCCTCTTCCGTTCTTACAAAGTCCAGTTTATGAAGAAACTTCCCGCTGTGTCTCGCCTTCATCTTGTCGGCCAGATTCGCGCCGTATTCATGGGGAGAAGCCCCCTTCCAGTTTAATGCATCCATGACAAAAGGGGTTTTCCTGGAGAATCCGACCCGGTAGGTTTGCGACTCGATCACATCGTCCTTGGGACGGTAGGAGACATAATGCGGCATGCCCGCTTGAGAGGTCTCGTGATCCAGGACCCATGCATAGACCCATTTACGGATATTTTTTATCGGATCACGGATTTCTATTTCCACGGCCGAGGAGAAGGTCATTCCCTCCAGCCGGGTCAGGGTCTGCTCTCCGGCATCGGATGCCATAAATACAAGCTCGTCGTTTTTGTCCATGGGCGATCTCCCTTGCCGTTCCTGCTCTTTTTTATCAGCCGGGATCAGAAATCTTCCGTTCATGTCCCTTCGGTCGATCTGGAAGGGGATGGGTTTCAATCCCTCAGGGTCATGGAAGGCATAAAGAGAGATCTTTGCTGCGGGCGCATGCAGCAGGGGCGGGAGTTCTTTGCCCTTGAGGACCACGGGATAATAAGGGGAAGAGATGGGATGGCGGACCGAGACATGCCGGATGGCTGCTGCGGGCGAAAGGGATGAGGCCTCCTGCGGGAAGATTAGGCAAATCCACAGGGCTGCATGGAAGAACAAGACTCTTGCACTGAGCATAGGGATCATATGAACCATCCTGTCCGGTTGTTTCGTCTCTTAGTGGTCCTGTTCGTAAATATGGTAACGTACCGAGAGGGCCTGCCTGTGCCGGCACGGCAGACAGGTCGTAGGGCGGCCTCATCAAGGCGCGCGACTGAGGCGTACCCCTCTGGTACACCGCAAGGAGCGGAACGCCGAGGAGGCCGCCCTACGGCACTCGAATGCAACCGTATTTACGAATAGGACCACTTTAGGACAAAGATATACCAGATTCATGAGCATGGCAATCCGCAAGGGCAAAGGCAGAGACTTTTCGGCCGGTCACCCTTCCCGGCACGGGTTTTTGGGAGGATCCATCACAAAGAAAGGCGCATGATTGGAGGTAAAAAGCGGCGGCTCTTTTTTCAGGATGCCTGACACGGCCGGATGGCGCTTGAACTCCTGCTCTAAAAACTGCCGGACCTTTTTTCTGTGCCACCCCTTTGGATGGACGAAGTCCGTGTAGAGGGAAAGGTCGCCTTCATAGAAACCGCTGGTTTTCAGTCCTTCTGCTTCCGGGCTGGAAACCGGCATGTTGAAGATCGCGAGGTTCAGGAAGCTGATTTCATCCTTGTGCCTGACTGTAAATGCAAGGGTCCTTTGCGCTTCAGTCAGGCTCTCCGGCGGCGTGCCGAAAAGAAGATAGACATACGCGGCGATTCCCGAGCGGCTCAGGGTCTTCAGGGCCTTTGATGCCGTGTCAAGATCAATCCCCTTGTCCATCCGGTCGAGCACGTCCTGATCCCCGGATTCCAGACCCAGCTTGAGCATCACGCATCCTGAACGCTTCAGGGCCATGCAGAAATCCATATCGGCCAGGAGCCGGCTGATCCGTGCAAAACCATACCATGGCACACCCGGGGGATGATCCGAAAGGGATTTGAGCAGCGGGGCGCTCATGGCATTGTCCAGGAAATGGATCAGTGCCGGTTTTGTCTCTTTGGTGAGCGTATTCAGTTCGACGGCTATTTTCTCCACCGGCACAGGAACATAGGGATTGGATTCGGCTCTTTCCGGGCAGAAGGCGCATCGGCGGAAATGACATCCGCTCGACCCGCTGTAGGGGAGAACGAAGCCGGGAGAGAGGTAGTCTTGGACCGGGAGCCCTGCATAATCGGGCATACTGCCGCCGTTCTGCATTTCGTTCATGCCGGCGAGAGTAAGCAATGGCGCCTCGCCAGGTCCGGAAATGAGGTGATCCACAAGTCCGCGGAACGGATCCTGCCATCCGGGCCTTTTCATCCATGACGTGACCAGCCCCCCGCCGAGGACCAGGCGCAGACCAGTGCATGCCTCCCTCAGAAACCCGATCATGGCGAATGTGCATAAGGCCTGACTGAGGTAATTCAGGGAGAACCCGATGATGGAGGGCTGATTTTCCTGCAGAAGTCCGAGCAGGCGGCTCCTGAAATAGGGATAGAAAGGATTCAGGTCCGGGCGCTCCGAGGCCCGGATCAGGTCCCGGCTCGACAGAGGTGAGAATTCCTTGCCCTGATAATTTGTGAGGCCGACTGTTGCCGTATATTTATCGGCGGCCTTCTCAAGGACTCGGTTCAAGTCCAGGACTGAGCGTTTATAGCGGTCCGGATTCAGATAGGTACGCCGGTCTTTCAGAGAGGCAAGATGAGCCGAACGATGCCGGACGGCCCGGTTTGTCCAGGTGTCGGATGAGGGCTGCGGGCGGCCGAGCAGATAGAGCAGGCCCTCGAGATTGGCATCCAGGAGTCTGCATGCGACCCCATGGTGTTTCAGCGAGCCTGAAAGCTTGGCCATGCCGGCCGGGGGTTCGGATGCTTTTGCTACAGGCGGATAGATAAGAATCATATTACAGCTCGATTTCCCGTCCTCCTTCCTCGCCGCTAAAATTCCGGGGAATGGGGCTGCCAATGCCGATGGACTTGATGAACAAGATGAAAACCATTATAATCAATTTGAACATGCACAGTAAATGTTCAGCAATATACTTCAGAAGTGAGACAGGGTCAAGATGAATGATTTGGTCAGGAGATTCCTCTCCATGAAACAAGGGCGGGAGGAAGACCGCGAAAAAACCGATCTTCTAACTTCCCTGATCCGGCTCTTTGATTCGTTGGGATCAAAACCTGATTTTCTGAACAGCTATCCTGAATTTTCGCCGCTCTTTTTTAGGTTCCGTCAGGACCTTGATCATGGCGATCCGGAGGTCCTGGAGGATGACCTTGCAGCGATTTATTGTTATCTGCACGGGAGCGGAAGCGCCTATTCCCCTTCCGACCGGAAGGAGATGGATGCCTGCGGCGGTTACTGGTGCCATGCCGGGGGGCTCTCCCCGCTTTTTCGTGCCGGCCCTTTCATTACGGAAAAGACCCGGCTCGCGGACTATGGCGCCGGGAACGGTTTCCAAGGTCTCCTTTTCCAGCATCTCTATCCGCACAAGAAGACTTGTCAGATTGAACTGAGTTCGAGGATGATCCAAAGCGGCAGGAGGCTGCAATCCTTCATGGGTATCCCCGGAGAGAAAGTGGATTGGCTCCATAAGAATGTGATGGATGTCCCGCCGGCCGATTTTGATTTCATCTACATCTATCGTCCGGTGCGGCCCGAGGGCAAGGGGAGGGCATTCTACGAAGGCTTTGCTCGGGAATTGGATCATGTCCGGCGCCCGGTTACGATCTTCAGTATCGCCGATTGCCTGAAAGATTTCTTAGGCCGTGGGTTCAGGATCTTTTATGATGACGGGCATCTGACCTGTTTCACGAATCAAGGTTAATACAGGGGGAAAATATGGGAAGCGGAGCCCATCATACGTTCAGAGAGATCGAACGGCATTTAGGCGGGGATCCATATGGACCATGACCTAAAACGCGAGAACCGTGTGCTGAACGACAAGGTACGGGCGCTCCTCAGGGAGAACCGTTTGTTGAAGGGGATCAAAGGCCATGATGTGGATTCTCTTATGGGGATGCTTTACCGTCGGGGAATGAAGATCTTCAGAATGAACGATTCGGATGATCTTCTCCTTGCGCCTTCGGTTCCGGAATCGATCCGGGATGAGTTCATAGACAGGCTCCATCATTACTCCTTCCGGCTCTTTCTCAGGGATTTGATCCGGCACAAGAACGAGGCAAGGGTCTCCGATCTGGTCCGTTATTGCTCGCCCGAAGCCGCATCCGAGTATCTTGGTTTCCTGATCGAGGCCGGCGCCGTGGAGGAGTTCGAACCGGGACGGTTCCGCGCCACGCAGCCGGTCAGAAGTTTCGGAGGAACCCTGGAGTGGTACGTGTACCGCCTCTTCCGGGACGAATTTGCCGTACCCGCCCTTTACGGCGTGCGTTTCAAAGGCACGGAAAAGAGCGGGGACTACGATATCCTTGCCGACGTCGAGGGAATGCTTCTTTACATGGAGGTGAAATCCTCTCCGCCCCGAGGGATCGAGGCGCATCAGGTCTCGGCCTTTCTGGATCGTGTGGAGGAACTGATCCCTCACGCCGCGATCTTTTTCGATGACACGCAGCTCCGGATGAAGGACAAGCTGGTCCCGATCTTTGAGGAGGAATTGAAACTCCGTGCGGAACGCCGGGGCTCGGATCCTCCGGAAACCATCCGGCTGATGGATGAGATTTTTTTATTCGGCCGGAGACTTTACCTCATGAACAGCAAAAAGAGCGTGGCCGGGAATCTACGGCTGTGTCTTCGTCACCTGTTTAAAGATAGAAAAAGGAATGTTTCTGCTCCGGCTTGATGATTTGTGCGGCGGAACGGATCACAGCGACGATATCATTGTTGATCTTGGGGTCGGCCGGATAGAGGATGAATCCGTTGTTGTTTTCCCTGTACCTCGGGGTGTAGCCGATCATGGTTTCGTTGTCCATGAAGGTGATCTCCACGCGGTCTCCGAAGCCGTGCCGTTCGGGAACGGAATCGGGTTGGGAATGATAATCAGGGTTTCCGTCAAGGTTCTTTACAAAGAAGACCGCCTTGAGATCCTCAACCTGTACTTGCGTGGCCTGCAGCTCTTCTTGGGTCTTGCTGTCCACTTCGGTGAGGTCAAAGGTATTGCGGAAGAATGCGAAGTTTCTGGTATACCCTTTTTTGATGTCGCCATTTTTATAATGGACGACAACAGCAGGACGAAATTCCATGGTATGCCCCAAAAATTATCTGAATGATTTCAATTTACCCTATCCTATGCCCTATTGTCAAGTTCAAATCTCCATTTTTGATGGGAATAATGCCCAACACCGCGATCCCTTTCTTAGGCCGGCTTTCTTCCTGCTTGATTTTTCAGGTTCCCATGGATATGATTTTAAACCGGATTGAATTCAAGGGAGAAGGAGCGTGTAGAGCCGGTGCAAAATAAGATCGTTCTCACCATTGCCGGATCAGACCCCACGGGCGGGGCAGGGATCCAGGCCGACCTCAAGACATTCCATGCCCTTGGTTTGTACGGACTCTCCGTGATTTCCGCGATTACGGCCCAGGATTCGAAAGGCGTCCGAGGGGTCTTTCCCGTGGCCCCGGAGGCCTTTTCCCTCCAGCTTGAAACCGTGCTCAGCGATTTCAGGATCGATGCGGTCAAGACAGGGATGCTTGTTTCTGCGGACCATGTTCGTATTACAGTGGATTTTTTGAAACGGTTCCCCCCCAGGATTCTGGTGATCGATCCGGTCATTCGCTCTTCGAACGGGGTTCCCCTCTTGAATGAAGAGGGCGTCTCCGTCATGATGGATGCCCTCTTCCCGCTTGCCGCAGCGGTCACCCCAAACCTCTCCGAGGCCGGGATCTTAAGCGGGATGGATCGCTCTCCTGATGAGGAAGAGGATTCATGGATCAGAAGGATGTGCAAGTCCATACAGGCCCTCGGTCCCCGGGACGTGATTGTCACCGGAGGACATCGCTCAGGGGATCCTATGGACCTTCTTTACGACGGAATTGATTTTGTCTCGTTTCCGGGACCCAGGGCGGCTAAAGAACTTCACGGAAGCGGCTGCATTTTTTCGTCTGCCCTCTGCGGATATCTTGCGCTCGGCTGCTCCATGAATGAAGCCGTATCCCGGTCCAAACAATACACCTTGGAAAGGTTCCTGGAAAAGTAACGGGGTAAATTTTCCTCCCACTTTTTACCACGGGTTGATCCATATTTTTTCCTGCAAGCAGGGTTCCCCTGCTCATGCCATATATCCACCAAGAAAAAATTCATACACAATATATTGATCATGGATTTCTATTTTTTTGTCAAACTGTTTTTTCATGAAAGATTTTTCAAATCGGATGTCTATCCAAGCCAAAAAAATTTCAATAAATTCCTTGACATTGTGCGAGTCAGGTGGGTATACTGCGCTCATTGGTGGGGTGAAGTGGGATCTTGTGGAGGATAGATGTTCCGGGGCAGGTTTAATCATACCATTGATGCCAAGGGACGGCTGAATTTCCCGGCCAAGTTTCGGGAAGTCCTTGCCAACAACTACGAGGAAAAACTGATTGTGGTGAAATACAACCGGTGTCTTCGCGCCTATCCCCTGTCCGAATGGATTACCTTCGAAAAGTCAAAAAGCCAGCAGTATAGAAACCAGGCGCAGGAAGATACCTTGAGAATGGTTTTAAGTTCACTCGCTGAGTGCGCCATTGACAAACAGGGAAGGATCCTGATCCCCCAGGATTTGCGGGACTATGCCGGTCTGTCCAAAGATGCGGTTCTGATCGGTATGTTCAAAAAGATCGAGATTTGGGATAAGAAACGGCAAGAGGAGCATGAGGCCTTGGTTCAAGAGTCACAGGATTTGGGAGAGGCGCTCACGCAGCTCGGTTTGTAGTAATTTATAAATAAAAGGATCATCTCCAAAAGAGTGAGTGAAGACATCAGGGGTCAAGGGGTCAAGGATTCCAGGGGTCAAG
>Ga0100399_1003885_pt1 | contig 10444 bp, 8 predicted proteins | sample CryGeymeta201523_FD_81545 | JGI IMG/M metagenome (GOLD analysis project Ga0100399, IMG submission 81545) | Groundwater microbial communities from Crystal Geyser aquifers in Utah, USA - Crystal Geyser metaG 2015-23 | ecosystem: Environmental > Aquatic > Deep subsurface > Groundwater | place: USA...
CCGCCCCGGCGCGTCGAACACCACAGCCAGAAGCTCGGGCCGCTGCTGCTCGAGCAAGCGCCGCACCATGTTGGCCACGCCGAAGATCGCACCGGTCGGCTGTCCATCGCCGCTGGTCAGGCTGGGCAGGGCATGAAAAGCCCGGTACAGGTAGGACGATCCGTCGACCAGGCACAACGAAGCGGGATGATCGGAGTTCATGGTTGATGCAATCACACGTCGGCAGGATCGGTCTTCTATCATACTTAGGCGAGAGACCAGCGATCGGGGTGGACGAGCGATCCGATTTCCGGCATTGTGACCAGACCCCCGCGGGAGGAGGCAAAAATGAGATTCGAACGCTTCGTGATTGCAGCGACGGGCCTGCTTCTGGTCGGTTCGGTCATGGCCCAGTCGGAAGCACCACTGCCACCGCCGATCCGGGAGCCGTTGCCGCCCAAGATCAGCGACCCCAACGAGCAGATCCAGCCCGAGGTGCGAATCCGGCGCGAGGACGATCGCACGGTCGAGGAATACCGCAGTGGCGGGCGCGTCTACATGGTCCGGATCCAGCCCACCGCGGGTCCGGCCTACTACCTGATCGACACCACCGGTGACGGTCTCATGGACCTGCGCCACGATCGCTTCGAGCCGGTGAAGCCGGTGTATTGGAAGATCTTCGAGTGGTAACGGGAAATGCCGTCAGCGCTACTGCGCGGGCGGCGGGCGGCGTCCGGCGGTGCTCGGAATCCTCATGTATTTGCATATACACTCCGGTTCCTGCGCGCCGGCGGCCACCACCCGCCACCCGCTCGCTACGCGCTGACGGCATTTCCTGGCGCTGATGTGTCCAGTTCGGAAAACTACTGCACGGGAAGCGGGCGTCCGGCGGTGCCGGCTGCAAGGGCCTCATGAACCGGGGCGATTTCGGGGCGCGTGCCGGTGAATCGCTCGAAGGCCAGCGCAGCCTGCTCGAGCAGCATGCCGAACCCGCCGTGGACCACAATTTCACTGGACTCGCACCAGGACCGGAACGGCGCGAACGCGGGACCGTAGTTGAGGTCGTAGGCCGTCGTTGATCGCTCCAGCCAGCAACGCTGCACGGGCGGGCTGGTTCCTGCATGACCCAGGCTGGTGGCCTGGATCAGCCGATCGTAGCGACCGTCCGGACCCCGTTTCAGCGACGCCGGGGCCAGTTCGACCCGACGTTCCAAGGCCAGGTCGGCGAAGCATCCGCAGAGCTGGCGAGCGCGCTCGAGATCCCTATTGATCACGCAGATCGCGTGCGGTTTCAGGCGCAGTAACGGCCCGAGGATTCCGGCCGCTGCCCCGCCGGCACCAATGATGAGCACGCGTCGGTTGCCAATGTCGATACCCAGGCGCTCAAGATCACGCACCAGGCCCGCACCGTCCGTGTTGTCGGCATGCCAACCGCCCCCTGAACGCAACGTCAGGGTGTTGCAGGCTCCGGCTTCGCGCGCAGCCTGCGTCCATGACGCGGCCAGATCCAGCCCCTCGGCCTTGATCGGCACGGTCAGGTTGCAGCCACGACCACCAGCGATGCGAAAGGCCTGCAGCGCCGCATCCAGGTCGCCAGCCGGGCAATCGATTGCGCGGTAATCGATCTCGATTCCGCATTGCTTCGCGAACAGAGCATGAATCTGCGGCGACAGCGAGTGCTCAACCGGGTGGCCGAAGACGGCAAGCTTCAGCATTGCTTGCTCATCTGCGGTTTCAATTCGAAAGATCTTTCCGCAGCCACTTCGCGGCATCCAGCGCGTGATACGTGAGGATGCCGTCGGCGCCGGCGCGCTTCATCGACAACAGCGCCTCGAGCACACAGTTGCGCTCGTCAAGCCAGCCGTTGGCCGCGGCAGCCTTGAGCATGGCGTATTCGCCAGACACGTTGTAGGCGAAGGTCGGCACACCGAATTCGGCCTTGACGTCGGAAATGATGTCGAGATAGGGCAAGCCGGGTTTGACCATGACCCAATCGGCACCCTCGTCGAGATCGAGTTCGACTTCGCGCAGCGCCTCATCGCGGTTGCCCGGATCCATCTGGTAGGTTTCCTTGCCACCGGCACCCAGGTTGGCGGCCGAACCCACTGCGTCGCGGAACGGGCCATAGAAGGCCGAGGCGTACTTGGCCGCGTAGCTCAGGATGAGCGTGTTGACATGCCCGTCGGCCTCCAGCGCCTCGCGAATGGCGCCGATGCGCCCGTCCATCATGTCCGACGGTGCGACCACATCGGCACCCGCGTGCGCGTGCGACAGCGCCTGGCGAACCAATGCCTCGACCGTGACATCGTTGAGCACATAGCCGTGCTCGTCGATGATCCCGTCCTGCCCGTGCGAGGTATACGGATCCAGCGCGACGTCGGTCATGATGCCCAGCTCCGGGAAGCGCTGTTTGATGGCTCGAACTGTTCTGGGCACCAGACCGTCGTCGTCCCACGCTGCCTCGGCTCGCTCGGACTTGAGCTTGCGATCAATCACCGGAAACAGCGCCAACATCGGAATGCCGAGTTCCAGCATCCGCTCACAGGTCTGCAACAGGACATTGATGCCCTGGCGCTGCACGCCTGGCATCGAGGCCACCGGCTCGGTCGCCGAGGATCGGTCGAGCACGAATGCCGGGTAGATCAGGTCGTCCGGATGGAGGCGGTTCTCGCGCATCAGACGGCGGGAAAACTCCTGCCTCCGGGCACGGCGCATGCGGGTCATGGGAAAGGTCATCTCGGAGCCTCGACTACAGTGATCGAATGAGGTGCTGCACGGAGTGAGAGTAGCGCAGTCGGACCACCGTCGCAGCGTTGCGCGACCTGTCCCCGGCAGCGTATTCGATCACCGCGTGCCACCGGTCTCAAGCAGCGGTAGCGGTACGTCGAGGACACCCGCAACCAGCCGCAGCAGTTCATATTCAGCCACCTCGACGACGCCGTCGTGGTGCGCGCATTCGAGCATTGCGGCGATCAGCCCGGCACGCTCGTTCATGTCCAGGCGTTCAAGAGCGCGGAAGGCGTGATCGAGACGCTCTGGCCAAGCCGAGCCAAGCGGACCGGATCGTGGCGGCAGCCCCTGCAACGGGGCGCGCGCGGCCGTGTAGGCAGATGCAGCCATGGCATCATCCTCCGCATGGCCGTGAGAGGCCAGAATCCACAGCAGGTCGGCGGCCTCTTCGGCAACATCCGAAATCACCGCGGAGCCGCCCGGCTTGCGCCGAGGCGGCTGCAGCAACCTCGAAATTTCCAGCGCCAGCAGACGTGCCAGGACGAACTCGAATAGCTCGACCTTGCCATCGGCCTCGACCAGTTCATCGACCAGTCGCATCAGGCCGATCAACTCCGGCTCCGGTCGGCGTCGCAGCGCCGGAAAGGCCAGCTCGAGCAAGGGCAGGCGCAAGCCACACTCCAGGCCCGGAGCGATTTCAACCAGCTGGCGCACCCGGGCCTCGCTTTCAGCATCCCGCCGACCGGCGATCTGCAGCAGCTGGTTCTCGCGAATCTCGACGTCGTCCGACAGCAGCAGACGAAGCAGCAATTCCGGTGCCCAACCATCGGAGTGCGCCGCGCGCGTCAGCGGGGCCGGGATCGCATCCAGCAGTGCCGCGACCGTCAGAACCTGAGCCAGGCCCGGCTCGCCGATCCGTTCGATCAGGCTGACAGCATCCAACTGGATCGGGGCGGACCGGGCAGCGCCGGATTTCCCGGCGGCTTCCGGCCCTGCTCCGGCCAGCTCGGCAGCCGCGGCACTGGCTTGATCGCGCTGCAGTTGCAGCGCGATATCGCGGAACTCGGAGGCATCGAATGTCGGCTCGATCTTGCGAATGCGCTGATCAAGCGGCGGATGGGTTGCAAACATCTGGCCTGTCAGTCCCCTGGCAAAAAGCATGTGACCGACTTCGTCGGTATTGGTCTGCAGTGCCGATCCGCTCGAAAGCGCACCGATCTTTTTCAGCGCACCGGCAATTCCAGCCGGGTAGCGGGTGAACTGGACCGCAGATGCATCGGCAAGGTATTCACGCTGGCGCGAGACCGCGGCCTGAATCCAGCGACCGAAGAACAGTCCGATGTACCCGATCAGCATAATGCCGAGGGCAACCAGTATGATCGCACCGCCGTTCCTGTTACGACTGCTGCGGCCGGCGAAACGCATTGAAAACAGCATCCTGCGCCCGAGCAGCGCGATCACCAGGATTCCGAACAGCACGCCCATCAGGCGGATGTTGAGCCGCATGTCGCCATTGAAAACATGGCTGAATTCGTGCGCGATCACGCCCTGCAACTCCTCGCGGCTGAGCTGCTCCAGCGCGCCACGCGTAACGGCGACCGCGGCATCGGCAGTGGACCAGCCGGCGGCAAACGCATTGATCGCGGATTCCTGTTCCAGCACGAAGACCTGCGGCACGGGAACACCGGAAGCGATCGCCATTTCCTCGACCACGTTGAGCAGGCGGCGGCGTAATGGATCGGTGGTCGAACCATCGATCGGTACCCCGCCGAGTTCAGTTGCGACCCGGCTGCCACCGCTGCGCAGCTGCGCAGTGCGCCAGGCGCTGGCGATCGCGATCACCAGGACGGTAACAATGCTGGTCGCCGCCGCAGCGGGCCAGACCCGGCTCCATTCGAGCGGCTGCTGCACGGTGGTGCCGCCCTGGTCGAACATTCCAAACGCAAACAGCACCAGTGCGTTCATCGCGATCACGATGGCGATCACCGCCAGCACGAAGGCGATGATCAGCCGGCGTGTCTGGGTGCGGGCACGGTCCTGGTTCTGGAAGAAGTTCATGCGCGGATTCGCTGGTTTTCAGTACTCAGCTTTCAGTTTTCGGCAGGCCGCTCGATTGGCAACACAGGATGTAGCCTGAATCGGCCGCTGAAAACTGAAACCTGAATGCTAGTGTACTGTCCTGTATCAATTGATGATATCCACGAGTTGCCAAGCGATCAGCTACGCGGCGCGCGCTCTCCGGAAGGATGATCCCCTTTCAAGAGCGCGCAACGCCGCAGATGGCCGCTCCGCGGCTCGCCGAAGGGAGCCCCGCAAAGAGCCCGCAACGGTGCGCCAGGCCTTGGACACTGCGCACCTTTGCCCCTGCGACTCGCGCCTTTTTGCAGACCCTTTGCAGTGCTCTGATATCCTCAATCAATACCGGGCAGTACACTGGAGTCAACGGAAGTCCACCTTGACCGCCTCGCGCTTGGCCGGGTCCTCGATGTCAAGCAACTGTGCCGGGGTAAAGCCGAACGGACCAGCGATGAAGTTGTTGGGCACGCTTTCGCGCAGGATGTTGTAGCTCATCACCGCATCGTTGTAGGCCTGGCGCGAAAACGCCACCTTGTTCTCGGTGGCCGTAATCTCTTCGGACAGCTGCATCATGTTCTGATTGGCCTTGAGATCCGGATAGCTCTCCGACAAGGCAAACAGTCGACCCAGCGCACCGGACAAGCCCTGCTCTGCCTGGTTGAGTTGCTGCACCGCGGCCGGGTCTCCCGGATTGGCGGAAGCCTGCTTCAAGCCGGTGACGGCAGCATTTCGTGCCTGGATCACCGCCTCCAGGGTGTCCTTCTCGTGGGCCATGTATTTGCGAGCCACTTCGACCAGATTCGGGATCAGGTCGTAGCGGCGGGTCAACTGGACATCGATTTGGGCGAAGGCATTCTTGTACTGGTTACGACCCGCGACCAGGCGGTTATAGATTGAAATCGCGTAAACGACGAACAGCGCAATCGCGCCGAGAAAAATCCATTCCATTTGCCGAACTCCGTCTGAGGACGGTTGGAAGTGTAGCGGATTCGCAGCGCCTGGCCCAGCCGCTACGCTTGTTCCAAAAGTCCGGGCAGTGAAACGCCGGCTGCAGCTCAGCCGGAAAAGGAATCGATCCTGGCCCAGGAATCGCGCAGCGTTACGGCGCGATTGAACACTGGTCGACCGTCGGCCGCCCTGGCATCGGGGACGAAGTAGCCGATGCGCTCGAATTGAAACGAATCCCCGGATTGTGCCTCGGCAAGGGCGGGTTCGAGCCGGGCTTCGGCCAGGATCTCCAGCGACTCCGGATTCAGGTGTTCGATGAAGTCGACCGACTTGTCGGCCGCCGGAGTGGGGACACGGAACAGCCGGTCATACAGGCGAACCTCGGCGGTGCAGGCGTGCTCGACCGAAACCCAGTGAATCGTGCCCTTCACCTTTCGTTCCGCACCGGGCTGGCCCGAACGCGACTCGAGGTCGGCGGTGCAGTGCAGCTCGATGGGCTGGCCGGCTTCGTCTCGAACCACCTGGTCACAGCGGATGATGAACGCGCCGCGAAGTCGGACTTCACCGTCCGGCTTGAGACGAAAGAACTTGCGCGGCGGATCGAGCATGAAATCGCCCTGCTCAATCCAGATTTCGCGGCTGATCGGCACTTTCCGGTTCCCCATTTCAGGGTTCTGCGGGTGGTTCGGCAGTTCCAGCCATTCGGTGTGATCTGCAGGGAAGTTCGTCAGAACAACCTTGATAGGGTGCAGCACGGCCAGTCGGCGGGGTGCGTGTTCATTCAGATCATCGCGCAGATTCCGCTCCAGCACGCTGAATGGAATCACGCTCTCGGACTTGGTGATACCGATTTCATTACAGAAGTTGCGAATCGAGCGCGAAGTGAAGCCGCGACGGCGTAGTCCTGCAATCGTCGGCATCCGCGGATCGTCCCAGCCAGCAACATGATGTTCATCGACCAGGCGCGAAAGTACCCGTTTCGAGAGCACCGTGTAATCAAGATTCAGGCGCGAGAATTCGATCTGTCGGGGCTGAGCCGGCACCGGCAGGTGCTCGATCAACCAATCGTAGAGGGGCCGATGATCCTCGAACTCGAGCGTGCATAGCGAATGCGTGATGCCTTCGATTGCATCGGACTGGCCATGGGCGAAATCGTAACTCGGGTAAATGCACCACTGATCGCCGGTGCGCGCATGGTCCTGGTGACGGATACGGTAAAGCACCGGATCGCGAAGATTGATATTGGCCGCTGCCATGTCGATGCGCGCGCGCAGCACATGGGCACCATCGCCAAATTCACCCGCACGCATGCGCCCGAACAGATCAAGGTTCTGGGCGATCGTTCGTGCCCGGTGCGGTGATTCGATTCCGGGTTCGGTCAAGGTGCCGCGCTGGGCACGAATCGCCTCGGCATCCTGACTGTCGACGTAGGCAAGGCCCTGCTCGATCAGGTGGACGGCCCAGTCATGCAATTGCTCGAAGTAGTCCGAGGCATAGCATTCCCTGGCCCACACGTAGCCCAGCCAAGCTACGTCTTCGCGAATCGAATCGACAAAACGCTGCTCCTCGCGCACCGGATTGGTGTCGTCGAAGCGAAGATTGGTCTGGCCACCGAATTCGGCCGACATGGCGAAATTCAGCACGATCGACTTCGCGTGACCGATGTGCAGATAGCCATTCGGCTCAGGCGGAAAGCGGGTAAGCACAGCGGATACCTTGCCTGACTCGATATCCTGACGAATACGGGTTCGAATGAAATGGTTGGGCGTTGAAGCCTCGGACATGACGCGTTGTGGCCGAAAGGATCGGGCCCTGATTGTAGCCGATCACCCTGCCGGGACGGCACCGGCCCCGAATTGATTGTTGATGTCAGATAGCACGCGCGTCGCGGCAGACGCGTTTCCTTTCGGTCGGTCGATCTGAGATACTCCGGCGATCGGAATAACGGGCTACCTTCACATGAGTGGGAACCATTTCGACCATCGCGCGCTCTCCAACCGCATCCTGGCGGGCCTTGGACTTGGTCTGCTGACCGGTCTGGTGCTGAATCTGACCGTGGCCGAAGTCCTGTGGATTCGCAACTACCTGCTCGACGGTGCCCTGGCCGTAGTTGGGGAAATCTTTGTTCGCTTTTTAAGCATGCTGGTTGTACCCCTGGTCTTCGTCTCACTGGTCAGCGGTGTCAGCGCGTTGTCGGATCCGAAGAAATTGGGCCGCGTCGGCGGCAAGGCCCTGGCCCTCTACATGTTCACGACCGGTATTGCGGTCATTCTGGCGCTGCTCGCGGCAAGCCTGGTTCAGCCAGGTATCGGCGCCAATCCGGGTGAGCTGGTGGCCCGCGAGATCACCGCGCAACCCTCGTTCGCCGAGGTCATTGTCGATATGGTGCCGCGCAACCCGATCCAGGCGATGGCGGATGGCGCCATGTTGCCGATCATTGTGTTCTCGGTGCTGATCGGTCTTTCGATTGCAGTCGCTGGCGATCCCGGAAAGCGCGTGGGCCGATTCTTTTCCGATTTCAACGAGGTCGTCATGCAACTGGTCGGTTTCGTGATGCTGCTGGCACCCTACGGAGTGTTCGCCCTGATCACGGTGTTGGCTGCGACAACCGGCTGGGCGACCTTTGTTGGCGTACTGAAATATGTGGTGCTGGTCATTATGGTGCTGGTCGCCCATGCTGCGTTCACCTACTCTACAATCTTGCGGGTGCTGGGGGGCCTGAGTCCGCGCATCTTTTTCAGCAAGATGCGCGCAGTGCTTGCGTTCGCGTTCTCGACCGCGTCGAGCGGGGCAACGATTCCGGTCACTCTCCGTACCGTCGAAAAACGCCTGGGCGTCGACAATCGCGTTGCTTCATTCACGATTCCGCTTGGCGCCACGATCAACATGGACGGCACCGCCATCATGCAGGGCATCGCGACCGGATTCATTGCCCAGTATTACGGAATCGACTTGTCGTTCAGCCAATATCTGATGGTTGTACTGATGGTGATCATGGCCTCGATCGGGGCTGCCGGGGTTCCTGGGGTCGGTCTGATCCTGCTGGCCGGGGTGCTTTCGTCCGTTGGCCTGCCCGCCGAGGGAATTGCCCTGATTCTGGGGGTCGACCGGCTGCTCGACATGACACGTACGGCCGTCAACGTATGCGGCGACGCCATGGTGACCTGCGTCGTGGCGCGTTCCGAGAACGAGCTCGATCTGGAAATCTTCCATGACCTGAGCGACGGTGAGCCAACCACTGTCGCATCAGGTTGATGGACCCGAGTCGTCCAGCGTGAGCAATCAGAAAACCAGCGGGAAGCGCTTTTTCTCAGGATTCCGGTTGCGCGTCCAGCTGGTCCAGGGCGATACGAATCCGTGATGCCCAGAATGGCGCCCGACGTTGGGCGCGCTGAGCATGGTTGAGTTCGGCGGGCAGCTCAGAGCTTTCCGCCATGAGCTCGTACAGGTTGAAGACCACCTGCTGGTTCCGATCGAGAATGAACAGTCCGGGCGTTCCCTGAACCCCCCACTGCCCGGCGACCTCGTCGGCATCCGGGAAAACGATAAAGTCGAAACCGCTACGGTCGATGTACGCCTGCGGGTCCCCTTCATCCCGGAAATTCAGCGCGTAAATCGTCAATTCGGATCCGAACTCGTCCTTCAGACTCTGCAGGTGCGGCATCAGGGCCCGGCAGTATGGACACCAACTCGCCCAGAAGAAATAGATCGAAACACCGTTCTGCTGGTCCGGGAGTGTGAATTCACGGCCATCGGTACTCGAAAGCACGAACGATGGACGTGGCTGAGTTTCGCCGGCATGGGAATGACCAGCCAGCAAGAACAGCGCCAGTAGAAGAAGGCGAAACATGGGGGTCATCGAGTTCATCCGTCCCTGCTGTGTATGAATCCTGACCCAAGGGACCGGCGCCGGATGGATCCGCTTGCAACAACGATGCGCCCAGATCTGCCTGTGCGATCACGCGCAGAAGCGACAGCAGGCAGACAAATCTCGCGCAAGCCGCGTGGGGTTGGGAAGGATGGCGATGGCTCTCCCGAACACAAAAAACCCCCGAGTCCAGTGGACTCGGGGTTCTGAATAAATGCCTGGCGGTGACCTACTCTCACACGGCTAATGCCGCACTACCATCGGCGCTGCTGCGTTTCACTTCCGAGTTCGGGATGGGATCGGGTGGTACCACAGTGCTATTGCCACCAGGCAAGCTTGATCGTACGCCATGCCCTTAAGGACCCGGCGCTGGAATTCTGTTCAAGAGCGTGTCGTGTCAGCCGGAATGAAACCGGCGACGAAGCTTGCTTGTGCGCAAGCAAATTGGCTTGGGGTTATATGACCAAGCCTCACGGGCAATTAGTACTGGTTAGCTTCATACGTTACCGCACTTCCACATCCAGCCTATCAACCTGGTAGTCTTCCAGGGCCCTTCAGGGACCTCTAGGGTCCAGTGAAACCTAATCTTGGGAGAGGCTTCCCGCTTAGATGCTTTCAGCGGTTATCCCGTCCGATCGTAGCTACCCGGCAATGCATCTGGCGATACAACCGGAACACCAGCGGATCGTCCACTCCGGTCCTCTCGTACTAGGAGCAGATTCCCTCAAGTTTCAAACGCCCACGGCAGATAGGGACCGAACTGTCTCACGACGTTCTAAACCCAGCTCGCGTACCACTTTAAATGGCGAACAGCCATACCCTTGGGACCGGCTACAGCCCCAG
>Ga0100399_1003890_pt1 | contig 10435 bp, 7 predicted proteins | sample CryGeymeta201523_FD_81545 | JGI IMG/M metagenome (GOLD analysis project Ga0100399, IMG submission 81545) | Groundwater microbial communities from Crystal Geyser aquifers in Utah, USA - Crystal Geyser metaG 2015-23 | ecosystem: Environmental > Aquatic > Deep subsurface > Groundwater | place: USA...
AATTAAACTGCCAAAATGAGGGGAATTGTCCAAACCGAAATTTATTCGGTTATCCCAAGCATAAAGACGTGTTAAGAGGAAATTTTTGGCATTTAAAGCAAGGCCCGAATCGTGCCCGACCAAAGCGTATCCCAAAGGCATCCACAAACCAACAAGGGTCCAAATGCCAACTATCGCAAGAAGCAAATATGCGACATTTATTATCTTAGATTTCATTTTTCAAAAATAAAAAAGGCAGTACTATTCACAAACGGAATATTTGTCTTTAATGGAAATCCCCAGCTAAAGATACTGCTTATTCTATACAAAAATGGCATAAAAGTCGCATAGACTACTTTCATTTTTTTATAACCCAGCCTTTTTCCTAATTCTAACCACCACTTTTCTTCATGAACACTGATGTGTGTCGGATCGGAAAGTGACCTCCCGGAGGGAAATGGCGTTGAAAAAATCAAAGTGCCATCATCTTTAAGCATTTTTCTAATATTATTAAGTGCTTTTTCAGGATCTTGCAAATGTTCCAGAACTTCAAAAGCTACAACGTAGTCAAATTTTTTCCCAATATCATCCACTTTCTCAATATCCATTTTCAAAAATCTGACATCTTTCTGCAAAACACTCGCTTTTTTAACAATATAGGAAGAAATGTCGCTTCCCCAGACATCAAAGCCCCTATCCTTAAAAATTCTGGAAAAATATCCCAGCGAGGCTCCCAACTCAAGAAGCGTTCTCCCACAACCTTCCTTTATATCCAAATACCCGTCCAAAAACCTTACCCATCCATCCGCCCAATTAACGTATTTTCTAAATTCATGGGGAGAATATTTTTTAAAAAACCTTCGGTAATATTTTCTATCAAATTCTTCACCGCCGTGAGCGGACTTAACAACATTTTTATCCATTAAGGAGGATTATAATTGATTTAAAGGTTTTGGGTAGTCTTTATCCATTTAACAATTTTAGGAAGCTCATCTTTAAGTGTGACTTCTTGTTCCCAGTCCAGCAGTTTCTTTGCCTTTTGGCTTGATGGTACTCGTCTTTTAACGTCGTATCTAAAACCTTTTACCAGCTTAACTTTAAACTCTTTGTTTGGAACACATAAGTTAAAAATAACCTTTGCTAAATCAATCATTTTCATTTCCTTTTCGCTACCCAAATTGAAATCTTCATTAATCGCTTTTTCCGATTCCATGGCCATAATTATTCCCCTGGCGATATCGGAAACATGGGTAAAACAACGCGTTTGATTTCCATCGCCAAGAAGTTCCAAAGTATACTGCCCCTGAAGACACTTTTTGATTAGATCCGGTATCACATGAGCGTAACCAACCTCTTCACCAGGGGCTTCATTAATTCCATATGCATTGAATGGGCGGCAAATCGTATAATCTAAGCCGTATTCCTCCTTAAAAGCAATGCAGTACTGTTCTCCGATCAATTTTGAAAAACCATAGGAAGTTATTGGTAGAGGAATTTGTCTAACATCTTCTTCCTTGCTGGGAAACTTGGTTGTAGATTCAAAAACCATTGAGGAAGAAATATAAACGATTCTTTTTATTTTGTTTTCAACCGCAGCTTCAAAGACCGAAGAGTAGAGTTTATTATTTTCGGAAAGAATCGTCGCCGGATATTTATGAAAATATCCTATTCCCCCAATCTTTGCCGCCAAATGTATACAATAATCAACTCCCTTAAAAATCTTAACCGTATCTTTTTTGTTGGTTAGGTCCACCTTAACAAATTCGCATTCGGGCGGAACTTTGGCTTCCTTTTTACTCAGATCATCAGCCACAATCACTTTGTATTTTCTAGCTAAAAGTTGTTTTACAACTTCACTTCCGATAAATCCGGCACCTCCCGTAACCAATACTGTTCCAAACTTATTCATTTAAATGAAATATAATCTTCCCTGTTCCAAACATATTCCAAATATCGCAAATCAAGCAGTTTTTAGATACCATAGCTCGAAGTTTAGCTAAAGATAACTTTTGATATTCGCTATGATTGGTACCAATAACCAAGATATCTGCATCTTCAAGGGTTTCTTTTAAGGAATCCGAGGGAAGATAGGGATCGGTAACCATGACCTTTGCCCCTTCGGCAAGAAAATATCTTTGAATCTTTGGAACTAATGAAAATCTAACATCGTCTATATCCTTTTTAAAAGAGAGTCCCAAAATAGCAATTTTCTTTTTATTAAGTAATGTCACTTCTGCCTTTACTCTTTTGAAAAGATAGCCGGGAATATTTTCATTAAGTCTCCAGGCCGCCATAACCAGTTCCATAAACGGACTTTTATCGATAAGGAAAAATCCATCTTTGACAAGACAGGGCCCTGCAGTTAAGCCCGGTGATTTTAACCCTCCTCTTTTGTATCCGTTATTAACCAAATTAAGAACATCATAGATATCGCAGCCATAATCTTCGGCAATCATCATAAACTCATTGCCGATGGCAAAATCGATATAGCGATACATATTGCAATAAAGTTTTGCGAGTTCCGCCGCTTCAGGTTTGGAATATAAAAGCTTACTGGTAACTTTTGAAAATACTTTTGCCGCATACTTCGCACTTTCCAGATCAATGGTCCCAATAATTTGAGGAATTTGGGCCAATTCCTCAATCGATTTTCCTTCGGCTATTCTTTCCGGACAGTAGGCCATATAAATATTTTTACCGACCTTAAAAGAGGTATTGTCCTCGACGTATCTAACTAACTGCCTAAGCGTCCCCGGAGATATCGTGCTTCGCAGCAAAATCACATGACCGGGCTTAATAACGGGCAAAATTTCGGAAAACAGTTTTTCAATCTGCCGATGATCTGGGCTATAGGTATCGTCAATCGGCGTACCCAAGGTAAGAATGATGTATTTACTACGGCTAATTGCCTCAACTTTTTTTTCTGAATCAAAAGCCTGAAATTTGTTTCCCCCGTATTTTTCCAACAGCTCTCCCGCTCCCTCTTCCATAAAAGGAAGTTTCTTTTTCTTAAGAAGCGCTACATGAGTAGGGTTAATGTCAATTCCCCACACATCAAAACCTTTATCTGCCAAAACCAAAGCCAAAGGAAGCCCAACCCGTCCAATCCCAAAAACAACAATATTGTTATCTTTCATTAGCTGATGCTAAATGATAGTACAAAAAACAGTATTTTTAAACAAGATGTTTCCTGATAAAATATGAGCATGAAAAAATTTCGGGCGGTACTCATAGCTACGTTTTCTCCGTGGAAAGACGGAAAACGCCTTCCAACAAACGGCATGGTTGAACCTTTTGTAGACTATTTTTCCAAAATATCCAAAGAGTTTGTTTTAATAGACGAGCCCCATCCAGGCAGTGATATTTTAATGCTTAGAATTGAAATCTATAAAAACGGAAAACAAACAGAAATTATTAAAAACTCTTTTTGGCCAAGCTTCCTTAAACCAATTCTTTGGTTAACAAATGTCCACAAAACTCAAATTTCTTTTAAATTGAGAGATTTTCTATCAGTTCTTGATTATGTTATTAAAAGTAAACGTACATTTGATTTATATATCGGATTTGAGTCAATCAACGCTCTGGCCGGAGTAGTACTTAAAAAAATGGGTAAAATCGATAAAGTTGTTTATTATGTTTCTGATTTTTCCCCAAAAAGATACAAAAACGAATGGTTCAATGCCTTTTATCTTTTGCTGGATAGGATGGCAGCAACCTACGCAGATGCAACATGGAATGTGTCCATGGCTATGCCTGAGGCAAGGAAAAAACTAGGTTATGATATGAAAAAGTTATCGCCTCAACTCTTTGCTCCCAATGCTTTCTTTAAAGAAGAAATAAGATACCTTCCCTTTAACAAAACCAAGCCTTACAGCATTATTTACGCCGGCACCTTGGGTCTTGAAAACGGACCGGATTTGGCAATTGAATCCATGCCCGGAATACTTGCCAAGTTCCCAATGGCGACGTTAACTATCGCAGGCGGAGGGCGAAAAGAAGACGAAGTTTACCTTAAAAAGGTAATCCGAAAACTTAAACTTGAAAAAAATATAAATTTTGTTGGATTTGTCCCGACAAATAAAGAGCTTTATGGCCTAGTTAGAAAACATTGGCTTTCAGTTGCCCCCTATAAGGCGATTCCCAATTCTGTAAGATGGTACGCCGACGCCGTCAAAATTAGAATGTCCTTGGCTTGCGGCTTACCGGTGGTTACCACGCAAGTTCCACCAAACGGCAAACTGGTCCAAGATGCGGGGGCGGGTGTCGTTACCAAGGATAATTCAAAAGATTTATCAAAGGCTGTTATTAATATTTTCTCAAACAAAAAACTCTATCTTAAAATGAGAAATGCGGCTATTTCAGCCGCAAAGAAAAATACTTGGGAAAATTCATACTCCAACGCCTTGAAACAAATGGGACTTCTTTAATCTAAAATCCCGGGACTACTGATATTTGCATCGAAAACCTGAATAGATATGGGCTTCTTGGTTAGAGGAATGATTACAACTTGCTTTAAAATGCTTCCAAGATTTGGTAACTCAATGTCTATACTTTTACGACCATGTAGGTCAGAAAGATAACAAATCGAATAATATCTATCCAAATATCCCAATAACAATTCTTTATTTTTATTTTTAAAATGATATGAATCAGGTTCTCCGAGCCAGACAATAAGAAACGCAACACCGTCATCATTGTTCTTTTGCCCGCAAACCATTTTATCGCTGACATGCACACTATTAAGTAAATCGTTAAACGCCAAAACGCTTTGTGATGGATTCTCAAAATAATATTTAACCAAAGATGGAATTTGATCATTTGATGGTAGAGTCCAATTATTCAAAAGTTGTGATAAAATACCGGCTCTAAGATCAACATAATTAAAATCATTTTTAAACCCTAGAACATTAAACACTATTTTTAATTTTGGAGTTAACACCGAAGGAAAACTCAATTGATCTACAAATATCACTGGATTTCTAAAATAACTTGCATTCGTGTTTTTATCATAAAAAATTTCCGGTAAGAATACGTTTCCTCCTTTAGTCCCCCAGTACAACTTCCAGTTATCCACCGAAATACCCTGAAGTTTTGGATTGTAAACACTGTTTCTCAAAAGCACTGAAAGATTATCTTCAATAAGACCGTCATCATAATCCGTATATATGTAATTGAGACTATTAATTTCTTTATCTCTCAAATTTTGATCATCAATTTTTGATAAGTAATCTTTCAACTCTTTGTCTCCCCAAAATATTTTAACTTTACCCTCATCCCAAAATGACCAAAAGTAATACTCATTTGGTTTATAGTTATCTCGTCTTTTCGAAGCGCCGTCATCGTAAAATATATTTACTTTTTTATCACCCGCAGGAATATATTTTCTATAGGTATCAAAAAAGAATTGTTGACGAACTATCTTTACTCCCTTGGGAAAATCCAAAAATGTATCATATTGCTTTGATAATAAAAGGCAACTGGTTATAAAAGATCCTACTATTAGGGATCCAGCAAGAAATTGCCCAAATGGTTTTTTAATTTTCCATAAAAAGACAAGTATTTTATAAAAAACAAGTCCCCATATCATCAAAGAGCCAATAGATCCAAGGTATGACAAATGGTGCGTTCTTACAGAAAGATTAATTTCATTATCTGTAGCCGGTAGATGTGGGGCAAACAAAGTGTAATACAAAACCGAAAACATAAGCCAAAAAAAGCTTAGGGATAAAATAATCGGAAAAGGTCTTTTTCTTAACTTAGTTACTACAAAAATTAGGAAAAATGTTGCCAAAAAAGCCGCACCTGCCCAAACCGTCAACAATCCGGGCGAGACTATCGATTGTGTCAACTTACTTAAATTAACAAAAAATTCAACAGGAAATGTAAAAATACCAACGAGGTAAAAATATATTTTATATGGTGAGGCGGTAAATACTTCGGTTTTCGTATTGCCAATACTCAAAAGATTCCTGGTGATAAAAAACACAAGAACCATGGCATAAAATATCCATTGATTTAACAAAAAATTCTTTACCCAAATAAATATCTTTTTGATCGTAAAAAATTTCACGGAAGATAAAAACACAATCATGGAGGCAAGTGGCAAGATAAAGCCAATTCTGGCAATACCTGCACCAAAAGCAGCCATTATTAGAAAAGCAGAAAGATAAGGTACGCTCAGCGCCTTGGTTTTATTTATTTCCCATATAAGAACTAGTATCGACATACACATAAGAAACCCCTGCCAGCCAAAACTAATGGGATGAGATAACCACTGAAAAGCTTCAAAAGAAATTGTCGTTGTCAAAACAAAGAAAGCGGAAATAACACCTACATAATATTTTTTTGAGAGATACTTTGATAAAAAATAGACGCCAACCGCCAATAAAACATGGGATAAAATTGCGATAAGCTGGTATGAAAAAATAGAATAACCGGAAAAATATCTTACCATTTCCCAAACCCAGCCCGGGTGGGACGACAACCATGGCCCCCACTGATATACACTGTACCCAGTTCCTGCACGATTGAGCCAGAAATAAAAATCGTCTCTGTAAAAATATGTATAAAACTGTTTAAAACGAAACACAAAACCAATTAAAGTCAAAGTAGAAATTGTCAGCCAATCTCGACTCATAATGTTAACAGTAAAATTGCGGTAGAATTTCGAAGCGTAAAACTTAGCAAGAATCAAAAAAAACAATATTCCTACAATTTCTGGCCCAATTTTAGCCCAAACCAATCCTCCTAAGTTATTAAAAATAATCCAAGAAAAATGGGAATAATTTACATAGATAAAAACTAATGAAATAAACCCATAAAATAGCCGCGATTGTTTAAATTTTATCGTCATTTATGTCTCGTCATTAGTCAAAACCTGACAATACTTTTGGAGATATGTCTATCAATCTTCCTGTTTTAGGGTTGTAATACAAGCCAATGATGATGTTCTTAGATAAGTTATTCGCTTTAACCGCATTCTTTAAGCTATCAAGTTTAGAAAAATAACCGAATCCCAAATCTCCGGACTTTTGATAACCCTCACTCCCAATTACAAAAAGATAATCTTTAGCTAAAAATTCAGCAGGTATTTTCCCACTATCATAATATAAAACCATCAAAGTATAACCCATCCCTCCCTGAAAGGGAACTTTATTGCCTGGAATATAATAATCTCTGTCAGAAGTAATATAAAAGATGGTTCTGTTTTCTTTAAGTGTAGGTATTATGTTCTTTAATTGTGAGATAAATTCCCTTCTTTCGTTGCTTACTATTGCCTCCTGTTTGATATCTTTTGTTAAAATAAATGCGTGCCAAGACAAAAAAGACAAAATTGCGGTAACGACAATTAACTTAATTGATAAATATCTAAACCGTAAAAAATAACCGGCAAGCCAGGCTAAAATAATCGACCCGAATACCAAAGAAAGGTAGTAATAGCGCGATTCGAGATAAGAAAAATTTTTACTGATAACGACATACGGCAAGAAACTTAATAAACTAGAGAGAATTAAAAAAATGATGTAATTCCTCTGAACTTTCCCAAATATTTTTATCCATTGAAAAACAGCACTCAAAAAAGCAAGGCTTAATCCTACCGCAAATATATCCAAAACCGCCGTCTGGACTATTAAATTGAACTCTTCTGGTGAATAAAACGGATAATATATATTCGTAAAAAATCTTGCGAAAGTCAAAAGAGGCTGGGAAGGTATAAATTGCAATGAGAAAGATGTCAGTGGATATAAAACCGATCTAACTGCCAACGTTGATACAAAATGTCTTGATGTTCCCGTAAGAAAAAGTACCTGTTGAGACTGAACAGATTTCAACTCAGTAATCCTTACTCCCAAGTAGGCAAGGAAAAAAACAAGAAATGGCCACCAGATATAAAAAAAATTTGTAGTTTTTGTTTTTTTAAAAAGCAAACTAGCAAACGGAAAAAGAATAAAAAAATAAACACCAACTTCCTTAAAGAACAGAGAAATATAAAGAAGGAAAAAAGTTAAAAACAGAAATTTAGATTTCCCCTTTTCCATAAAATTAAAATAGGTAAAACAGGCTGAAAGGATTAATGTTGTGGCAGGTATGGTACCGATAGAAGTCCCGAACCATAAGACAGTATTTGAAGCCACGCTTGAAACAAGAAAAATTATCCCAGCTAGAAAAGAAGTCGGGGTATTTTTGATAAGTTTTTTAGCAAGAAGAAATACAAGATAGGAGTTAACTGTGTGCAAAAATAAACTAAAAACCGCAACCGGGAAGGTATTCAGGCGAAAATACCCAAAAAAGATCATCCCCAAAATTCTGGCTAAAGAACGGTCTTCCCCAAAAACAAACTGAATGAAATTAACCCCCGCAAAAGGATGTCTTATCCCTTCGACCAGAATATGCCCTAAACTCAACCATTCATCTTGTAAAAAGAACATTCCAAAAATCGGCCAGTAAACAATAAGAGATAAACCAACTAAAAAACCTATAAATAAAAAGATATTACGCTTCATAATTATAAAAAGACTTTATCTAAAATTCTTTCCAAATCATAATCTTTGGCCAATCTAATGGCATTTTTTCTGCAATTAAGCCAATAATCATTGTCTGTCAATAACAAATTTAAAGCTCGGGATAGTTCTTTTACTGTTGGCTTAATAACTATCCCCGCTTCATATTTTTTAACATCTTCCGAAGTCGCAACTACATCATTCATTACAACAGGTACACCACAAGCCAGATATTCCCTGGTCTTTTTCGAATCCCCGTAATAAACCCAACTAAACCTCTTAGAATAGGGGTACAACGCCAAACCTAATCTGCACTTTGCAACCTCTCTAAGAACCTCCTTATTCTCAAGTTGGCCAAGAAATTTAATTTTTGAGGAAAGCCCCATGTTATCCACAATTTTTCTTAAATTAGCCTCATACTTGCCGGTCCCAATAATGTTCATTGTTAATTTCGGATGCTTCCACGAGACGCTCGCAAAAGATTCTAATACCAAACTAAAAACAGGATTGTGTGTTAGTCCCGCAACCATAACAATTTTATTTTTATCAACTTTTGAAATAGGCAAACGCGGACAAGCACCGAAATTTGGCGAATTGGGTAAAAACTTTATCTTCTCTTCTTTTATATTTTGCTTTACTCGCAACTCAATGATCCTCGTAGAGACATTCCAAACTTCATCCGAAAACCTTGCAGAGAATCTGTCAATTACCTGATAAGCAGAGTTTAATAACCCGTTCTCAAAACGAGTTGGAGTATAGTCAACACTATAAAAAAGCGTTTTTTTGACAAAACCCAAACCCTTAAGAAAAAGTCCCGCAACTGCGTTGAGAGGATCAACACCAATATATATATCCGGCCTGAAAAAGATACCAACAATTATGCTATTTAAAATCTCAAGGAAAGACTTCACCGGCAACGGCAAAGCTATATTTATACCGAAATCTTTATAAAAAACACTCTTCCCATCATATTTCTCATAATAAGGTTTTCTACCAAAAATTAGCGGGTAATTAAGTAATATGTATTGTTTTTTTCTTTTTCTAAAATACTCGCAAATAACATTAGCGGGTCCGTGAACTGAACCCGACTTTGTAAAAAAAAAGTGATTTGCCAGAAGGACCTTCCTGATCTTCATTTTTCCCGATCTTCATACCATTTAATTGTTTTTCGCAATCCATCTTCTAATGAGGTCTTCGCCTCCCAATTCAACTCTTTCTTAACAAGCGATAAGTCTTGGTTTATATTGAATACTTTGCCTTTTTCTTTAGTATTAAATTCGGCTTTTATGTCTTTTTTCATAATCCTCCGAAACATCTCTAAAATTTCCAATATTGAATACTTGTCGGGCGCTCCCAGATTAAAAATGCCGGCCTTTTTCGTATCAATAACCCTGAGAAGTGCCTCGATAAAATCATCAATATACAGGAAATCGCGTTTTTGCTTACCGTTCCCATAAATAACGGCGTGGCCCTTGTTTTTAATATCCGAAAGGAAAGAATAAATTATACCCTTATAGTTGTCGGGTCCATAAATATTGAAGGGTCTTAAAATTGTTACAGGTATATCACTTCGCGTTGACCAATACTGAACTTCTTTTTCGGCGAGAAACTTCGTCAAACCATACTCGGTATTAGGAAAGCATTCATCCTTTTCTTTAAATTTACCTTTTCTATCCTTTCCATAGACAGCAACAGTAGAAGTAAAAACAAGGTGTTTGACCGGAAATTTCAGTAATTCTACTACCAGGTTATAAGTAGCAATAACATTGTCTTCAAACATCTTCTCTTCAGGTGCAGTAACTCTTGCGGCTAAATGGATAACAGTCTCAACATTTGATAAAAATTTATCCAGACCTTTACCGGAAACAAGATCGCCATGGGTAACTTCAACATCTTTTGGAAAGCGATGGTTGCCTTCTTTAACAAAAACTTTAAGTGAATGTCCTTTTTGCTGA
>Ga0100399_1003898_pt1 | contig 10416 bp, 11 predicted proteins | sample CryGeymeta201523_FD_81545 | JGI IMG/M metagenome (GOLD analysis project Ga0100399, IMG submission 81545) | Groundwater microbial communities from Crystal Geyser aquifers in Utah, USA - Crystal Geyser metaG 2015-23 | ecosystem: Environmental > Aquatic > Deep subsurface > Groundwater | place: USA...
AGATATCGGTATTCCCGTTAATAACTGGCTGAAAAAATAGAACTTTTGTGAATACCGATATATAATTAAAGTTTGTATATTCGTGTGCTTTTATTTAAAATTCAGCCCGTAACAAGAATTTTGAAATTAAAAAATAAAAATAGATAATATGAAATTTGTTGTATCAAGTACCGAATTACTTAGCCATTTGGCAGCATTAAGCAGGGTAATCAGCAGTAAAAGCACCATGCCGATACTCGATAATTTTCTGTTTCAACTTTCCGAAACAGCATTAACTATCACTGCTTCCGATTTGGAATCGACGTTAATAACCAGCCTTGAACTCGATAATATTGAAGGCGAAGGTTCTATAGCGGTTCCGGCAAAACTGTTTATCGACACCCTGAAAGAATTTCCGGAGCAACCGCTGACATTTCAGATTGATGAAAGTTCTTTCAGTGTCGAAATTTTTTCGGATAACGGAAAGTACAGTATTACAGGCCAAAACGCCGAAGATTTTCCCGAAATGCCAAAGATGGATGAGGAATCGGTGGCTACTATCAATGTAAATCATGTCGCACTAAAAAAGGGAATTGAAAAAACGCTTTTTGCAACTGCCGACGATGAACTCCGCCCGGTAATGAATGGCGTATATATTGAACTTTCTCCCAATTACATGAGTTTTGTGGCTTCCGACGCCCACAAACTCGTGCGTTACCGCCGCACCGATGTAAAAGCTGATTTCGAATCCGCGTTCATACTCCCCAAAAAACCAGCCGGTTTACTAAAGAATTTGCTTCCTAAAGAAGAGTTTGATGTAAAAATTGAATTCGATAGCAAAAATGCATTTTTTACCCTCAGCAGTTATAAATTAATTTGCCGTTTGGTTGAAGGGAATTATCCCAGTTACAACTCGGTAATTCCAACCAAAAATCCAAATGTAATGACAATAGACCGGCTCAATTTTTTCAATACGGTTAAAAGGGTTTCTGTATTTTCGAATCAGGCAAGCAATTTAATCAAGCTGAATATAAAAGATAATCAATTGGTTGTTTCAGCGCAGGATATCGATTTTTCAATTTCGGCTGTTGAACGGCTAAACTGCGAATACGAAGGCGATGAAATGGAGATTGGGTTTAAATCGACATTTCTTCAGGAAATTCTAACCAATATTTCAACAGGCGATGTTCAGGTTGAAATGAGCGATCCAACCCGTGCAGGCTTATTATTGCCGGTTGATAGCGGAGATGAGTTTGAGGATATGCTGATGTTGCTGATGCCGATGATGATAAACGCTTAATATTTTAAGATATAACCTAAAAGGTATCTTTTGAAACCTAAACATGATAAAAATGGTTTCGGGATACCTTTTTCTTTTTAAATAATACTATGCTTCTACAACTTAAAAATCCGGTGGTTTTTCTCGACCTTGAAACAACGGGGATGAATATTGCCACCGATCGCATTGTCGAAATTGCTTTGCTTAAAGTGAATGTGGATGGTGTCGAGGAAGAGAAACAATTGCGAATTAATCCTGAAATGCCTATTCCGTATGAAGTTTCGCAAATACATGGAATTTATGACGAAGATGTGAAGGATGCCCCAACTTTCAGGCAGGTGGCAAAAACAATGGCAAAATTTATTGAAGGTTGCGATTTAGGCGGGTTCAACTCGAACCGGTTTGATATTCCGTTGCTGGCGGAGGAGTTTTTACGCGCCGATGTGGATATCGACCTGAAAAAACATAAATTTATTGACGTGCAGGCCATTTTTCATAAAATGGAAAAACGTACACTGTCAGCCGCCTACAAATTTTACTGTAACCGTGATTTGATTGATGCTCACTCTGCAATGGCCGATACACGTGCTACTTACGAAGTTTTAAAAGCCCAGCTCGATGTATATAAAGATGCCGTTTTTGAAGATAACAAAGGGGTAAAAACAGTGCCGATTGTGAATGATGTTGAAAAGTTAAGCGAATTTTCATCGTATGACAGGAATGTGGATTTTGTAGGCCGCATTGTTTACGATGATAAGGGGGTTGAGGTGTTTAACTTTGGAAAGAACAAAGGAGTTCCGGTTGAAAAGGTATTTAAGGAACAACCCGGTTATTATGGCTGGATGATGGAAAGTGAGTTTCCTTTATATACAAAAAAGGTGCTAACAAAACTTCGGCTTAAAATATTGAATAAATAATCGTCGAAACATTTAAACTTCTGTTTTTGAAAATCCCTGTTCCATTTGAATAACAGTTAATTAAAATCATTCTTTATAAGGTTTTAGAAGATAAATTAGTGCTTGTATTATGTAAAAAAAATATATTTTTGCGCCGTCTGGTAAAAGAAAAACCCGTTTTTACATCAGACGAAGGATACATTAAATTTTACTTATAGCTTTTGAATGGTTTTCTGGACGGAACTTACAGATAAAGTAAATGGAATAACCCTAAATTTTCCTGATGAACGAGAGAAGAAATATCGTGACTTTTATTTTGAGCGGTCATATAAAACAACGCGATTTGCCTATCTTGTTTTAGCGCTTCTTTATGCTTTTTTCGGATATCTCGACAGTGTGGTTGCACGCGAATATTTTAGTCTTTTTATTATAATCCGCATTATTATTGTTTTACTGCTGTTGTTGGTTTTTTTCTATTCGTATTCAAAAAAATTCAGGCATACTTGGCAAACATTGATTTTTATTTCCTATTTCGCAGGTGCAGTTGGCATAATTTTAATGCTGGTTATGTTGCCCGAGGTAGTGGTATACAGCAGTGGATTAATTCTGGTTTTTCTCGCAGGTTCGGTATTAATAAAACTTCGTTTTCTTGCGTTTTCTATCGCCAGTTGGCTGGTAATTTTTATATACATTATTACGGGCATTGTATGGGAAGTGGATTACTCAGTTGTGTTGTCAAACACATTCTTCTTTAGCGGCGCAATTTTAATCGGTATGATTGCCGCTTACCGAACAGAAGTATTCAACCGTGATAACTTTAACCTGTATCTGCAAATTGCAAAAAAGAATATTCAGATTGAGCAGGCAAACCGGAATTTGGAAGACAAGGTTGAAGAAAGGACCAAACTTCTGAACCGCAGTAATAGAGAACTTCGGGAAGAAGTCCGTCGCAGGGCAATCATCGAAAAAGAATTAATTGCCGCAAAAGAAAAAGCGGAAGAATCGGATAAGCTGAAATCCGCATTTTTGGCCAATATGAGTCATGAAATCCGCACGCCTATGAATGGCATTTTGGGTTTTGCGAACCTGTTGCACGAGGCGGAAAGTGAAGAAGAATTTAATGAGTTTGTTGATTCAATTATAAAAAGTGGTGAACATCTGTTAAATTTAATTAACGATATTATTGATTTATCGAAGATTGAAGCCGGTATTCTGAAAATTGAAAAAAGCAATTTTGAAATCAACCGGTTAACCAGGGAAATTTATGACATGTTTAGTGTCGATACAAACATAATTACTAAAAATATTGCCTTCACCTACAGGGATGGTTTACCCGACAATGATTGTTTGATTTATACAGACAGGGTGAGATTAAAACAGATTATGATAAATTTGGTTAACAATGCCTGTAAATATACCGATCGGGGAAGTATTGAATTTTATTACGAGATTAAAAGCAAAGACCTGCAATTTACGGTAAAAGACACTGGCATCGGAATACCCGAAGAATCGCATAAAACTATTTTCGACCGTTTTATGCAGGCATCGAGCGGAAGGACATCCGGTCGCGAAAGCACCGGCCTGGGGCTTTCCATTACCAAAACATACCTGAATTTAATGGGAGGCAGCATTGCGGTGAAAAGTACGTTGGATGTAGGTTCAGAATTTTCATTCATTTTGCCCGATATTTTTGAAAACAAAAAAACCGCAAAAAAATGATGCAAGTAAACTGGGAAAATAAAATCATCTTGGTAGTTGACGATACAAAAATGAATTTTGTAGTATTAAAAACTCAATTGCGAAAAACCAATGCCAGTGTTATTTGGATTGAAAACGGTTATGACGCCGTTCAATATGTAAAAAACGGAAATAAGGCAGATCTTATACTGATGGATATCAGAATGCCTGTTATGGATGGCATCGAAGCGTCAAGAACAATAAAAGAGTTAAATCCCGGAATCTCAATTGTGATTCAAACTGCCAGTGTTATGGGCAGCGCTTTTGATGATATTGCTTTTTCGATGTGCGACGATACCATTTTTAAACCCATAGACAGGAATATACTAATTGAAACCATTGCTAACCAGTTTGAAAAATATTCATAGAAAATGATCAGACAACAAAATCCGGGGCAACGATATAATATTTCAGTACTTTTTGTTGATGACAACGAGACTATAAGACAGCTTTACAGAAGGATTCTGGAAAAGCACGTGAACCATTTATACATCGCCGAAAATGGCTCGCACGGTTTGGAACTTTACCAAAAACACAAACCCGACCTGGTTATTACCGATATGGTAATGCCAGTGATGAATGGGTTGGAAATGGTGAAGGAAATTAAAAAGATTGCCCCCGAAGCCAAATTTGTGGTGATGTCGGCCTACAGTGAAAAAGACAGTTTTATTGAATCCATTCATTTGGGAGTTGACGGGTATTTGATGAAACCTGTTGAAGCCAAAAAACTTTTATCGCTGATTGATGAATTTGCCGGAATTACCCTGATGAAATGGGAATTGGAGGCAAAAGAAAAAAAACGTCAGGAAGCAGAGGATAACATGAAAAAATCGCTGGCAGAAAAAGACGTTTTACTGCGAGAAGTCCATCACCGGGTAAAAAACAACATGCAAATTATTTCGAGTATTTTAAGCATGCAAAGCCGGAATATTGATGACCCCAGGTTAAAGGAAGTTTTGCAGGAGAGCCAAAACAGGATTCATTCCATGGCCTTAATACACGAAAACCTTTATAATAATAAAAGTCTGGCCAATATCATGTTCTCAACTTACATAAAAAGTTTAACCGGAAATATAGCCAGAACTTATTCCAATAAACAGGCAAATATTCAGTTCGACTATCAAATGGACGACGCATATCTCTCAATGGATTTGGCAATCCCCTGTGGTTTAATAATTAACGAACTGATTTCAAATTCATTTAAATATGCATTTGTAAACAGGCCTTCCGGTGTTATCAGTATTCATTTTAAAAATACAAACAACGACGATTTTTTACTTACGGTGTCAGATAACGGAGTTGGCATCCCCCCGGAAGTTAATATTTTAAAAACTAAATCATTGGGCATGAAGATTTTACACAAACTGGTGCAACAAATCGATGGAGAGTTAAAAAGTGATTTTTCAAACGGAACAAAATTTATCATTCAATTTAAATCAACCAATAAATGAATTCAAAGTACAAAATTTTAATTGTTGAAGACGAAATTTTAGTCGCAACCGATATTCAGGAAAGTCTTGAAAGTTTAGGCTACGCAGTAGTGGGTATTGCCGATACTGGTTTAAAAGCCATTAAAGCCGTAGCGAACGAATTGCCTGATTTGATTTTAATGGACATCAATCTAAAAGGTGAAATGACTGGCATTGAGGCGGCTAAACTCATCTCCAAAGACAACGATGTTCCCATAATTTATTTAACTGCCAATGCCGATATTGATACGGTAAATAAAGCCAAAGTTGCTTTGCCTTACGGATACATCATTAAACCATTTAATGATAAAGATTTGCAAACCAACATCGAAATTGCCATTTTCAAGTTTTCCAACGATTTAAAACTTAAAATGGAAAGTGAGCAATTCAACACATTTTTCGATTTAAAAGACCACGGAAAAAATCAAATTATCGTGCATGCTGATAAAGGACTTGAAAAAATTAACATTGACGAAGTTTATTTTATCGAAAAAGACCATAGTCAAACCATCATTCATTTGTTTGAAGACGAAGTGGTTACCCAAAGAAATTTTTCTGAAATCATAGGGCTGTTTCCTAAAAAGTATTTTATTCAGGTGAGTAAATACTTTGTTATTAATGCATTAAAAGTTTTTGCTATAAAATACCCCGAAGTCATAATAGCCGATAAAATGACGGTTATTTCGGTGGACGAGGAATACAGGGAGATGATAAAAACAATTAACAGCGAACTTGGAGAAATAGTGGACAATGAATAATTCTGACTATAAAGATGAAGTGTTAACAATGGATATTGACCAGATTAACGTTGACACGTACATCAGGGATATTTTCGCCAAAAATGGGCCCGACAGGGAAGATTACCATGTTTTCTATAGTTTGGTAAATCAAATTAAAGCCGAAGATGTGGAAAGTTTTCGACAAAAAATTGCGCCGATTTTAAATCCTGACTCACTGTTTGGTTTCTCTTACACCAAACCGTTTGGATATAGCGGCGACTTTTTTATTATCGAAAAAATATACCAGTATTACATAAATCCCGATGAACGTTACCGGAAATGGGATGAGTTTTTACATTCGGCAGGAGCGGTTATCGCGGTTAGAAACAGGAAAACACTGGCTGTCGAAATTTTTGAGCAATTGAATGAAAAGGCAATGGGATTGCGGCAGGACGTTTTAATTCTGGGAAGCGGCCCTGTTTCTGAAACATTCGAATTTTTTGAAAAAAATCCTGACAGCCCGCTAATTTTTGAAATGCTCGATTTAGATAAAAGGGCGATTGCTTATGCAAAAAATAAAAACCGGAAATACCTGAGCGCGATGACATTTAACAATGCCAACGTAATTCGGTTTACCCCGGATAAAAAATTCGATTTAATTTGGAGCGCCGGTTTGTTCGATTATTTTAAAAGCAAACATTTTGTGTATTTGCTGAAAAGATATTACGAATACCTGAAAGAGGGCGGCGAAATGATTATTGGTAATTTTAATGTGGAAAATCCTTCGCGGAGGAGTATGGAAATTCTGGGTGATTGGTTTTTGTATCATCGTTCGCCCGAAGAACTCAGAGGTTTCGCAATACAGGCAGGTATCGAAGAATCGAAAATTGATGTTATTCAGGAGCCACTTGGGATAAACCTGTTTTTGAGGCTTAAAAAGTAATTTATTTAAAAAAATTGAATATTTTAAGATGAAGATAATTTGTATTGGCCGTAATTACGTTGCTCATGCAGAAGAGCTGAAAAATGAAATTCCGCAGGAACCGGTTTTTTTCATGAAGCCCGATTCTTCGTTACTGCGGAACAACGATCCGTTTTATATTCCGGAATGGTCGAAAGAAATTCATTATGAAACTGAGCTGATCATTAAAATTAACAGGATTGGCAAAAACATTGAAAAGCGTTTTGCCCATCGTTATTTCGATGAAATTGGGCTGGGAATTGATTTTACTGCCCGTGACATTCAAAATAAACTGAAAGAGAAAGGCCTGCCCTGGGAAAAAGCCAAAGCGTTTGACCACTCGGCTGTTTTGGGCGGCATGTTTATCGATAAAACAGTTTTCCCCGATCAGCACCATATTTCGTTCAAGTTAAAAATAAACGGGAGCGCAGTACAAGAAGGAAACTCAGAATTAATGATTTTTAGTTTCGAGGAAATTATCTCTTATGTTTCAAAATATGTAACTTTGAAAATTGGCGATTTAATTTACACCGGAACCCCGGCAGGAGTTGGGCCTGTTAAAATTGACGACCATTTGGAAGGGTTTCTGGAAGAAAAAAAGCTCTTCGATTTTATGATTAAATAACACCACCATAAATGGATAACCAAAAAACAAATAACAATGGTAACTTTAAACCAAATTCAAGATTTTCTGGCCCCCAGGAAAATGGCAATTGCCGGAGTATCCCGCAATCCCAAAAAGTTTGGCGGCGCAATTTTTAAAGAACTCAAGGAAAAAGGATTTGAACTGTACCCAATCAACCCGAATGCTGATGAAATTCAGGGTGTAAAATGTTACAAATCGGTAAACGATCTTCCTTCGGATGTTGAGCACCTTTTTATTGTAACCCCGAAGTATGAGACAGAACTTGTTGCACACGCAGCCGTTAAGAAAGGGATGAAAATGATTTGGATTCAGCAGCAGTCTGATACGCCTGATGCTGTAAAAACCATCGGGCAAGCCGGAATCCCGCTTATTCATAAAAAATGTATCATGATGTTTGCCGACCCGGTAAAGAGTGTTCACGGGTTTCACCGTTTTCTGGCTAAGACTTTCGGTGGGTATCCAAAACTTGTTTTTTCGGCAAATTGAATTTATCAATCGAACATGCAAAGCGGTTCAATACCGCTATCGCGTTTTGAATAAAATGAAAGACCATCATTTCGAAATAGAACTGCAAGTCCGGGATTATGAGTGCGATATTCAGGGAATAGTGAATAATGCGGTTTACCAGAATTATCTCGAACATTGCCGTCACAAATTTCTGAATTATATCGGACTTGATTTTGCCCAACTTCATAACGATGGAATTGATGCGGTGGTAATTCGTACCGAACTCGATTATAAATTTCCTCTCCGCCCAGGCGACGATTTTTTTGTCAGATTAGAAATGGGAAAACAAGGCAAATTGCGAATCATTTTCGATCAACAAATTCTTCGGAAATCCGATCAAAAACTGATGGTAAATGCGCGGATTACAACGGTACTGACCAAAAATGGCCGTCCGGTTTCGCCTGATATTCTGGTGCATAAATTTGCGGATGTCGGGATAAAAATGGAGGAAGTTTAAATGGGACTTTGAGTTTCCCAACTCAAAGTTTTATCATTTTGTTACATATTGAAAAGATCATGGACTTGGGAAAGTCCATGTCCCGCAACTCAAACCAATTTTTCTTCAATCCTGAATTCGCGGGTTTTGATCCCGCTGGTTTTTAGCGCTGCCTTAAATCCTTCGTTCATCATTTGTCCGGTGCGCAAGGTTAAATTGAGCAATGCCGGAAAACTTGTTTTGCTTTCGGGGTGATGAAAGAATTTCAAACATGAATTTACATTGGCTGAAAGATAAATCCGGCATGCCATCGGTCGCGCCTGGTAAGCGATACAAGCGCCATTTTCCAAAAGCGGACAGGGAAATTTGGCGTTGAGCAAATCGGTTTCCTTTAACGAACTTAGTTTATTGTTTTTTTGTGCCGCACGTTTTTTGATGCCGTTTCTACGTGCTTCGGTAAAATTTCTGCAAATAAAATTATTTAAATATTCCAATTCATAATCGAGCGCAAAAACAGGTTGATGACAACACCATTCGCACCCTTTTTTGCAATCAATCCGCTGATGTTGTTTTTCGGCAAATTCAGTCAGAGATTCAATAAAACTGTCAATTGCAGAATACATTTCTGAAACAGATTCAAACAAAACCTGCTGATTTTTTTCTGAAACAGCCACGTTCATGCCCAGTTTGTATCCGTCTGAATAAAAAGCGCTTTCAATGTTTTTCTGGTTGAATTCCATGATGCAAAAATCTGAAATTAAAATTGTTTGGCTTTCAGTCGTGAAAAATAATCGGTAGCCGCTCTTTTTACATGGGGTGCAAGTAAAATGGATGAAATAACCGTTGGAAAGGCCATCAATCCAAAAGCAAGATCGATAAGCGAAATAACCACTTTTAGTTGGGTTGTGGCGGCGATTAAAATTGTTGCTGCATAAAAATAGTAGTAATATTTCCCGTATTTGGCGCCGGCAACAAATCCAAGACATTTAACCCCGTAATAAGGATAGGCAAACATGGTTGAAAGTGAAAAGAATAACACTGCTACAAGTAAAATATATTTACCCAGTCCGGGCATTCCGGTCTCAAACGCCAGTGTTGTCATGGTAACTCCGTCAACTGAAGGATTGTTCCAAACTCCGGTAATGATAAGCGCCAACGCTGTCATGGTGCAAACTATCATGGTATCGAGAATTGGCCCCAGCATGGCAATTAAACCTTCGCGCACAGGTTCGCTGGTTTTAGCTGCGCCATGTGCCATTGAAGCGGTTCCAAGTCCTGCCTCATTTGAAAAAGATGCCCGGCGAACTCCGGTGATTATCAATGCACCAACTGCTCCGCCCATAACTGCCTGGCCTGTAAATGCATCAACGATAATCATTTTCAATGAAGGTAAAATATGTTCGGCGTTAGTTATTAAAATGAAGATAATGGATACGGAATATACGACCACCATTAAAGGAACAACTTTTCCTGTTACTTTCCCGATTCGCGAAACTCCTCCAAAAATTACAATTCCCACGATAACTGCTAAAATAATTCCAATATACAGGCTGATGTTGGCTGGGACAGCCGACATGTTGGGAATGAATATCACATCTTTCAAAATCTGGGTAAGTTGGTTGGCCTGAAACATGGGCGATACGCCAATCATTCCGGCCACAGCAAAGAAAATGGCCACAGGTTTCCATTTTTTACCTAATCCTTCGGTAATAAAATACATTGGGCCGCCCTGTATTTCGCCATTGCTGTCTTTACCACGAAACATAACAGCCAGCGTACATTCAAAG
>Ga0100399_1003901_pt1 | contig 10414 bp, 9 predicted proteins | sample CryGeymeta201523_FD_81545 | JGI IMG/M metagenome (GOLD analysis project Ga0100399, IMG submission 81545) | Groundwater microbial communities from Crystal Geyser aquifers in Utah, USA - Crystal Geyser metaG 2015-23 | ecosystem: Environmental > Aquatic > Deep subsurface > Groundwater | place: USA...
CCCCCTTAATAAGGGGGGAATTAAAGGGGGGTCATCATGCATCTCGGAATCGAGTCGTACCGACATGCATCTTACATCTGAAGATTCCTCGCTTATCACTCGCTACTTTCTTCTGATGGCTGGAATCGGCTATGACGGCGAAACAGTTTATGGAATAAAGAACCGCCTTAAAAAATATTCAGGGAAAGGAGCCTATATCTTGAGCGGGCTAAAGACACTGCTTGGATGGGCGCCTGATAAATTAACCTTCACCATGAACGGCAAATCCTGCAAAGGATATTCTGCAATAATCTGCAAGACGTCAAAATATGGAGGAAATTTCAGAATTGCGCCTGACGCAAATATAAAGAACGCCAATTTTTATGCCTTCATTATGCACGGTAAAAACCGGCTGGACATTTTCAGATACGCCTTAGGGATATTCACAAAAAGACACCTGAAATTTAGGGATATAACATATCAGCAGATAAAAAATATAGATATTGAGGGCAATGCGCGCATACAGATAGACGGTGATTATTTCGGCCAGGCTCCTGCAAGGATTGAGATTGCGCCTGATGCGCTGAGACTGGTATATTAAACGTCGGCTTATACTTTGCCGCTTCCTTTCCTCATTAATAAGGATTCCACCTTATCATGAAACGAAAGAAGGGCTTCTCTCAGTTTTTCCTTTGAAACATTCTCTTTCTCAACAAGAGCCATAACACGGAGCAGCCCGGAATCAACAGTTTTACGAAAACCTTCCTTATCAAAACATTTATTCTCAAGCTCGTCCAGCATCCTGTTCACTTCTAAAACAAACGACCTGACATAGAAGTCATCGCTGTTGCGTACAGAAAGCCGTCTGTTATAATTGCCTGCCAATACGAGTTTCATCTCCATCTTTAATCTCTCAAACGGGCCGATAAACCTGTGCGTGAAAAACAATGCCAATACAATAACAATAATCACATAGCCCAAAAACACGGCTATGAAAGAAAAAACTCCGTGCTCCATCCTCGCGCTAAGCTCTTTGGCCGCATATGTAAAGATGATTCCGGCAAGAAGCGACCAGATAACTATGAGCGAAATTGAAAGGCGCAGTTCTTTCGCCATAAAAAATCTCTGTTTAATATTTTTAGCCCTCTTCTTAACCATTAGATGTATTTTATCACTAAACAGGCTGACATTATCAAGAATTATTCTTTTCAGCCCATCTATGCCTTATAATTAATACATGCACAGAAGATGTCTGAAGACAAGCGCGCTATGCACAATATTAATTGCAATACTGCTTCACAGTCTTTGCATTACCGGCAGTTCCTCTGCATCCGGCGAGCAACGGCATGTCAGGGTTAGCAGAGTGCGCGACGGCGATACTGTAAGCATAATTCTAAACGGCAGGAAGGAAAAGGTAAGATTGATAGGCATGGATGCTCCGGAAATCAAACAAAGGCCGTGGGGGACAAGGGCAAAAAAACATCTTGAAAAAATGCTGATGGCGTCTAACCGAAAAGTCATCCTTGAATTTGATGTGGAAAGAAGGGACAAATACGGCCGCCTCTTATGTTACATATTCACTCCTGACGGAAAGATGCTGAACATTCAAATGGTCCAGGACGGCTATGCGGCGCTGCTGACTATCCCGCCAAATATCAAATATGTTGATGAATTGAGAATGGCGGAAAATGAGGCAAGACAACATAGACGGGGAATATGGAATAGCAAAGGGCTTAAAGAAAGTCCTCGTGATTACAGGAAAAAACACCCATACCGGGGAACCCCGTCAGAAACTCACACGGGGCATTCTGCCTTCTAACAGGGTAAATGCCGCCGATGCCGCCGCTTGCTTCCATAACCGCCGCGCAGGCCCCGTAAAAAATTCTTGACAGCCGCCGCCGTTATATGATATATATAAAATATAGTTTATATGAATTAACAAGATAATATAATTTCTTAGCATAATAATGAATATATTGTTACTTTCCATAAAAAAATATTTATGGAAATCATAAAAGGGGTCAAGTCAAATGCAGAAACTTCTGGATACCTTTAAGGCGCTTTCCGATGAGACCAGACTGCGGATATTAAAGCTGCTTGAACATGGAGAGTTGTGCGTTTGCGATGTTGTCGCAGCTCTGGACATGATTCAGCCAAAGGTCTCTTTTCACCTTGCGGTGTTAAAAGAAGCAGGCTTTATAAAAGACAGAAAACACGGCAGATGGATACATTACAGGATTGATGACTCTGACATGTATAAAAGATTTTTACTCCTTTCTGTGCTCGAAAAAATTTTTGAAGGACCGGTAATGGAAGACAAAAAGAGGCTGAATAAATTTCTGAAAGATAAAGCCTCAAAATCAGAAATCATACCTATTAAGACAAAAAACAAGTGTTGCAGGAGGTAAAGGATGTTCCGAAGATTTCTTGAAAAGCTTCACAACTTCAGGCTTCTGCCGGTATTTGTTATCGCAAGTATGTTCATCGGCATTGTCATCGGCAAGTGGTATGGGATTTCCAACTTTCAACTCACGCCGCCGATTGATGCTATCAAGGCAATCTTTCACGGGACCTATGAATTCAACGTGCCGAACATTATTGTGCTTGGAGTCGTTATAGGCCTTTTCATGATGATGTATCCGGCTATGGCAAACATAAAGTTTGAAGATTTGGGAAAAGCAACCCGCTCGCCAAAGCAGCTTCTTATAGTGGCTTTCTTCAACTATGCGATTGCTCCATTCTTCATGCTCCTGCTTGCAAAAATATTTCTGAGCAGCGAGCCCGACCTTTACACAGGGCTGGTCCTTTATGGTCTCGCCCCCTGTATTGCGATGGTAATTGTATTCACCTACCTTTCGGCGGGAAACGGACCGCTGGCAATAATACTTGTAGCATTGAACTCGATTATTCAGATGCTTCTGATACCCGTCTATGCAAAGCTTCTTCTGGGAGATGTCCATTTTGATGTTTGGGTAGTCGGGGAAAGCGTGGTCCTCTATCTTGGACTGCCGCTCATAGCAGGTATGCTCACAAGATTCTGGGGAGTAAAAAAACGCGGGGAAGAGTGGTTCCATAAGCTGAAATTTTATCTTGATACCCTGTCCATCGTAGGGCTGCTTTTTACACTTGTAGTAATGTTTGCCTTGAAAGGCGATTTGATACTTGAAAAACCGTTCCTCATTGTGCAGATGGCCATCCCCATGACGCTCTTCTTCTGGATAATGTTTGTTGTCGTCTATCTTACGGGATGGAAGCTCGGGCTCAATTACAAGGACGCCGTGGCGGTGGGATTCAATTCCACGGGAAGGGACTTTGAGATAGCCATTGCAATAGCTATTACGGCATTTAATCCAACGGTGGCCCTGGCAACGGTCATAGGGCCATTGATTGAAGTGCCGGTCATGCTAGCGCTTGTGTGGTTTGCAAAGAATACGGAAATGAAACTTTTTAAAGGGAGGCAGTAAAATGAAAGTTGAAATCTATGACCCGGCGATGTGCTGTTCATCAGGATTATGCGGGCCAAGCATTGACCCTATTTTGGTGAAGATGAACGATGCAGCGCTGGCTTTGATAAAACAAGGGGTTGAGGTCGAGAGATATAACCTTGCCCAGCAGCCAAAGGCCTTTATGGAAAACAAAAGGGTTGCTGAACTGCTTCACAAGAACGGCAAGAAGAGCCTGCCGGTTACTATTGTAAACGGCGAAGTGTTTAAAACAGGCGAATACCCGTCATATGAAGATATTTGCAATGCGCTTGGCATTGAGCCTCTAAAAAGTAAACCATTATCCCTACAGGTGAAATAAGATGACGAAACACATATTCTTTTCAGGCAAGGGCGGAGTCGGCAAGACCACAATGGCGTGCGCCGCAGCTATCCACCATGCGTTGGAGGGCAAAAAGACATTAATCGTCTCTACAGACCCAGCGTCAAACCTTTCTGATGTATTTGAACAGGAGATATGGCATAAGATTACGCAAATAAAAGGCGTAGAAAATCTTCATGCCATGGAGATAGACCCGGATGAGGCAACACGGGAATACAAAGAGAAAATAATATCGCCCTACCGGCAGATTATGCCTAAAGATGTAATCGCCTCCATTGACGAGCAGTTAAGCGGTCCCTGCACAACTGAGATGGCGTCCTTTGACCGGTTTATTGATTTCATGGAAGCTGATGAATATGACGTGATTGTTTTTGATACAGCTCCGACAGGACATACGATAAGGCTGCTTGAACTTTCAGTTGACTGGTCAAAGCATATTGAAGAAGCTGCAAAAGGCAGCGGACAGACATGCCTTGGGCCTGTTCAGTCCATTCAGGATTCCAAGTATAAATACAACAGGGCCACAGCGCTCCTCAAAAATGCGAAAAAAACAAAATTCATCTTTGTAATGCGTCCGGAAAAGTTATCTCTCTACGAGACCTTGAGGGCTTCAAAAGAGCTTGAATCCATAGGCATAACATCAGGCGAGCTCATCATAAACGGCATTCTGCCGGAAGAGGCCTGCGAAATTGGATTCTTCAAAAAGAAATATGAGGCGCAGCAAAAGGTAATAAGAGAAACGGAAAGCGCAATAAAAAAGCCGAAGCGCTATATGCTTCTAAGAGACAATGAGGTAAAGGGGGTTGCTTCACTGAGGAATGTGGCAGAGGAGTTGTTCAGCAAACGGAAAACCCATTCACCCCGATATTATCGGGGCAAATCCCTTAACCCCGTTAGAGATTCATCTCTCCACACATTAACCCCGAGCAGCTCGGGACAAGCCGCTTCACCTACAAACATAGGCCGCCTCTTGATGCCTGAGAGAAATGGGACAAAGGCTGTATTCTTCACCGGCAAGGGCGGTGTGGGCAAGACAACCATATCCTGCATTTTCGCTGTTTATACCGCGCAAAAAGGTTTTAAAACGCTGCTTGTAACAACTGACCCTGCAGCGCATATCGGAGAAGTGCTTGATGCAAGGGTCGGAAGCAAACCCGTAAAGGTTACGGACAACCTCTATGCTGTAATGGTGGATCAGGAAGAGGCATTCAGGGAATATAAAGAGAGGGTTTTAAGCGATGCGCGGGGGAAATATTCTGAGGATATGCTCAAGGCCATGGAAGAGGAACTCAATTCCCCATGCACTGAAGAAATGGCTGCGTTTGACAAATTCGCTCAGTTCATAGAAAGCAAAGAATACGATACAGTAGTATTTGACACCGCTCCGACAGGACATACCCTGAGGCTCCTTGACCTGCCGTTTGATTACGCTAAACAGGCAGAGATGATGGTTTCTGCCGATGAGGCGAAAACAGCAAAAGAAACTGCAGAAAACAGGTTCAGAAAAATCATAGATATACTCAAAGACAAAAACCGCACAACCTTCTGCATTGTGCTTTATCCGGAATCCACGCCAATCCTGGAGTCATACCGCGCAATGCTGGACATGAAAGCCTCCGGCATAAATACACAGATGGTCGTTGCGAATATGATACTGACCGAGGAAGTATGCACAAACGACTTTTTTAAAAACAGGCGGGAAATGCAGATGCGGTATCTGACGGAAATCCATAAAAAGTTTAACCTTCCCGTGCTTCAGTTCCCATTGATGCAGAAAGAGATAAAGGGGCTTAAAGCCTTGGAAAGGGCCTTAAGCTATATCATCGGATAACTAACCTTTCATTGTCCCAAAAGAAGGTATCTTATGAGAATTATTATCGGGACTATGACGTAGTCTGTAATTCTCAGGAATATAAGCCCAAGCAGGATAAAAAAACCGTAAGGCTCAATCCTGCTGTAAGCTGCCGCCTGCCTGTAAGGCAGCAGTCCCATCAATATCTTGCTTCCATCAAGCGGAGGCACAGGAATCAGATTAAAAACCCCAAGGCCGATATTAATCGTAACTGTAATCTGAGTTATCAGGATAAGAGGGGCAAGAATTTTTTGCCCAAGATCGCTAAAAGGAGAAACAGGCAGATTCAGCAGAAACCTGAAAACAACAGCCGCAATAAAAGCAATAACCAAATTCGCCGCAGGCCCTGCGAGAGACACCCATATCATATCCCTTTTAGGGTTTCTCAGATTATACGAATTCACAGGAACCGGCTTGGCCCAGCCAATCATCCTCGTAACAACAAATACCAGAGTGCCGATGGGGTCCAGATGTTTTAGCGGATTAATCGTAAGCCTTCCTGCAAGCCTTGCAGTCGGGTCGCCGAGCCTGTCTGCAACATAACCGTGGGCCAGCTCATGGAATGTAACCGCTATGAGAACAGGAAAAGCCAGGAGGACTATCTGCCGGATTATATCTGTAAAATCCAAAATTCCCTGTCCTTTGCGCTGAGATTAATCATATCAAATCGGATGCACTATCCTGTCAATCACTGTCCTGGCAACAACCAGCGGGTCTATAAAGGCGCTTTCCATGTCGTGTTCAATATCCCTTTTGTTTGAGAGGAATGTAATCCTGTCCTGCATCCTGTCGCGGAGAAAGCTGAGATATTCAGGATCCCTTGCCGGCTTGTATTTCTTTTCGTAGTCATTTCCGAAAAGCTCATTGCCGTTTCTTGGAAGAAGCATCCCTTCAAATGCCTTCCAGCCTCTCCACTCAATATTCCCTCTTACAAGTTCAGTGACTATTGCAAGCGATAGTTCCTTTGGAATATCTATAAGATTATCAGGAAGGCCGAACGCATGCGTGTTCATGATATAACATCCGGTTCCGAGTTTGAAAAGCTTTTTGAACTGATGACAGTCAACCATAAGCGGATGCACCCTGAAGGGGTTTGCAAACGGCTCTATCACAAGCTTTGCAAGTTCTTCCTTTGGCACATTTTCAACCCCTTTTGCGCGCAGCGTGCTTAAGGAAGCGCCCATTGCAACTGCAAGCCCCACTGAATCTATCTTGCATATAGGCGGCAGGCTTGTATCCTTTTGAAGCCATATAACCATTCCCGGCCTCTCACAGGAATTTGCATGGTTGAACATATCCCTTGATTTAATGCACCGCCCATTGTCATTCCTGATATCTTCACAGACTATTTTCCTCTTGCCGCCGGGGAGCAGTGTAGCGCCAACATTCTGCGCTGAATAAAAATACTTTATGTCAGGGTCATTAAACCTTACAGAGTCTGTCTTATCAAAGAGGCTCGGCTCAAGAGCCACGGTAACATTATGTTCCAGGTCTATAAGAAATGCATCGTCATGAATTACAGTCACTCTTTCAGTCTTTTTTAAAGCGCCTGCATGGTCGGGGCTGTTTGTGATGGAAGATTTTCCGGAACCTGAAAGGCCGAATACAGCTACGGGAGGCCTGCTGCCGATTTTCTTTATTCCTCCATGACATGCAACCATGTTCTGGCGCACTCCCATGGTCCAGGCAAGCGTCAGCGTCCCCTTCTTCCTCTCGCCAAAATACCTGAGTCCGAGAATTGCAATGCAGTTTTGCGCCTCATCAATAATAACAAGTCCGTTTGGAAACTCAGGATGAGACCACTCAGGGTCAGTAAATACAAGTATATCCGGTTCATCAAGCGGCCGTGATTTTTTGTATGCATCTATCCACGGCTTCATCCACGGAGCAAAATTGATTCCCCAGTCAAGCATATTCTTTGCATCAGTCTCAGCGCCTACCAGATGCGCCTTAACCATAAAATCAGGATGCAGCCCGACAATTCCTTCAAGCCATAATCCCGGCCTGCGGTTAAAATGATAAATGGCCTCGCCGAGTATCTGCAGATATCTATCCCTCTCCTTGCCCATCTCTCTGACCAGACGTCTCGCCCTCGCCGTGCGGCCCACGATTCCGCCGTCATTAGAAACAAGAACCTTCGCATCCTTTGGAAGTCCGAACTGCCCGGGTTTGTACATTGGATGAGAAGTTACTATAATCTCCGGCTGTTTTACTGCAAGCCTGTAAAGTTCAGCCATTGACGCCTTTCTTACAGAATTGGCAAAAAAGGCGCTTTCAATATACGCCCTCCATGAAGAACCCGGAATCTTGTGTTTAGTTGCCATTCAAACTCCTTTGAATTTTATAGGAAAAGACAATTGAAATTATAATAGATTTCTTAATTTAAAAGCAATAACAGCAGCAATCCAACGGCTGGATACAGGTATTTAAACTGATTTGTTCAGTTCACGCTCATTCTTTTTATTGCATCTGCAACAAGCGCAACCTTTTTCATCTCCTTCACATCATGAACCCTGATAATGTTTGCGCCGTTTAAAATTGAGATTGCAGCCGCAGCCTCAGAGCCTTCAAGCCTCTCTGACACAGGGGCATCGCCAAGAATCTTTCCTATGAATGCCTTTCTTGATACTCCCACAAGCAATGGTTTTTCAAGAAGTGTAAATTCACGGAGGTTTTTTATTATCTCAAGGTTATGGTCAAAGGTCTTTCCAAAACCGATTCCGGGGTCTATTATGATTTTATCTTCAGTTATTCCTGATTCAACGGCAAGCCTTATGCTTTCTCTGAAGTAATCCATAATCTCCGGGATAAGAGCTTCGTATATTGGATTTGCCTGCATATCCCTGGGCGTCCCTTTGATGTGCATGATAACAACAGGGACTTTATATTGAGAAACAACCTTCGGCATCTCAGGGTCAAAGCGCAGCCCGCTTATGTCATTAACAATGGACGCGCCTGCATCCAAGGCCCTCCTTGCGACCTCTGCCTTGTAGGTGTCAATTGATACGGGTACTTTTATTTTTTTAGAAATCTCTTCAATGACAGGAATAGTTCTATCTATCTCTTCCTGAAGGGGAACAGGCTCAGAGCCGGGTCTTGTTGATTCTCCGCCGACGTCAATGATATCAGCGCCTTCTTCAACCATCTCATAAGCCCTTCTGATTGCAGAGGCTTTGTCAAAATACCGCCCGCCGTCTGAAAAAGAATCAGGCGTAACATTAAGAATGCCCATGAGACAGGTTTTTTTAGAGAAATCCAGAGAGAAACTCTGCCATGTCAGCTTCAAGTCTGCAAAACCTTTTTTGATTCAAATTCTTTTACAAGCGCCTCTATCTCTACGGCGTCCAATGTCTCTTTTTCAAGAAGCGCCTTTGCAAGGGCGTCAAGGAAATCAAAATTCTCAGAAACAATAGCCTTTGCGCTTTCATACGCCTCCATGACTAAGCGCTTTACCTCTTCGTCAATGTCCACAGCGGTCTTTTCGCTGTAGTCTTTATGCTTTGCTATCTCTCTTCCGAGGAATATCTGCTCGTCTTTCTTGCCGAAGGTCAGCGGGCCGAGCTTTTCGCTCATACCCCATTCTGTAACCATCCGCCTTGCAAGCTCAGTGGCGCGTTCAAGGTCATTGCCTGCGCCTGTGGTCATATGCTTTAAGGCAATTTCTTCAGCAGCCCTTCCGCCAAGAAAAACTGTAAGCGTCTTTAAGAGATAATCCTTTGAATATGTATATCTATCGTCAAGAGGAAGCTGCTGCGTTACGCCGAGCGCCATTCCGCGGGGAATGATGCTTACCTTATGTATGGGGTCTGTTCCCGGGGTAAGCTTTGCAACCAGGGCGTGCCCTGCCTCATGATAGGCCGTATTCTTCTTCTCTACATCGCTTATTATCATGCTCTTTCGCTCAACACCCATGAGGACTTTATCCTTTGCAAATTCAAAGTCAGACATATCAACCTTGGCCTTTGATTTTCTCGCGGCAAGAAGCGCCGCCTCATTTACAAGATTCGCCAGGTCAGCGCCTGAAAATCCGGGAGCCCCTCTCGCAATAATCTCAAGATTAACATTTTCGTCCAACGGTATATTCTTGGTATGCACCTTTAATATCTCATGCCTTCCCTTAAGGTCAGGCACAGACACAATAACCTGCCTGTCAAATCTGCCCGGTCTTAGAAGCGCCGGGTCCAGCACATCCGGCCTGTTGGTTGCCGCCAGGATTATCACGCCCTCATTCCCTTCAAAACCATCCATCTCAACCAGCAGTTGATTTAATGTCTGTTCTCTTTCGTCGTGCCCGCCTCCGATACCTGAGCCCCTATGCCGGCCGACGGCGTCTATCTCATCAATAAAGATTATGCACGGCGCGCTTTTCTTTGCCTGCTCAAATAAATCCCTCACACGCGACGCCCCGACTCCGACAAACATCTCAACAAAGTCAGAGCCTGATATTGAAAAAAACGGAACTCCCGCTTCTCCCGCAATCGCCTTTGCAAGCAGGGTCTTCCCTGTGCCCGGGGCGCCCACAAGAAGCACACCCTTGGGCATCTTGCCTCCGAGCTTTGAAAATGTCTGGGGCGCCTTGAGAAAATCTATTACCTCCTGCACTTCTTCTTTCGCCTCTTCTATCCCCGCCACATCGGAAAAGTTTGTCTTTACAGCCTTATCAGACATGAGTTTTGCCTTGCTTTTTCCGAAAGACAATGCCTTATTGCCTCCTGTCTGCATCTGCCGCATAAAGAATATCCATATAAAAACAAGAAA
>Ga0100399_1003914_pt1 | contig 10392 bp, 12 predicted proteins | sample CryGeymeta201523_FD_81545 | JGI IMG/M metagenome (GOLD analysis project Ga0100399, IMG submission 81545) | Groundwater microbial communities from Crystal Geyser aquifers in Utah, USA - Crystal Geyser metaG 2015-23 | ecosystem: Environmental > Aquatic > Deep subsurface > Groundwater | place: USA...
CATCCCAGACATAGAAGTTGAAAAAATCGCCGCTATAACCAAAACAGAAAATTGGCCAATTGATGAATTAAAGAAACAATTGGTAAAACAAATTCACTCAATAGCCAAATATTCTCTTTTAGAATATGATAGAAATCCAGACGAAAGACAGGTGATGTTGGTTAAAATTATCAGGGAGCATATTAAGAAAAGATTACTAAACGGCAGTGATGTGGAAGATTCAACAGATGAAATATTATTAAGGCGATTATGGGCGATTATTGACCAGATCAGGGATGTTTTTATGAGGCCGGAACTTACCGAGGGTATATTTACACGCAAATAATATGATTAGTAAAAAAGGAATATTAACTAATCTCAAAAAAAGCCCAGACGGTCAGGAAAAATATGACTCTGCTTTGGAGCGTGAATATATGGTGGAGCTTGAACGAGACCCGGCTGTTGTCCGATGGACAAAAAAGCATAATTTAAAAATCGGCTATAAAATTTTTGGTATCCCGCATTATTATATTCCCGATTTTCTGGTTGAGTATAAAGATGAACACAAAGAAATTCACGAAACAAAAGGATTGCCGTTGTTATTTTGGCTATCTACCAAATTGAAACGCGAAGCCGCTGAAAAATACTTTGAAAAATTAGGCTGGAGATATAAAATGATTACGAAGGGCAGAGAGGCGTTTTATAATAAGGTTTAATGGGACGCTTCTAATACAGAAAAGGTAAATCCAGTTTATCTCTACATATTATTGAAATCTAGAATTGGCAAAGACCAGATTTTGAAAATGAAAAACGGGTATGAGTTCCTTATAAAAATAACCGCAATTTGGAGCAAACTGCGGTTATTTTTTAATTGGCTTATAGAAATTATTTTTTTGTTTGCCAAAACGGACCAAATCACCCCTTTTTACCAAAATAGACAAATAATTTAAGGCCTGTCTGTCAGATACTCCTGTCAGCCGTTCCACCTCGTTATTAGTTACTTTTTGAGTTTCTGCGGCGTAGGCCATTATCTTTTTCAAGTTTTTCTCTATATTCTCCCGGCGTTTGGCATTAGCTTTTTGGCGCAATTCTTTCAGTTTGTCTAAAAAAGACAAAATCAACGGGATAATCGGACGGTCAGGTTCACTGCCGATGATTTTTGTTTCTGGTTGCGGCGTAGGGCTGTTGTTTTCTTCGGTTAGGATTTTTTCTTCTTTACTGACAATAGTCGGCGCGTCGGCTAACAAGTCAAGCTCTTCATCCAGAGTGTTTTGTCCGTCTTCTTTAACCGGCTCTTTGTCAGCTTTGATTATTTTTTCATCAATTGTTGGTTTAGCCGCGGCCGAGTCTAAAATTTCTTCAACTGGCTTTTCTGCAGGTTGATTTTTGTTTTCCAGTTTTGGCTCCTCAAATTCTATTTCTTCCTTGGCTGGAGTTTTGCTGGTTAGTTCAGTCGGCGCTGTTTGTTTTTCATTTTGGGGATTTTCGTTGTTAGCCATTGCTGGCGCTGGAGTTTCAATTGGCGCCTTGGTTAAAGCAGGCGTTGGCGCAGATTCAATTGCCGGAGCATTTGCCGGCTCAGTTGGGGAATTATTTTCTTCAAGTTTTATCGCGTTTTCTTCTACCATAATTCTATTTTACCATTTTTTGGGCAATATTAAAAAAGCTCTGAATAAGTTCAGACGCATATTAACGCCGCACTCCTCTACGAGAGACTGCGGCGAGACAGAATACAAAGTTTAAATAAAATTACGCAGGCGACTGCGTTTTTTAAAACATTTTCTTCAAACAATCAGAAATGGCCATTGACCTTTCGAAAAAAAACATCGAGCGATTACTTACCGAGAAACAATTTGCTGTTTGGGATTACCTTCAAAAAGCCGATAGAGCCACGCCACGCGAAATTTCTGAAAAAACAAAAGTTGCTTATCCTACCGTCAGGCAGGCAATTGATAAATTAATGCGATTAAAGAAAATTGAAAGATTGGGACAAGGAAGAAGTACAAGCTATAGAAAACTTAGACAAAGTTAGTGAATGATGGCCACTTTATGGCGTTCATTCACGGATTATTGACACTTATTGATGAATTTGTTAAACTTAAGAATATGGCTACGAATAATCCCGCGAAAAAATACATACAGGAGCTTAAAGCTCAATACGATTTTTTGAGGCAGGGCAAAGAATCGCTTTTGGCAATGATTGACGAAGCTGAAATCCCAGAAAATGTCTATAACTCCAATGCCATTGAAAACTCAACCCTTACACTTAAAGAAACGGAAAAAATTCTGCTGGAGCAGGAACTCTCCCGCGACGTGTCTTTGCGAGAGGTTTTTGAAGCCAAAAATTTAGCTCGCGTTATCACTTATAAACGAGACATATCGCAAAATCACGAATTTAGCAAAGAATTAATACTGCTTCTGCACCAAATGCTTATCGGAGGTATCGACGATAACATTGCCGGCCGGTTTCGAAAAAAAAGCGAATTTGTCCGGGTTGGCACGCACATTGCGCCCGCGCCCGAGCATGTAGAAAGGATGATGGAATCAACTCTTCTGGAATATTCAAGCGATGTCAATTCTTACTTCCTGGACAAGATTGCCAAATTTCATTTGGATTTTGAAACTATTCATCCGTTTGTTGACGGCAACGGACGCATCGGCCGGGTATTTACCAATTTTCAGCTTATCTCGCTTGGATTCCCGCGCATTATTATCCGCGACAAAGAAAAAGACATCTATTATCAAGCATTTAGGGATTATAGAGAAAATAAGAACACCAAAACAATGGAAAAAATTTTGACTTTGGCTCTTACAGAGTCGTTTCACAAAAGAATAGCGTATTTAAAAGGCGAAGTTATTATCACTTTATCCGACTACATTAAGAAGAATCGGCTTTCCGCGCCGGCTATCACCAATGCTGCCCGCCGTCAAACCATTCCCGCGTTTCGCGAAAGAGGCATATGGAAAATCGGCGAAGGATTTAAGTATAAAAAATAATAAACCTTAATACATCACCCATCTGGCGTATTGGGAAAAAATGTTTATCCGCCTGAATTTATAGAATTTTGCAATAAATCCGGCGCGGGGGTTTAATGAAGGAAAAATATGAAAATAAAAGACCTTCCAAAAATTGATAGACCGCGAGAAAAATTAGAGAAATATGGGCCCGAGAAATTATCTGACTCGGAGCTTTTGGCTATTCTTTTTTAAGAACTGGCAGCAAAGGCATCAATGTTGTTGAACTGGCCAGAAAGATTTTGGGCAAGTTTAGCGGGAGCGGCTTGGCCAAGGCCAGTTTTAAAGAATTAAAGAATACTTTCGGTTTGGGCGCGGCTAAGGCCTGTGAAATCGTGGCTTGTTTTGAATTAGGCCGCCGGCTTTTGCAAAACAAAAAGAGTCAGATTTATCTTACCCCCAAAGATGTCTGGAATGAATTAAAGGATATTCGAGACAATAAAAAAGAACATTTTGTTATTTTCTTTTTAGACGCGCGGAATCAGGAAATAAAAAGAGAGATTATTTCGGTCGGCTCTTTGAACGCCAATTTAATCCATCCGCGAGAAGTTTTTGAGCCGGCCGTGCGTCACTTAGCCGCACAAGTGATTTTAGCTCATAATCATCCAGCCGGGGATCCTATGCCATCAAAAGAAGATTCAGAAATAACAAAACAATTGGTTGACGCAGGAAAGCTTCTCGGCATTGAAATAAAAGACCATGTGATCGTAAGTAAAACAAACTTTTTTAGTTTTGCGGATCATAAATTGCTTTAATTATGACTAACAAAAAAACAACTGGAAAGAAGTTTATGCGCGAAGCGGACGCCCGTATTTTGATTGACCGTAAGATTCGTGAAGCCGGCTGGGAGCCAGAGGATAAAAATCAAGTCATTACTGAAGAAACTTCGCAGGCCGGCCGCGCTGATTATATCCTTAAAGACAGCCGCGGTCGTGGGATAGCTGTAATTGAAGCAAAGCGGTTTTCTGTTGACCCTGCTTCTGCAAAACAACAAGCTCTTTCATACGCAAAATCAATCAAGGCCGAGTTCATCTTTTTGTCTAACGGCGAAGAAATTTACTTTTGGGATTACAAATATCGTTCAGAACAAAAGGTGGCTACATTCTACTCTCAGCGTGATCTCGAAAAAATCCAAAACCTTCGCCTTGAGCAAAAATCGATATCAGTTATACCCATTCCAGAAAAATATTTTAAGGGTGGCGAATGGCGCATACCTCGTCCTTATCAAAAAGAAGCAATGCAGATTATGGATAAGGCGCTTGAAGGTGGCAAACGGAAGATGCTTCTTGTTATGGCAACGGGTACTGGCAAGACCGATGTCATTGCGCTTTATCTCAAACGGCTTTTTGAGGCAGGTCTTGTAAACCGTGCTCTCTTTTTAGTAGATCGTATTGATCTTGGCGTTCAAGCAAAAGAAGTTTTTGATGAAATACTCAAAGATTATCCTTCTAAACTGCTTTATGGAGGAAAACAGCGCGACGAGTCGTCAATTATAATTTCAACTCTGCCAACTCTTTACTCACAGCTTTCTTTATTCACCAGTGGTTACTTTGATGTAATTGTTTCTGACGAGGCGCATCGCTCAATTTTTGGTATCTATAATGCGGTTCTTTCGCATTTTGATGCTATCAGAATTGGACTCACAGCAACGCCAAGCATATATGTTGATAGAAACACCTATAAACTTTTTGGATGCTGGGATGAAACAGAACAGAAAGGAAAACCGACTTTTGTTTATAGCATTCGAAGCGGCATCAAAGACAGTATCTTGCTGGTTATGATATTGTGCAGATTGACACAAAAGTATCACTTGAAGGCGTGCAATACGAAGGCGAAGATTACAATCCCGAAGATCTTGAAAGGAAAATTAATGTCCCGGCGCGGAATGAGCAGGTTGCGCAAGCGTATTTTGCCGAGGAAGATAAACGCAAGCCGCAAAGGCCGAGAAAAGCGATTGTCTATACTGTTACTAAACGCCACGCCGCTCAACTCGCATATTATTTTAATCAAGCAAAGCCGGAGCATAAAGGCCGTTTTGCAGAAATTATAACTTCTGACACCGAAGATCCTCGTGGCGCCATAAGAAGATTCAAATTGGAAGAATTGCCAATGATAGCCGTTTCTGTGGGTATGATGGATACGGGTATTGACGCGCCGATGGTTGAAAACCTGATAATGGTTCGTCCTACTCGTTCGCCGATTCTGTATCAGCAGATGCGGGGCCGTGGAAGCCGTCTCTACCAAAAAATAAACAAAAAATCATTCAGGATTTATGATTTTGCCGGCGTCACAAAATATTTTAACGATGAGAGCTATAATCCATATTCTGAAATTGCGCGAGCCAAAGCCGGTATTCCGTGGGGAACAGAAGCAAAAGATTTTGTTGAGGAAGAGATGGAGGTGCCGGCCGGATTCATCCAAGTGGCCGAGACTGCTCCAGAGAATGTTGATGTTATTATCAAAAGAGCGTATGTGGAGGTTGGTGTTAAGGGTGAAAAAATAGATTCTGATGATTACCAAGTAGCATGGGAGAGACAAATTCAAGAACTCGTTAAAGCAGAGCCACTGGTGAAAAAAATAAAAGAAGGCCAAGAACTCTCAAGCGACGAATCAAAAGTTCTTGCCGAAAAACTGAATTCACCTAAGTACTATTTCAACGAGGCAAACTTGCGAGAAGCGTATCATTATCCACCCGGCACCTTAAATGAGTTTGTAAAGACCGTTCTCGGAATCCAACAACTCCCCACCGAAGAGCAGTTGTATGAGGATCGCATTAACGAACTTTTTGAAGCATGGTTGATTGATAAACAATTCGGACCGGAGCAAGTGAAAATCTTGCGGCTTATCAAAAATTATTATATTGCTAATCGCGTACCGGTTGAGGCTTTTATATTTAATGAACCCCTTTTCCAAATGCAGGGCGGCCTGAATCGTGTCCTGCAAATGTTCGGCGAGGACGCGCTTCAATCTACGCTTAAAGAGTTAAATCAAACAGTATTTGTAAAATAACATGGCGTATATATTCTTAGATGAAAGCGGAGACCTGGGTTTCAAAAAATCATCAAGTAAGTGGTTTATTTTTACTATTGCTATTATTTCAGAACCTCGATCATTGGAACGAGTAGTAAAGAAGATTTGGCGGCCGCTCAAGAAAAAACACAAGAAACTTGGAGAACTTCACGCTTACCATGCTGACAATATTACCCGCATCCGCATGTTGCAAAAATTAAATGAGCTTGATGATCTAAAGGTTCTTTGTGTAATCCTTAATAAAAAGAAGGTGCACGTTGACTTGCAAAATCAGAAAAATTACCTCTATAACTACACCGCCAATATTCTTTTAGATCGACTTCATTCAAGCAACGCAGTAAAAGACAACGAACAGATTCACCTTTTCATAGATCGCAAGGATACCAAAAAGAAATTGCGGGATAATTTTATTCGTTATTTGAATAGTCAGATGTCAAATAGAGGCAGGAAACATTTCACTGTTGATTTGCACACTTCTCACGAGAATAAATCTTTACAGGCAGTTGATTTTATCTCTTGGGCCATATTCAGGAAATATGAGAGAGGCGACTACGAGTTTTACGAATTTATCAAGAGTAAAATTACTGATGAGCGGCTATTATTCCCATAAAATAAGAAAGCCCCTCGCTTTGACGGGGCGCCATTCGGTACCCCAACACGAGAGGTCTTACTCCTTGCTTATATAATAGCAAACCATACATAGGAAAGTCAATTAGTTATCCACAACCCCAAAATGACCCAAAACATCCAACAATTAAAAGAGGAATTTAAGCAAAAGATAGATATTTTAAATAATTATCTTTTTGCGCAGGGTTTGAGCGACCCAATGACTCGTATACAGCAATTAAGCTTTTTGTTTTTTCTTAAAATGCTGGAAGAGCAAGATATTGCAATGGAAAAAGAGGAGAAACTAACCGGCCGCAAGCATAAATCTATTTTCGCCGGACAGGAAGATAAATTTCGCTGGGTCCGTTGGCGGGAAAAGACCGGAACGAATTTGTATAAATTTATTCGTGATGAAGTATTTCAATTCGTCACCGAGATTCACAACGGTCATGATAATGTCCGCCAAGTATTTGGAGGCGCAAAATTGCTTATTCCTGATGAAGCAACACTAAAAAGAACTGTTGAAATTATTGATACGATTGATTTTTCAAGTTTAGACACTGATGTAAAAGGCGATCTCTATGAATATCTGCTCCAACAAATAAATTCAGCCGGGAAACTTGGCGCGTTTCTTACACCGCGCCATATTATTCGCGCTATCGTTGAAATGGTCAATCCAAAAATCGGAGAAACAATACTTGACCCCGCCTGTGGCACTGCCGGATTTTTGATAAATGCCTACGACCACATTCGACTAAAAAACAGCGATGCAAAAAATTTTGAAGAAAGAAATGGCCGGATGGTTGGCTACGGAGAAAAATTGAATAAAGAACAATGGAAATTTCTTACTCAAAAAACATTCAGCGGATACGATGTTGCGCCGGAAATGGTGCGTTTAGCGTTAATGAACCTTTTGCTTCACGGTCTTGAGGGGGCGCGTATTTTGCGTAAAGATACGGTTGCGGGCAGTGAAGACGAAAACGATCTGAAAAAATTTGATATTGTTTTAACCAATCCTCCTTTTGCCGGACTCGTTGACGCTGGTCGTATAAAAGCGACTTTACCCGTCAAATCTAAGAAAACACAAATTCTCTTTTTGGGTTATGTTATCAATTCTCTTAAGCCAAGCGGCCGGGCCGGCATAATTCTGCCCGAAGGCACGCTTTTTGGCACAAATAAAGATGATAAAGAAATCCGCCGCTTTCTTTTAGAAAATACAAAATTGGAAGCGGTTGTCTCAATGCCGGCCGGCGTATTCCAGCCGTATGCTGGAGTGAAAACCAGCTTCTTGGTTTTCAAAAAGAAACCCACGCCAAGATTGGATGAAAAGGAGCAGATTTGGTTTTTTGTCATAAATGGCGATGGTTCATCACTTTCAAAGGCTAAAAAGTTCGGGCCCCAGTATAAAAACGATATCCCGAAACTTTTAGAGCTCTGGCGCAAGGATCAAGCAGTCGCGAAGCCATTCTCTTGGTTTACAAAAGTCGGCGACATTGTCGAGAATGATTATATTCTCTCGGCAAATACCTATAATCCGTATAGCGGAGAGGAAAAAACAAGCCATCGAGAGCCCAAAAAGATTTTAGGGGAAATAGAGAAAGAAACAAAAAAGCTGGAAAAGATATTTAAGGATATCAGTAAAAAGATATGAGTAAAAACATTTACAAAATAGAGCATAAAATAACAACTTTGGCTAAAAATGCCGTTCCTGATAAAGATAAAAATTTGTACCATACATTTTCTATCGGGGACATTACATTTGAGCATTGGGATTTTAATATCAGGGACGGCTGGCTTGAAAATGCTTGGCTCGCCAAAGGCGAAATAACAAGTAGTAGTTTTCTGAAAGCTATAAATTCATTCAGGGGAAAGTTGTGGAAAATAGTGCCTCGCATTGCATTGATATCACAATCTTATATCGAATATCATTTCGAGCCGTTTATTGTGAGCAAAAAAGATAGCGATAAGGTTTTCTTTCACTACGCCCGAGACAGAAAATCTGGTGGCTTGATGTTTATGGAAAAAGAGAAACAGGCACTTGACGAGTTACTCGTATCTGCAAAAGTACCCGATGAGTTTTATTACTATTGGAATGATGCAGTAAACACTTTTGGATATTCAGCAAAGTTGTTGTTGATGTTTTCTGCGCTTGAGGCACTGGCGAAGAAAAGAGATAAGGGAAAATTTCAGAAGCCGATTAATCTGTATACATATATACTTGGCAAAAGGTTGGCAAATAAAATTTTTACTCAGACGGTAGGACTGCGGCATAGATTAGTACATGGAGAATATCTTTCGCCCAAACAAGATGGTAAGAAAAACTATCTCGATCTAATTCATAAAAAAGTGATATCATTTTTTAACAAAAAAATTCTTTCAAAGCCACTTCTTAGCGAAGATGTAGTAAATCCACAAAGACATTTTTATGGCGGCAAGTCCGAATGGCATCGCTTTGTTAAAAGGGTAGATAATGGCACGAATTTTGAACTCAAAAACCTCTTAGGTGAAGTCACTAATGATCCTATGATTGCCGGGTTTCGTGATAATACGGAGTATGAGTTAGTTGATGTTAATACTCACAATAACCTACTGAAAGTTTATTAATTATGCCCTGGCCAACAAAAAAATTAGGAGAAATAATTTCCTTTGAAAAAGGAAAGAAGATGGCGGTTGCCAACGACGGCGAACCATATATTGGCATAGATGGGCTAAGAACAAATCTGTATGCCGTTTATACTCAAGAGAAAAATGGGGTGCGTTGTAAGCAAGACGATGTTCTGCTTGTTTGGGATGGCGCACACGCCGGAACAGTAGGGACGGGTTTAAGGGGCTTTGTGGGCTCAACAGTTGTAAAAGTTTTGCACCATAACTCATTAGAAAACAAGTTTCTATTTTATTTACTGAAACTTTTTCAAGAAAAAATTCGTGCAGCGGCCCAAGGTGCCGCTATTCCACATTTAAGCAAAGCATTTATAAATAACCTTAAAATCCCTCTTCCTTCCCTAAAAATCCAAAAACAAATCGTTGAGCGGCTGGATAAAATCACCGAGGCGCAGAAATTGAATGACGACCTCATCCAAAAATCCGACGAGCTTTTCCAGTCGCTTTTGCACCAAGAACTCAACCCCGCCGGCAAAGATTGGGAGATGAAAAAATTAGGAGAAGTTTTGGAGTATGAGCAACCAACGAAATATCTTGTGATCTCGACTGACTATAAAGACGAATATCCGATTCCGGTTTTAACTGCTGGTAAATCTTTCGTATTGGGGAACACAAACGAGAAAGATGGCATTTTCCCAAAAGAAAAGTTGCCAGTAATTATTTTTGATGATTTCACTACGGCCATAAAATTTGTTAATTTTCCCTTCAAGGTAAAATCATCGGCAATGAAAATTTTGCATGCGAAGAAAAACGAGGCAGATATAAGATTTATGTTCTATAAAATGCTAACGATAAAATTTTCACACGATCAGCATAAACGGTATTGGATTTCGGAATGTTCAAATCTTAAAATCCCTCTCCCGTCTCTCAAAGTCCAAAAACAAATCGTTGCCAAGCTTTCTGCGGCGCAGGAATATAAAAGCCAACTCCTTGCCCAAAAATCAAAACTCAAAGAGCTTTTTGATTCAGTTTTAAGTAAATCGATGCATAGCAAATTATAAAACAAAAAGTCAAGAGTTATCCACAGGCAAAATTATGTTAAGATACAAATATTATTTTATTTATGAATTTAAACGGCGATATTTTAAATAATTTATTTCC
>Ga0100399_1003915_pt1 | contig 10392 bp, 7 predicted proteins | sample CryGeymeta201523_FD_81545 | JGI IMG/M metagenome (GOLD analysis project Ga0100399, IMG submission 81545) | Groundwater microbial communities from Crystal Geyser aquifers in Utah, USA - Crystal Geyser metaG 2015-23 | ecosystem: Environmental > Aquatic > Deep subsurface > Groundwater | place: USA...
CTGTTCATTGCCAGAAAAAACAGCGGCGCCTGAAATTTATTGGCGCGGGTCCCCAGTTTGCTGTCGATGATTTTTATCCCGCTGGTGAGCTGGCTTTCCTCCATAATCATTTCCTTGTCCCAGTCGCCATGAAACTGTGTAAGCCAGTATTCACGCGCCTTAAACGAAAGCATGGACGAAGCAAAATTGGTAAGCATAACCGGTTTTCCTTCGTTGTGTTTAATTTCTGTCCAGTTTTCAATAATGTCTTCGTTAAAATACGTTTTAAAATACAGTTTTACTTCCACCGGATACTGGTCATCTTTCAGCACAATCACCGTTGTTTTCACATTTTCGTTTTCGGCCTTTACTTCCGAACTCATAAAATTCAGGGCGAGTGAAGGATTTCCGTCGTTGTGCACCATGCGGATGGCCGGTTCGTTCAGGTTATCCAAACCAGCAGGTTTGTACGCCTCGTTGCGGCTGTTCATCATTTCATAATCAGCCGCGTTTTTCAGTTTTTCGCCATAATAAACCTGTACCAGTTTATTACCGAAACCCTGTTTGTAAACCAACGTTGTGTTTTTGGTTTCAATAACGACGGGTTTTTCCTGAGCAAAAGCTGTTCCTGCGAGTACAAGCAGCATGATAAATGCGATTAGATTTTTCATAGTTAGTTGATTTTATTTTGATTTTATTTCCGCTTTACTTTTTCAAAACAAATTTTGAATAAAAATCAGATAATGAACGTATTAGATTCCTCGTTTCACTCGGAATGACAATCATTATAAATATTGGAGTTGGGCGGAATGGGCTGGCCGCAAAGCGGCCAGCCCATTCCGCCCAACTCCGTATTAACTATCAAATTGTCATTCCGACCGAAGTGAGGAATCTGTTTTTTAAAGTATTAAAAAAGCATTTACGAACACCTTCCTTTTACTTTATTGGTTATCTTAAAAAATCATTTTCCTCTACTGTAAAGAGAGTTAAATCCTGCAAACTACCTAACAATTATTTCAATTTATATACCTCGCTGCCTGCCAGCAGAAAACATCCCAATCCGAAATCCTCAAAATCGGGGATTTTATCTGCTGTTACCGGTTGTCCATCTTTGGGTTCCTTGCCGGTGCTTTGTTCGTAACCCAAAAATCCGGTTTCCTGCAAACTTTCTGTTGCCATCGCGTTCCAGCCTTTCAGCAAAACAGGCAGGTATTTTTCGCGGGGCAGAATTCCGTTGTTTACGCCATAAGCCATTCCGTAAACAAAAAGCGCTGTTCCGCTGAGTTCCTTGCCACCAAAATTGGTGGGGTCGTGCAGACTTACATTCCAGAATCCATCTTCACGCTGAATGGGAACCAGCGCTTCCATCATTTTTTTGTAATCATTGAGATACTGTTTGCGGTGGGGTTCGTTTTCAGGAGTAATTTCGAGCACTTTTACCAGCGCAGCCACCACCCAGCCGTTTCCGCGGCTCCAGTAACAATCTTCGCCATTCGGTTCTTTGTAGGGCGGATCGAAATCCTTGTCGCGCCACCACAAACCCTCTTTTTCGTTGAACAAACCTTTGTCGCCGTGGTGGTTGCGGGTAAACATGTACATTTCGTACATTTTTTCAAAATAACGCGGGTCGTTATATAAAACACCCAGTTTTGCAAACACCGGCATGCCCATTTGAATGGCGTCAATCCAAGACCAATCGTCAACCTGCGGGGTATTCACCAGCATGTCCATACAGATTTTGATATCCTTAATTCGTTCGGGTTCAGGCAGAATATTGTATAAATCTATGAAAGTCTGGCCGCAGCACTGGTCGTCGGCATTGCGGGTGGTGGTGCCGTTGCGCATCCCCCATTTATGGAATTCGCCCCATGCAACCGCATAATCGTAATACTCCTTTTTCGGATAAATCTGGTGCAGCGCTATCAATCCTTCGTAGTAAACGCCACGCGTCCAGATGTTGCTTGGCCTTTCGCGGTTGGTGATGATGCTTTTGCCTACTTCAGGCCATTTTTTCATAAAATAATCGTTGGCGAGTATCATCTGCTGAAGTACCTGGTTCCGATCAGGGAGTTGTTGTGCAAAACCGGCGCTGAAAATCAAAAATAGCAGGAAAATTGACAGGAATGATTTCATTTGAATATGTTTTAAAGTTGAATTGATTCGTACACCATTCTATAACAAATCTAAAGTTTTAATTACCTGTAAACAAAATTATTTCAAATTGAAATTTCCGGAACTGGCAATTGGATGAAAATTCCGGAATTGTTTTAAGTTAAATGTGGCTAAAGCCGAGTTCACCTCAAATCGCTTAACCGTTGGCTAAAGCACAGCGGAAATAAAAAATTGCCCTGTATTCCGGATTATTTCCGTTGGCTTTAGCCAACGGTTGACATATTAAATGAGGACCGGCTTTAGCCACATTTGAAAAAGGAATCTGAAAATGATTAAATTTGAATATTAAGTTTAAAATTTGTCACTATGAGTTGGGTCAGAATTTGGGTTCATTTGGTTTTTACAACACATAAAAGCACCCCGTTTTTTAATTTTCCGGAAATCAGAAATCAGGTATTTAATCACATCAACGAAAATGCAAAAACCAAAAAAATTTGGGTGGATTCTGTTGGAGGTCACAAACAACATGTTCACTGCTTAATATCTTTGGGGAAGGACCAGACCATGTCGGGTATTGTGCAACTCATTAAAGGTGAGTCGTCTTTTTGGATTAACCAAAATAAAATTGTAAAGGGAAAATTTGCGTGGCAGGACGATTACTGGGCGGTAAGTGTTAGTGAAAGCCATGTAAATCAGGTTAGAAAATACATCGGGAATCAGGAGGAGCATCACAGGACGAAATCATTCGAAGAGGAAATTGATGAGTTTATGCTGAAATATGGGTGGAAATTTGTGAGATTGAAAGATTAAAAATGAGGCTAAAGCCAGGATTCTGTCATATCGCCCGACCGTTGGCTAAAGCACAACGGAAATAAAAAAATGAAATCAGGTGAATTAATTTATTAAAATCCATTAATTACAATGTGGCTAAAGCCCGGGGTCGCTTCTATTCTTATCCGTTGGCTGAAGCCAACGGTAATATTAAAATGGCTGCTCCAATTTCCGTTGGCTTTAGCCAACGGGTTAACAGATTAATTCAGAACCGGCTTTAGCCAAATTTAAAGCTAAGAAATCAACACGATTAAACCACCACACCAAACAAATCATAATCTTCAGCTCCGGTAATTTTTACATTCACAAAAACTCCTTTTTTCAATTCATCTTCCGAAGTTACCAAAACTTCGCCGTCCACTTCGGGAGAATCAAATTCGGTGCGGCCTACATAAAAATCGCCCTCTTTGCGGTCGATGATTACTTTAAACGTTTTGCCAATTTTTTCCTGATTGAGTTCGGCTGAAATCTGCTGCTGAATTTCCATGATTTCATCAGCACGATCCTGTTTTACTTCAGCAGGAACATCGTCTTTAAACATTTTTGATGCGTAGGTTCCTTCCTCGTTTGAAAACTGGAAAACTCCCAAACGTTCAAATCTCATTTCCTCGACAAACGCTGTTAATTCTTCAAAATCGGCTTCAGTTTCGCCGGGAAACCCCACTAAAAATGTGGTGCGGATTATCACACCCGGAACTTCTTCCTTGATTCGTTTTATGAGCGCTTCGGTTTCTTCGCGGGTAACATGGCGCATCATATTTTTCAAAACCGGGTTGGCGATGTGCTGCAACGGCATGTCGAGGTATTTACAAACCTTTGGGTTTTCGCGCATCACAGGCAAAATATCGTACGGAAATTTTGTCGGGTACAAATAATGCAGGCGGATCCACTCAATTCCTTCGATTTCGGAAATGGCGTTTACCAAATCAACCAGACGGCTTTTCCCATAAATATCGATTCCGTAATACGACAATTCCTGCGCAATAAGCAGGATTTCCTTCACCCCTTTTTTGGCCAGATAACGGGCTTCTGTCAACAGACTTTCGATGGTGCGCGACTTGTGGCGGCCTGTCATCATTGGGATGGCACAAAACGAACACGAACGGTTGCAGCCTTCCGAAATTTTCAGATAGGCAAAATGTGAAGGCGTGGTAATTTTTCGCTCGTAAATGTATTCGGGTTGAAATGTTACTTTCAGTTCGTCAACCATCGCTTTCAGGTCGAATTTGCCAAAATAGCGGTCCACTTCCGGTATTTCAGTTTCCAAATCTTTTTGGTAGCGTTCAGAAAGACAGCCCATCACGTAAAGTTTGCCGATATCACCGCGTTTTTTGGCTTCGGCATAATCCAGAATCATATCGATGGATTCCTGTTTGGCATCGTGAATAAAACCGCAGGTATTGATAAAAACCGCATCAAACCCGGTTTCTCCCGAATCGTGCACCACTTCAAATTTCCCGCGTTCCAACTGGTTCAGCAACACTTCAGAATCGACCAGGTTTTTCGAACAACCCATTGTCACCACATTCACCCTCTTCTTCATCTGTTCAAAATTTTTGCACAAAGAAAAGATTTTTTTAGGAGAACCGGGACATGGAAAGATACCGAACCTGAGTTAAAACTTAAAAAAGCCTTAAAAATAGGAGAGTATTTTTTCAATGATTTCAAGGCCTGCCCGCGACCCTTTCTCGGAGAAAACCAATTTGTTTTGATTGTCAAAGAGTCCAATTTCGATGGTTGAGTCAACGCTTTCCTTAATAATCCGATTCATTTCGCCGGTTACCGGGGCTTTTAAATCGCCCGAACGGTTTTGAAATGCTTTTACTTTTAACGTGTGAGTTTTGTTTTTTAGTTCAATTTCCAAAACCGGAGATTGAAAGTTGAGTTTTGTAATTTTTGAGCCGTTGTAAGTCGCAAAAAGATGAAATTTTCCTTCAGCATACAAAAAACAAATGTACCCAATAAAGAAACTCCCCAGCCACGGTATTTTTGCCACTGAAAACGTAAACGAACTTTCGGATTTTTCAAAAGTGTTGCAGTGCAGCCAAATCCACGATTCCGGGAAAGAAGTACCCCAGTCTTTTTCAATGTATCCGGTTCCTTCTGCAAAACTGATTTCTGTATTGTTGATAAAAAGCGAACCATTTAAATCATGCAAAACCGAACCAATTCCGTGTTTACATTCCATAAAAGGCACGAACGAATACCAGCCCATAATTCCGGGAGAGAAAGCAGAAGAAGGATATTTCACCAGTTCGCTATAAAAAACTTTGCCTTTGATATTTAAATCCGGGGTGTCGATATCCAATTCCATTCCTTTTTCAGAAAATGCAGATTTGCCCACCCGGACCAGAAACTCATTTTCAGCATAACTAAATTCTGATAACGGATATTTTATATTCCATGTTTTTCCTGAAATTCCGTCAATTACCTGAATGAATGCGTGTTTATCGTTTTTAGTAAGCGCCACTCCCGGGATAAACGAAAGAACATGTTCGCGGTTTGCTGAAACGTGTTTTAAATACCAGCCTTCGAAATACCTGTTTTTATTGAGGGTTCCCTGAAAAATAATGGGATTGTAAACTTTCATTTCGTAAAATTTTTAAATGACGATATCAATCACGTAACCACAATTATTACATTTTTTATCAGCGTCAACTCCCGTTACTTCGGTAAAATAATAATCGCGGGTTATTAAAGTTTCGCCGCACTGCGGGCAATGGGTTGCCGACCGTTTGTCGTCGTTCACGTTACCAAGGTACACATATTGAAGGTGTTTTTCTGCCAGGTCGTAAAGTTTTTCAAGCGTTTGCACCGGGGTTGGCGGCAAGTGCAGGTTGTGTTTCGGAAAATAGCGCGAAAGGTGCAGCGGGACATCATTCCCCAGCTCGGCGGCAATCCATTGCACCATCTTTTCAAATTCTGTTTCATTATCGTTTAACCCCGGAATAATCAGGTTGGTAATTTCGAGGTGCGACTGGCTTTTTGCAATAACTTTTAGTGTTTCGAGCACAGTTGCAAGTTTTCCTTTGGTTTGCCTGTGGTAAAATTCTTCTGAAAATGCCTTCAGGTCGATATTAAAAGCCTCGATAAACGGCAAAATATTTTCAAGAGGTGCGGGATTGACGTACCCGTTTGAAACGACAACGTTTTTTAGCCCGTTTTTGTGAGCCAGGATTGCAGTTTCGAGCATGAACTCATAAAATGTGAAGGGCTCGTTGTAGGTGTAAGCAATGCCAATGTTTTGTGGTGTTTTTAATGCTTTTTCAACAAGTTCAGCGGAAGTGGCCGGATGAAACCCCATAAATTCAAAGGCAGAGCATTGCGAAATATTGTGGTTTTGACAAAAACTGCATTGCAGGTTGCAACCTACTTCGCCAATGGAAAGAATGTTTTTACCCGGATAAAAATGGTAGAGCGGCTTTTTTTCTATGGGGTCAATTCCAAGTGCGGCCACTTTGTTGAAAACATGGGTAATTAGCTTCCCGTTTACATTGCTGCGTACTTTGCAAATTCCAGGTTGCCCGGGCGTTAAAATGCAGTGCCAGGGACACAAATCGCAACGGAGGGTTTGGTTTTCGAGCTTCGTATAAAATTGAGCTTCTTTCATGATTAAGCAGTAACAAAAGTGCTTAAAGGTGCAAAATTCTCAGGTTCACCAACAAATTTAAACCACTTAACCGCACAACGTTAAATTTAAGCTGAGAAAGTTGCCTGAAAACTTGTTTTTACTATCTTATTGTCGTCAACATTGACGATAATATTGTCAAAATAATGGAAAACAAAACAGTAGAACAAAAATTAGCGATACTGGCTGATGCAGCCAAATATGATGTTTCGTGCGCTTCGAGCGGAAGTAACCGGAAAAATTCAACCAAAGGAATAGGGAATGGCCTGGCCTGCGGCATTTGTCACAGTTTCACCGAAGACGGGCGGTGCGTGAGCCTTTTTAAAATTCTGATGACCAACCATTGCATTTACGATTGTGCCTACTGTGTAAACCGCCGCAGTAACGACCGGCAAAGGACCACTTTAACGGTTGAGGAAATCGTGGATTTAACCATCGGTTTTTACCGCCGCAATTATATCGAAGGTTTATTTTTAAGTTCAGGAGTAATAAAAAGCCCCGATTACACAATGGAGCGAATGGTTCAGGTAGCGCGGAAACTGCGGCTTGAGGAAAATTACAACGGTTACATTCATCTGAAAGCCATTCCCGGCGCCAGCCCTCAGTTGGTTCACGAAGCCGGTTTGTGGGCCGACCGGATGAGCGTAAATATCGAAATTCCAACCGAACCTGGTTTGCGTTTGTTGGCCCCCGAAAAAAATTATCCGGCCATTTTTTCGCCCATGACCCAAATCAGAAATGAAATTCTGGCGAGCAAGGAAGAAATCAAAAAATACCGTAAAGCGCCACGTTTCGCACCGGCCGGACAAAGTACGCAAATGATTATTGGCGCCACACCCGAAACGGACAGGCAAATTATTTTGCTTTCGTCGGGGTTGTACAAAACACAAAACCTGAAACGGGTCTATTTTTCGGGTTATTTACCTGTAAACGAATACGATAAAAGACTTCCGGCGCTCATCCGTCCACCGTTGGTGCGCGAAAACAGGTTATACCAAAGTGACTGGCTGATGCGGTTTTATCATTACAAAGCCGAAGAAATCCTCACCGACGACCAGCCTTTTCTTGATTTGGAAATCGACCCCAAACTGAGTTTCGCGTTGCGAAATATGCAACAGTTTCCGGTGGATATCAACCGCGCTGATTACGAGATGATTTTGCGTGTTCCGGGAATCGGTGTGCAGTCGGCACAAAAAATTGTAATGGCCCGCCGTCACCGAAAACTAAACTCGCTTCACTTGCAAAAAATGGGAATCGTGATGAAACGGGCAAAGTATTTTATTACCTGCAACGAATTGCCTGCCTCAACCACCGACTGGGCGCCTGAACGACTCAGACAAAAACTGATTGCCGAATCGGCTTCGAAAAACAAAAAATTACTTGATACCCAATTGAGTTTGTTTGCTGATTATAAACCGGTTTTGGCGCCGGTGCACTAAAAAGTTCAGAGTTTGGAGTTTAAAGTTCAAAGTTTTGGATTACTTTCTGATACTGTTATTTGTTATTCTACCGGTAACTCTTCCATTCTTGTCAGCGCTTCAAGGTATGCCGTTACAGGGTACATTTTTTCATCGTACCAAAGCGACGCAAAATAAAGCCCGATTGGGGCAGGTTTAAACCCATTTTTCAAATAAAATTCATCCAGCCAATCCAATCCTGCCTTACAAACTTTCATATTTTCAGGAGATGCCAGCGCCGACACTGCCAACGCTGTTTCTTCCATCGATCCGGGAATCGATTTATCTCCGCCCCAGCTTCCATCTTTATTCTGAACCGAGATTAAAAAATCATTTCCCTTTTGAATCATTTTACCCAGCCGGTTGCTCACCAATTTATTTATCCATTCATGCGAAGTTGTGTCTTTGATATAAGTCAGCACTTTTGCCGTTCCGTAAACCGGGTTTGCATGATTGTTTGTTAACTGGTTTCCAAACCAAAGCGGTAGCCAGCTTCCAGTTTCCCATTGATTTTTTTCAAGGTACCTCAACGCATTATTAAATATTTTTCCCAGAATCTGAAGCTCTTTATTTTGCAGTTCATTTTTATACGTTTCCAATATTGCTGAAACTGCAAGTAAACAATGACCGGTTAAATCGGAACAACTCTGGTCGAATGGCAGTTTTCCCCACCCTTTCGAAAAAGTTGGAAAACCTCCATCGCTATTTTGTAAATTTTGCAACCATTTTGCACCCGCCAAAACTTCCTTTTTCACCTTTTCTTTGGGTTGAAGTTTCAAAAGCGCCAGAATTACGCCCGGTGTATCATCGCCATCGGGCACAGAACCTGAATAGTTGGTCCATCCCCAGCCGCCGGGACCGGTGCCGTTAAACGCATGAATTCCTTCGTTTTGAATCCATTTAAAATGACTGGTAATTTTATCCTGCTGATCTGAAGTGAGAAACCCATTCAGATTTGACCGGTACGCTTTTACCGACAATGAAGACACCCATGTTGACAAGTCCACATCGACGGGCCAGCCACCGTCAGGGCGTTGTGTTCTTTTCAGAAATTCAATTCCCTTTTTCACCACTTCTGTTTCTGCAAAACCTGAATTTATCAGGCTCAGGCTTACAAATGCCGTAAGTGGGATCGCTTCCAGATAACCGCCGCTTTCTGGCAACATCAGGTGTAAAATATTTATCGCTTTTTTAATGGAAAACCGGCGGTTAAACTGCCAAAACAGGTTTGATTTTTTCTTTTTGAAAATGACAATTCCAACGGCCACCAGAGCAGGAATGGCATAACTCACCACACTTAAATTCAGTAATCTGTAAAACCGGCGGGGGAGCAATGAAAGTTCAAATGGTAATTGCGGAATGTAGTTAAAAGCATCTTGCCCCGGAACGCCGCAAAGTCCGCACATCGCTAAAATCGGCACCGAGAATGTGTAATCTTTTTGGTAATGGCCGAGAATAAATTGTACAACCTGTGCAGAATTCACGTCGATTTTTTGCGCTGCCAGATAACCGGCAATTTGTTGCTGCGTATTTTTTGCCGTTTTATCTTTTTCGGCATAAAGATTTAAAGCCGCGTAACACAGCAAGCTGGTGCTCACATTTCCGGGACTTTCGGGCGTGTCGCCAAAACTGCCGTCAGCGTTAATATTCCGTTGGAGCCATTTTATTCCTTTTTGAATTTCTGTTGAATTTTTCAAGGGATCATCAAAATGCAGCGCTGCCACAGCCACTGCCACTCCAAGCGCGCTCGACGAAAGCTGGCCCTCCCAGAAACTTTCCGGGTTCAGCTCTCCGGCAACGAATTTGCCAACCTCGTTTAACCGATTTATTAATTCTTTTTCCTTCATTTTTATGAAAGTGTGCCCAATGCCAAAAGTCCGTAAAAAGTATATTCCAAATCGCGCGAAGCATCGCCGTCGCCCGATAAAAAAGCGCCCGAATCGTAATTTTGCTGAATTAAATTCAGGCAATCGGGGGCAACCATCCTTAAATCGGCGCCTGCTTTTTTAAGCGCGAAAAGTGCAACCGCAGTTGAAAGCATATCAGCATTTCCAACTTCTTTGAATACTTTAAAACCTTTTCCAGCTTCAAAATACAAAAGCTGGTTTTGAATTTCTTTTTCCACATTTTTCCCAACCAAATATTTGGCAACCAACACCGCAGCAGAAATACTGCACGGCGCATCTTTGGGCAAACGATAAAAATTCGAAACAACGCGGAAAATAAAATACAGCCACCTGTTTTTGCCGTATAACGCATCGAAACTCAGCAAAAACAGAAAAACCTGGTAGGCGGGATTGATAGCTTTTCCACCTTCAAAAATCATTTTTACAAGCGAAAAAACAGATGGCTTTTTGAAATCGTTATCTGCCACAACTTGAATTA
>Ga0100399_1003923_pt1 | contig 10377 bp, 10 predicted proteins | sample CryGeymeta201523_FD_81545 | JGI IMG/M metagenome (GOLD analysis project Ga0100399, IMG submission 81545) | Groundwater microbial communities from Crystal Geyser aquifers in Utah, USA - Crystal Geyser metaG 2015-23 | ecosystem: Environmental > Aquatic > Deep subsurface > Groundwater | place: USA...
ATCTGACGAATATTTTTTGCCGATTTGCTTTTTTATATTTATACCCTGAATAATTCTTTTAATTTTAAACAATTTATGAAATTTAGAATTCACGGAGACAATATTATTGAGTGTGAAAGGGCTTTAAATCTTTTAGCATTGTCATATAATGCAACTGCTATTCCAAAACCAAGTAGTATTTTAATTCCTTTATTTAACATTTGTAACAAAGACAAAGAACTTTTTGAAGTTGAATTATTTGGTGGGCATGACCGTTGGAATGTAAATTTTAATACAGAACTAATTAAGTATGGAGCTCCTTTGCGAGAGGCAACAGATGCTTATATTACAAAAGTAAGTGCAGATGGTAAAACTGAAGAGCTTTTGCTTGCAATGGAGTTCTGTAATGCCTTACCTGCTGGCAATAATGCATGGCAAAGAAGTGGAAGAGCAATTACATGTGCGGAAATAGGGATACCATATTTTTATTTTGCTGAAATTGGAGGGGTTGAGTTGGATTCTGACAGAAAAGTAAAAGCAACAAGATTTCCAAATCCAATTGTTCCTTTTTCTTATTTAACTTCTTCAAAAAATTTGAATGTTGTTTGTGTCCCTATTTATCAGGCACACCCTGCAATCACTGATGAATTGAGGGGAAAATTTATTCATATTTTTGGAATAGAAGCAAGTTTTAACTTATTGAAGGGTATTATAAATGAAAGCAAAACTACTGATGCGATAGATGTTCTTATAGAAAAAGGAACAACATTAGTTAAAATTCTTTCAAATGACAGAAAGCGAACAGATACTTTCAAAGCATTGGAGGGGGATGAGTTTCTTAAAATATCTTCGGGACAGAAAAAAGCAGAATGGATTAAAAATCATCCGAACAAACAAATTTGGAAAAAGAAATCAGTAGATAAAGTAATAGTAACCAACACATTTAAATCTCTTTTAGCTGAAACACAGGGACTCAATTTGCTTTCAATCGGTGCTAAGGAAATTCCAATTTGCTTAGTAGCAAACGGCAACGTTAAAAAGTTTTCTGATGTACTCAGAAAGATATACCCAAAAGAAAAAATCACTTCACTTGCTGACGCAATTGAAAAGAAAAACAAACCTCTTATTGTTGTTTGGATTACAGGTTTTAAACCAAGAGGTGATGATTCACGACCAGATAGAGGGTTAGTTCCACTTGCAAGAATGTTATTCGGAAACGACATAGATATTCTCTCAATTGTTTTTGGACCTGCTGGAAAACAAACCTGGAAAACTTTCAAGGAGAATCCAACAAAACTTGCTGCCGAAAACGGTCTTTGGCAAGCCGTCTTGAATTTGAGCAACTATGTTTTATCTGATAGTACTACTTCTGAACATGGTATCTTAACAAATATTATTAATAGAAATTTGGAGAGAAAGAATGTGAAAGTTGAGTTTACTGCAGCATCCTCAAATAGCTCTTTTGGAGAGCATGATGTTGACACAACCATTCACACAATGTTCTCAAGACAAATGGAAATGGGTATTTTTGAATCAATGTGTAACCCGCCCGGCGGTGATTGGAGTGGAATTTCGTTTTGGGACTTTTCAAATAAAGTAGAATATCGTTGGACTTCTTTGCATAGAGTATCGCCAACTAAAGCCAAACGACCAGATCACATTATTCAAATTCATACACAGATAAAAGAAATATTTCTTGTAATTGAATCAAAAAATCATGCAAAAGATTTGGATGAAAATATTGGAAAGAGATTGACAGAATATGTAGAAGCACTTTTTGAAATTCTACCGACTGCTTACAAAGAATTTAAAGAAAACTGGAAATTATTTGACAGGGATAATATACCTTTTAATAATTTTTTTTTCCTTTCAGGCGGTGCATTTGTTTATAAAAGTTTGGAAGAAATGAAATCATCAATGATGAAAGGAACACTTGATTTCATTTTCGCTTTTGAATTTAAGATTGATGGGACACCATCGATTGTACACATTTTGCTATCAGAAAAAAGCAATTTCCTGAGCAACATACTTACCGACATTGTTTCTCAATTCAGCAGAAGTTTGAAAATTAAAATATACTGATTCATAAACTGCATCAATACTTGTTTTCATTGATTTGGTGAATGGTGAGTTGCCAGTTTTAATTTCAGTTTTATGTTTGTATATTTCCTGTGGCAATTGGTAATCATATTCTCGGGTGCCAGCAGTTCCATCAAAAGTCAAAATCCATTTTGCTCCAACAGAATTTAATCTTTCCAATTCACAATAAAACTGATCAAGATTAAATTCAGTTTTTGTATATCTATCTTTTGTTCCACCATAAGGTGGGTCTAAAAAAACGAAATCATTTTTATCTGCATCTGCAAGAGTTTCTCTATAATCACAGTTTCTAAATTCAACATCTTTAATATAATAACTCCATTTGAAAATAATATTTTTGAAACTTTTTGGATTTACTCCTGGTCTATTTTTGTGCATAGAATTATTAAACTCACCATTACTATTGTATCGAATCAGGCCGTTAACGCAAGTTCGGGTTAGAAAAAGAAAATCAAATTCATTTTTTGTTTTATTAAAATTATCTCTCACTTCATAAAAAACGATATGCCCTTCATTTTGCAACCTATCCCATCGTTTATTATATTCATCTGCAACCTTTTCAGGGTTAGCTTTTATTTGATTCCAAAGATTAATCAATTCAGGAATAATATCACTTGCAACTGCATTTGAAATTTGACGGAATGGCAACATAGAACCTCCACCAATAAATGGTTCAATATATCTTTTTTGATTAATTATAAATCTACTTAGCTCTGGTGCAACTAATCTTTTGCTACCAGACCATTTAATGACTGGTTCTAAAATATTTTTAGGTTTTATCATAATAATTGTAATTGACTTTTTACATTGCTTTCTTCCATCTCAATTCGTTTTTTAGCCAGGTCAAAATATTCTTCATTGGTTTCAAATCCTACGGAATGCATACCGTATTTTATTCCAGCAATCATTTCGGTTCCAGAACCTGCAAAAGGCACAAGTAGTTTTCCTCCTTTGATTCCCGAAATCATCAGTAATCTTTCAGCAATCCTAAGTGGTTTTTGTGTCGGATGGTTACCAAACATCAATTCTTCTTTGCCTTTATTATTAGGTATATCCCAGACCGTTCTGAGCTGTTTGTCAGCTTCCTTCAGATTATCACCTGCAAATTTTGCTCTTTTAACATCGTCGTAATTAAAATTATACTGCCGTTTGACTCCACCAGTATGAACCCATAAAATTGTTTCATGGCTTGCAGTTAATCTTCTTGCTGATAAATTTGGGAAAGCATTTCGTTTATACCATACAACTTCATTAATAATTTCAAGTCCCAATAATTGGCAAACAACATTTACAAAACCCGAATTATGATATGTAGAATGAACCCATATTGAACCCGTTGGTTTTACTAACCTTTTTAATTCTTTTAACCATAAGTAACTTGATTTGAAAATTTCATTTCCGGTTAGTAAATCCCATTCTTCATTATTTAATTTCCAATTTCCTCAAAAACCGTTAATCTTTTTATTACTATCATAATTCCATTTTGCACTTGTAGCAGCACCATAAGGTGGATCGCATATTGCTATGTCAACAGAATTTTCTTCCATTTCAGACATGCCTTCAAAAGCATCTTGCAGATAAAGTTCAAATGAATCTTTAATAAGTTTTTTCATTTTTTAAAATATGGTGTTAATTGTTCCATTACTAAATTAACTGCATCATACGTTGTATTTGTTACTCCAAATTCTTTGATAATTTTTTCCGCTGTTGCTTTAATTTTTAAATCGTTTTCTGATATTGTGAAATGATTTGCTAATTTTTTTATCTGTTCAACTGTTGGTAAACGCTCTCCTCTTTCAAGTTTACTAATTAGTGGGGAGTCAATATTTGTTCCTTGTGAAACTTGATGCAATGTTTGACCCTTTTCTTTTCGGAGCTCCCTTAAATACCGCCCTAATTCAGAATTTATTGTTTTCATATTGACACATTACGTCTTGTCATAATTTGACAAAAATACTTTTTTCTTTGTGCAAATCCTAATTTATATAAGATAGTTGTTAACAATTTAGATAATCTATTCTTAAGGATATATTTTATAATTCTTTATGCTATTGGTAGTTTTCTGAAATGAAAAATGGGAATTAAGAATAAAATTCTGGTTAGAATTGATTCTTAAAGACCTCTTAGCATTCCTGAAAAATCTTCAGCATTAATATTCCAGTTTTGTTGAAAATGCTGGATAGCTTCATATTTGTAAAACTCGTCGGAATGGCCTTCTTTCCTTTTAAATTCTTTGTAACGTTTTATGAGGTCTTCAATCATGGTTTCTGAGTTGTTAATTGTTGAAATTTTGGTTCCCCTAAAAATAGGAAAACTTTTTATTCTATTCAACGGGTGACTCGAAGTCACCCGCTGAATAATTCCTGACGAATCATTACAGGTTATATCGTTTTATTCTTCATCCTCTTCCGTTTCCGGTGCAAAGAAAGCTGCATGAACCGGAGCCGGGCACGGGCTGTTTATTCCCTTTATCGCTGCCCAAATTACCATATTAAACAGGTCGTCGGGAACGCGGTCTTCCTTACTGAAATCAAAGGTTTCGCTTAAACGTGACATTGCAGTTTCACGGGTGTTTTTCAGGTTTAAAACCACTTGGTTTGGCAACGCTTTAAACGGCGGATGACTGGCACTTTTATCAAAACAACGCCACATTGGTTCGGCTGCTGCATCGTACTGGCTCATCGGCGGCAAACCTAAAATCAATTCAATGGTCCGCAATGCCGAGGAGGTCGAATACATGGTGTGGTCAACAAAACCCTGTTTTACAAAACCGCCTGCAATATAAGCAGTGGTGCGGTGTGCATCAACATGGTCGGGTCCGTTTTGTGCATCGTCTTCGAGAATAATAATTACACTTTTGTTCCAGATAGGAGAATGACTTAAATAATCGACAAACATACCCACTGCGAGATCGTTATCGGCGACCATAGCTTTGGGAGTTGGTTTGCCAACTCTCAGGCCTTCGGTATGGTCGTTGCCAAAACGAATACTGCTGAATTGCGGAACTGTACCGGCAGCCAGTAATTTTTCAAAATCCTCTTTCCACCAGCGAAATCTTACTGTATCGCGAATCGACATTTCCCAGCCAACATAATTTTCGCAGAAATGATCTTTCAACACGGGGATGTTTGGCGTATTGTTGTCACCAATAAACTCACCGTAACTGCGGTACGAAACACCATATCGTTTACAAAAGTCCCACAGAAAACCATCTTTGTTATTGGCAATTTCGCGGTTTCCTTCACCGGGATATGAGCCTCCGCGGCTTCCGTAGCTGGTTGGCCAGTTCTTTTCGAGGTAATCGGTTGCGTAGGCGCCCATTGTCCAGTTATGTCCGTCGGCGCTTACCTCACCATCAACATAAAAATTATCGAGTAAAACAAATTGTTCAGCAATAGCATGTTGATTTGGTGTTACATCCTTTCCAAAAAGTACAAGGCTGGTATCGCCGTTACCTTCGGGAATATCACCTAAAACCTGGTCGTAAGTCCGGTTTTCCTTGATTACATAGAAAACATATTTTATTGGTGAAGATTCGCCAACTTTTGTTGGAATTGGATTTCCCTCTTCGCCCCCTGAAATCATTTCGTTCTCCTTTACATAAGGAACATTCTTATAAACCGATTGTGAATAAATGCCAAGCTGTTTTGCATCCGGTTCGGTAACAGCTTGCAATGTGCCAGTGAACAGCCCACCGATATATTGTACTTTCATGTTTTTGTCGGCCAGGCCCTTGTGGCGATCCATCCTTTCCTTTTCGCTTTCGGGGCTGGGACCGTATGGATTTGGTTTCGAAGTGATCCCTTTTCCGTTGGCCACAAAAATTGTCTCGCCAATAACCCTCGCACAGGTGGGATACCAAGCCGTTGGAATAAATCCTTTGCTGAAACTTTTTCCGGGATTGCTGACATCGAAAACGGTCAGACAATTGTTATCTGCATTTGCAATGTACAATGTTTTTTCATCGCTGCTTAAAGCCACGCTGTTCGCTGTTGAACCAGAAGGAGAATCGGGATAAAGTGCAGAATTTAAAATTTCAACAACCCTTTTCTGCTCCAGCGAAATCACCGAAACCGAATTGTCGTTGGCATTGCTCACAAACAGAAATTTATCGTTGCCGGTGATGCACATATCGTTTGGATTGTCGCCAACCGGAATCCAACCTGCCATTTCCTGGCGACGGGTGTCATACAAAATAACTTTGTCACAACCCCAGCATGAAACATATAACATACTGCCATCATTCGACAACAGGCAGGTGTAACCTTCACCGCCCAATGGAATTTGTTTCTGGATTTTTCGCTGATTCAAATCGTAAACATAGAGCGAATTATTCTCTTTTGTAACTGCATATAGCATTCCCTGTTCATTGTCAACAGCAATTCCGGCAATTGAAATTTTCTCCGGCCAGGGCTTTCCGAACACAAGTGTGTCAAAAGCTGCCAACTTATTATTTTTCAACTCGTACCGAATTATCCAGTTGTCGTTTCCTCCCGAAGCATACAGATATTTTCCATCTTTCGAAAACGTTAATCCAAGCCATCCTTTGGCAATTATTACCGAATCAAGAGTCTTCATCCTGACAGGATCAATGAGTTGGATGCTCTGAACACTTTGCCCGTTGTTGGTAACAGCAAGCATTTCCCCCGTGGGATGAACGGCAATATTCAGTGGCAAATCGCCAAGTGGCAACATCTTTCCCACGGGCGAAAGTTTCCATCCGTTGGGTAACGAAACCTGGTTTGTCATAATTTCTTTAAGCGTTTGCCCTGAAACAGGAAAAGCCAGATCAAGAACAAAAAAAATCAGGAAAAAGAAAGTAATTGTTTTCATAAGTTACAATTTAGTAATGTGCATTGTCAAACTTACATAAAAATAAGTTTGCAGTTCAATCATGAATCAAAAAATCTGATGATTATTTCGATCCTTTCATGCACAACAACCCTTTGTTTATTCAACCTGAAATTGGCGCCGGGGTGAAAGGCGGCTTTAAAAAAACCAATGTCGATTTTCAGATCAATTCCATCTACGATACAAATTTCGGGGGAATGGCCCCTGTTAATTCAAAAATAAAAATCGGATTTTAAAAAGGAATTTCAATCGTCAAAATCCTTAAAACATGCTAAAATGCCTGTTAATTTATGTTATTCAAACTTCAACATCAAACTTTTCCATATTTTTGGAAAATTATAAAAATGATTGGATGAGAATCGTTGCTGTTACAGGATTTTTCTTTCTTTTACTGACGTCTTTTGCAGCCATGGCTCAGGAAGATGACGACATTGACCCGCTGCTGATAAAACTGCAGGCCCGATTGCTCAGCGCCGGCGACAGTCAGCCGGTACCTTATGCAAACATCATTAACCCGCGCACCCACAGCGGCACAATCACCAGCAACGACGGCCATTTCACCCTCGAAATGCTGAATATCGATACGCTTGTGGTAACTTCAATCGGTTACCTGCGGGGTTTTATAAAAGTGCCCGGAAATTATACCGGTTACGGAACACTTAGCTTTTATATTGAACCCATCAATTATGCCTTGCGCGAAGTGCTCGTGGAAGGCGAAAAACCCAAAGTTGACCTGGGTTTTGAAACTGGTACTACCAGCAATATTCCTGTTGAATTGCGCGGCGATGCTTTTAACGAGGCGCCTCCCATTCTGGCTGCTTTTTTCAATCCCATCTCCTACTGGCAATATTATTTAAGCAAAAAAGAGAAACGCAAGCGAGAGGTAAGAAAAGAAATGGTGATAATGAAAAACTGGGAAATGCACTCACAAAACTACAATAAGGATAAGGTAATGATGCTCACCGGAATGAACGAAATGGAAGCCGACACGTTTATGATTTGGTTTAACAGTCAGGATATTTTACCTTATCTGTCATCGGAATATCAGGTCCGGGCTTCGATAATCGAGTTTTTTCATTATTATCAGATTGAAAAGGCAATGCAAGCCTCCCCAAACAAAGCCTCCCTTAATCCCTCCAACGGAGGGAAATAAAAAAGATGGAATCCATTATTCTTTTCTTACTCCCTCTCTTGTGGAGAGGGCTGGGGAGAGGCTTTCTTTTACAACTCTTTCACCTTTAAATTCCGCCACTTTACTTTAATGCCGCCGCCATCGTGAATTTGCAGTGCAATTGCGCCTTTTCCGGCGGCAATTTTTTCATCGGTGATGTCAACCATCTGCTGGCCGTTGAGCCAGGTGGTAACATGTCCGCCCTGAACACGGATTTTCATGTGGTTCCACTCTCCCATTTTCAGGATATTTTCCTTTTCATCGGGAATCTGAACCAGCCAGCCTCGACCATACGATTCGTAAATACCGCCTGTGTCGTGGTTTGGCGGGGCAACTTCAACCTGCCAGCCACTTACTTTGGTACCTTCAAAAGTAGAACGGAAAAACACACCGCTATTTCCGTTGGCTTCCTGAAGAAATTCGACATCGAGTTCAAAATCATCGTAAAATTTTTCTGTCGAAAGATAGCCATAAGCTTTGTCGGGGCCACTTTCACAAATCATTAATCCATCTTCGACATACCATTTTTCGGTGCCGTGGATTTTCCAGCCATCGAGGTTTTTACCGTTGAAAATTGATTTGCTTTTTTGTGCACATCCTGATGATGAAAAAGCAAACAATACGATTGCCAAAAGAAATAATTTGTTCATGTTTTTGATTATTATAATTTTAAAATTAAGTTTCAGTTTATTGGCCCAACTCCTTTTTCAGCAACTTCACTATGTTTTCGAGCCGGGTGATGTTTGCATCTTTCTCTTTTATCTGTTCCTGCAATTTTATGGTTTCGCTCTTTACTTTATTGAGCTGTGATTGCAGTTCAATTAATTTTGAATCGCCGGTTTTAATTTTACTTTGCAACACTTCAGCCTCATCACGCATTTGTCTCAATTCAAAATTCCGTTGATCGATAGCGGAGTTTTTCGTTGAAATTTCGGCTTCCAACCGTTCTGTCTGCGAATTCAGGGCTGCAATCGATTTATCCTTTTCTTTTAAAGCATTGGTTAATCGCTGCTGCTCAAAGTCGAGAGTGAAACTACTTTTCTTCAACGATTCCATTTGTTTTTCAACATTTTCGGCCAAAGTAAAAATCTCACCGTTTAACGAATCGATATAATGATCTTTGATTGCATTGTTTTCCATCAGTTCGTTTTTCATGCTTTCGAAATCGGCAATTAATTCTTCAATCCGCAAAGATTTGGCGTTGCTTTCCTCATCTAACTTTCGCGAAAGTTTCTCCGCTTTCAACCGGCCGGTTTCCATTTCGATATATTTCTTTTTTGAAACACAAGAAGAAAAAGTAATCAGGATTGCACCGATAAATAATATTGAAATTTTTCGAACCACTGTATCTTTTTTAATGAACAAACAAATATAGGAAATAATAAACCCTCAGAATAACGTTTTTGATGTATGAAGTGGTATTAAATTCCTATTTTTAATAAAATTTATTGAAATGAAAACTTTATCGATATTAATAAATGTATTGTTTTTGAGCGCTTTTACTTACGCACAACAGGCTGGGAATGTGGTTGCCACTATCAAGGGGAAAGTTGTAGATGCCAAAACAAACGAACCTGTTTCATACACTAATATTGGGTTGGAAGGTACCTATTTTGGTACCGCCAGCGATATTGACGGAAATTTCGAACTAAACATTCCGAATGAAATGGCAAATAAAGATATCTATTTTTCGGCAGTGGGTTTTGTAAGCAAAAAGTTCCCGGTAAAATCACTTTTCGATAAACTGTTCAACATTATTAAAGTTGAACCACAAAGTTATGAGATCGACCGGATTGAGATTGCAGCTCTGTCGAAAGTTTTAATCCGAATTCTGCAACTCACCAGCGAAGAAATTCCATACAATTTTGTTTCAGTGCCTTTTAATTTAACCGGAAAATACACCAACAAAAAAACCATTGACGATACCATTACAATTGTTCAAACTGCTGATCTTTTAATTTACGATCATACCGGTTATTCCGACCCTTCGAAGCTTAATGCATATAGAAATTTAAAATATGTAGTTAAAAAAGAACAATGGGATGTAGATTCCCGGTTTTGGGGCGAGACAACAACTATGGATGAATTGCTTGAACTTGATTGGGCACGTTCTGCTTTTTCGGTTTTAAACCCCAATATACTTATGGGTTTTAAATTGAAGTTAGCCAGTGAACCGGTGATAAAGGGTAAGGAATGTTGGATAATTTCATTTGTCCAGGAAAAACCAACACTGGCTGGTTCGGGCGACTTTTACGCCACAGCTTTTGAAGGTAAAA
>Ga0100399_1003926_pt1 | contig 10373 bp, 6 predicted proteins | sample CryGeymeta201523_FD_81545 | JGI IMG/M metagenome (GOLD analysis project Ga0100399, IMG submission 81545) | Groundwater microbial communities from Crystal Geyser aquifers in Utah, USA - Crystal Geyser metaG 2015-23 | ecosystem: Environmental > Aquatic > Deep subsurface > Groundwater | place: USA...
CCGGTCATAATTGATTATTTTCCCTGCTTTAAACAGTTCAATGCGTTGTGCATCATTGATGGATTTATACGTTTTTAAATGTGTGTCAAACAATGCAAAACTTTGGGTTCGCCTTCCTATCTGAAGCAGTAATTCATCTTTTTCTGTTTTGCCGATGATAATCAATGAGATAGAATCAGTAAGATATGATTTGAACACCCCATTTTTAAAAGATAATAATCCACTACTGGGCGTTGGAATCCACAATGTGCTGTCGTTGGTTTCATAAAGGAGTTCTTGAATAGGATCGGTTTTCATCAGAGGAACCGTTCTCGAATTATAGGAAGTGAAACTAACGCCATCAAAACGGGTAAGCCCGGTATAACTTGCCATCCATATAAAACCATCTTTGGTTTGATAAACATTTAATATAAGATCATTGGGCATTCCATTTTTGGTATTCCAATGATCCATTTTTAGATGGAGGAATGGATTTTGACCGGATATACAGCCCGGCTTAATTAAAAATATTATCAGTATTAGAAAAATAAAAAATCGTTTCATATTGATTAATTTATCGGGATTTGAATTATAAATTCGGAACCTTCACCCTCAACTGTCTCCACTCTTAACTCTCCTCCATGTGCCTTCACAATATCATAACTCAAGCTCAGTCCCAGCCCGGTTCCCTGTCCGGTGGGCTTGGTGGTGAAGAAAGGTTGGAAGATTTTATCGATGATGGAGGAGGGGATGCCGGGGCCGTTATCCTTTACTACTATCCTGACCCCCCTGCCCCCCGAAGGGGGGGGCAGGAAAGCAGTACTAATTGTGACTGTTGGTACATAATCCTTTCCCCGTTCTTTGATCCCCCCTTTGGGGGTTAGGGGGTCAATTGATTTTACCCTGTTATCGACTGCATAAAACGCATTATTTATCAAATTCAGCAACACCCTCCCAATATCCTGCGGGATGATGCTGATTTTTGGAAGATTGGGATCGAATTCGGTTTTGAAATCGGCATTGAACGATTTGTCTTTTGCCCTTAAACCATGGTAAGCCAACCTCAAATATTCATCGGCCAGGGCATTGATATCGGTTGGTTCTTTTTGCCCTGAACTGGTTCGTGAATGTTGCAACATGCCTTTTACAATATCTGCAGCGCGTTTGCCGTGGTGGTTGATTTTTTCGAGGTTTTGTTCAACATCACCTGCAATCTCTTTTGCCAACTGTATATTGCCTGCTGCCAACTCATCATTCATTTCGCCAATCAGCTCTTTACTTAATTCAGAAAAATTATTGACGAAGTTGAGAGGGTTCTGTATTTCATGTGCAATACCAGCGGTGAGTTCACCGAGGGAAGCCATTTTTTCGGATTGGAGGAGTTGGGCCTGGGTTGACTCCAGTTGTTCCAATGTGGTTTGAATTTCCTCTTTTTGCTGCTGGAGTAAGGCATTGGCTTTTTGTTTGTTTTTATTGTTTCTGAAAAGAACAAGTGCCAGTGCTAATGCAGATAATAGCGCTCCCGCTATACTGAAAATCCATAATCGTTGAATGCGGTTTTGTTGATTGGTTTGAAATCGCTCTTGTTCCAATTTTACAATTTCTTTTTTGCTTTTATCTAAAATTGCCTGAACTTCGGCGTCTGCAATACGGTTTAATTCATCTAATTTCTCCGATTCCTCTGTAATCTCCTGATGCATTTTTAGATAAGAGTATGCCATGGGTAAGTTGCCCAATTCCTGATATATTTTGGAAACCCAAAGGCTCGCTCTTTTCTTTGTTAAAGTATTGTTTAAATTGAGTGTCTTTTCCAGTTCCAGGCATTTTAATCCATATTCCAGTGCTGTATTGAATTCTCCAATATTATAATAGCATTCCGTGAGGTAAAGAGGCATAAATGGTGCCGTCCATGTGTATCCCTCAGCCTGTGCAAATCTGGCCATTGCTGTTTTAAAAAAAGGAATGGCTTCTTTATATTTTCCCTGTTTCTTAAGTATCTGGCCGTTTGCGTCATTAAATCTTGCCATTAAATAGATTTTGTTGCCATTTAAGCTATCACGAAGGGCAAAAGACATGTATTTTTTAGCTTCGTCATATTTTTCTATGGCAATCGTCGGAAAAACCATAGCACCATAAACCATATTTAGATTTACGCTATCCTTATTCAATTCAAGTTCAGTAATTGATTTTGTATAACTTTCGTATGCCTTATTATTCAAATTCAGGCCCTCATAAGCAACGGCCAAATCAAACCAGGATTTTGCCAACATATCACTGTCCCCGATACGTTCGAATATTTCAATGCTTTTCAGGTAATACTCTACCGAAAGTAAATACCTCCCATTTTCGGCATAACCAGAGGCCAAAGCATTTGCAATAAGGCCAATCGCATTTTCATTCTCATTTTTTACGAATAATTTGATTAAATCCGATTCGATCTTTTTGGCTTCATCCGCTTTTCCCATTGTCCTTAAAACATTCATCTTATAAGTGGAAAAAAGAAACACCGGATATATTTGGTTCAATTCTGTAAACAGTTCAATAATTCGGACTTCTGCTTTTATTGTTTCTTCAAAATTCCCTAACATGAGGTTACCGAAGGCAATTACCATCAATGCATGGGCTTGTAATTCTTTGTCTTCGTTAGCGATGAAGTATTCAAGAATTGAAGAGTATTTTGCTAACATCTTTTTAAAATCACCATTAAAATTCAAATCGGGAATATCCAGTTCTGCATAATAATTTATCAGTCGATTTCCCATACTATTGGATAGCCATTGAGCTTGTTTTTGGTAGTAGATTTGCATGTTTTTATCGCCATTGCCGTGCCAGGCCGATAAAGTGAGGTAATACATAATTTTTCCACCTTCGAAATTCAGTTTTTCCGAAAGTTTCCGCGCTTTTTGCGTTGCAATAAAACCTTTCAATTCTTCCTGATTATAAAAACACTGCCGTGCATATTCATTTAGTAACTGTACTTTTTCTTCATCATCATTAGGATGCGAATCAAGCAGTTGCTGAAGGCTGTCTATTTTTATTGAATAAACTGATAATGTGTCCTGGGCAAGTGTGGTCCCCATGCCGAAGAAAAAAAGCGTTATACTGAGTAAAAGATATTTAGTTTTCATAATTATACTGGTAATGTTATAATGAATTCAGTTCCATTCTGTTCGATAGACTCTACTGTTATCGTTCCTCCATGCGCTTTTACAATATCATAACTCAAACTCAATCCCAATCCTGTTCCCTGCCCGGTGGGTTTGGTGGTGAAGAAGGGCTGGAAGATTTTATCTTTGATTTCCAAAGGAATACCTGGACCATTATCCATAACAGAAATTTGGATTCTGTCGCCGAGTTTTATTGTTGACACTGCGACCAGTGGTTGATAACTTTTCCAAAGTTCAGAACTTTGGAAAAGTTTACTTTGCTCTGTGACCGCATAAAACGCATTGTTGATGAGGTTCAGCAAAACCCTCCCAATATCCTGAGGAATAACATTGATTTTGGGAAGGGTAGGGTCGAAGTCGGTTTTGAAATCAGCATTAAACGATTTGTCTTTTGCCCGCAGTCCGTGGTAAGCCAGCCGCAAATATTCGTCGGCCAAAGCATTGATATCGGTGAGTTCTTTTTGCCCCGAACTGGTTCGTGAATGTAGCAACATCCCTTTTACAATATCTGCGGCGCGTTTGCCGTGGTGGTTGATTTTCTGTTCGTTTTCTTTAATGTCTTTTGAAATAGCTTATGCTTCTTCAATATCTCCTTTGTCTAATTCATCATTCAGTTCATCAATCAACTCGTTGTTTACTTCCGAAAAGTTATTGACGAAGTTCAGCGGATTCTGGATTTCATGGGCAATGCCGGCTATGAGTTCTCCGAGGGAAGCCATTTTTTCGGATTGGATGAGCTGGGATTGGGTGGATTTAAGTTGTTCAAGCGTGGTTTGAATTTCTTCCTTCTGTTCCTGGAGTTTAGTATTCGCCTTTTGTTTGTGTTTATTGTTTCGATACAGAAAAAATGCAATTATCAATAAGGTGAAAAGACTCCCCATTAATGTATTTGTTCTTATTTTATTTTGAAAACTGGCTTTTTCCTCTTCAAGTTCCCTCAATCGTAATTGCTCGTCGAAACCCAGGTTCTGATAGGCAAGCAAGTTTTCCCTTTGCGCATTATTCAGACTGTCTCGTATTGCTGTGGCCAATTTTAAATATGTATAGGCACTGTCTCCTTTTCCCTGATTACTAAAGACATCTGAAATCAATTGATATGCATTAGCCATGGACTGGGATTGCTGTGTAATTTTGGTTGTCTCAAGTGCTTTTCTACTATAATATAAGCTTGAGTCTGGTTTGTTAAAAGTGATGAATAGTGAACTTAATGATAAAGAGCTACCAATAATACCGGAAAGATTATTTCGTTTTAAACCATAATTTAATGATTTTCTGTATGCATCCAGGGCAAGTTCAAAATCTCCTTTTGCTTCATAAATATATCCAATAGAATTTAAAACTCCTCCTCTGTATTTTCCTTCTTCCTTTTCCAGCGCTGTTTGTTCAAAAAGAAGCGCTGAATCTAATTTGTTTAGTCTTATGTAAACACCTCCAAGGTTCATATTTGCCAAGGCCACCAATCCTGAATCCTGAAGAGATTCTGCAATGGCTATTGACTGATTATAACTTGAAATTTGCTTGTCGGTATTGTTGGTACTTCCATATAAATGCCCCATCGTGAGGTGAAGATAACCCAATTTAGAAAGCCGCTCCATTTGCGGAGTCTGTCCATTCCTCAGATTCCAGGCGTATTTTTCACTTTCGGGGTCTTTAACGATTTTTAAAGAAGCTAAAAATGATTCAAGTGCTTTGGGGTAATTACCGATCGAAGTTAACATATATCCCCTGTTCTCTAAAAAATGTGCCTCGTATAATTTTAAGTTTAATTTTTGAGCAAGGGGTAATCCATTTGCTAAGAAAAACAGGGAACTGTCACGGTTTATCTCATTATAATATAATGCCAGGTTCAAATAAACATCCATCTTGATCGTGTCATTTGAAGCGTTTTTCAGGCTTCTGTGCAGACTTTCCAATTGGGTTTCCAGAGGCTGTGCTGATATAAAAACCGGCAATATCAATAGCAGAGATAATTTTACTAAATTTTTCATTTTTCTAATTTAAGAAATGGGTGTTTGAATAATAAACTCACTTCCTTCATCCTCCCCGGTTTCCACCTTCAACTCTCCACCATGCGCCTTTACAATATCGTAAGCCAGACTTAGTCCCAATCCAGTTCCGGAGCCGGTGGGTTTGGTGGTGAAGAAGGGTTGGAAAATTTTATCGACGATGGAGGAGGGGATACCGGGACCGTTGTCTTTAACGGAAATTTGGATTTTGTCGTCGAGTTTTATGGTTGACACTGCGACCAGGGGCTGATAACTTTTCCAAAGTTCTGAACTTTGGAAAAGTTTGCTTTGCTCTGTGACTGAGTAAAATGCATTATTGATGAGGTTTAATAAAACCCTCCCGATATCCTGTGGAATGACATTGATTTTGGGAAGATTAGGATCGAAATCTGTTTTAAATTCAGCGTTGAAGCTTTTATCTTTTGCCCGCAAACCATGATACGCCAGCCGCAAATATTCATCAGCCAGGGCGTTGATGTCGGTTGGTTCTTTTTGGCCGGTTGATGTGCGCGAATGTTGCAACATTCCTTTTACAATATCAGCGGCCCGTTTGCCGTGGTGGTTAATCTTTTCGAGGTTTTGACTAATGTCATTCAGTAAATCCCTGACCTCTTCATCTTCAATTTTTAATTTATCATTTTTAATTTTTAATTCTTCAACCAACTCGTTGCTTAATTCGGAGAAGTTGTTTACGAAATTCAACGGGTTCTGGATTTCGTGGGCAATACCAGCGGTGAGTTCGCCGAGCGAGGCCATTTTTTCTGATTGTATGAGCTGGGCCTGGGTGGATTTCAGATTTTCCAACGATTGATTGAGTTCTAAATTTGCTTTATTCAGATCGCTTGTTCTTGAAGCAACTTCGGCTTCCAACAGCTCGTTTTGCTTTCTGGTCGCACTTGTTCTCCATTTTACAATCAGCCAAATCATTAATGACAGAATGATTAGCGAAAGAATCCTGAACCAGGCTGTTTCGTAAAAAAATGGTTCAATTGTAAACGAATAACTGGCTCCGGTGTTGTTCCAAACATCATCATTATTACAGGCAATCACCTGGAAGGTATATTTACCCGAGGGAATATTGGTATAAAAAGCTTTTCGGTCTCCCACCGCTGAAATCCAGTCCTTGTCGTAACCAATTAATTTAAATTTGAACTTTACTTTTTCCGGGGCAACAAAACTCAAGCCGCTGTATTCTAAAATATAGCGGTGATTCCCGGGTTTAAACGTGTTATTTTGAGTTAATCCGATATCTTCGCCATTAAATAAAACCGTGTGAATTTTCACTGAAGGAGGAATTGTGTTTTTCTTTAACTGTTGCGGGTCAACTTCAACTAATCCGCCAAAAGTAACAAACAGTAACCGGCCATCGGGTGTCATGGAGGGATGTCGTGCACCAACGCATTGCCTGTTTAACATGCCATCTCCGTCATCGTATAATTGCCAATAAATTTTGTCGATTTTTTTATCCAGGTAATCATTCAGTTCCTGTTTTTGGGCTCGAATCAATCCCCGGTTCGAGGGGAACCAGACATAACCCATTTGGTCGGGTAAAAATCCAAAAAGAGAATTTTCAGGCAAGCCTGATGTGAAATCAATATTGTCAAATTCTCCATTTTTATATCGGGTTATACCTGCCTGCGTTGTTAACCAAACTGTTCCGTCCGGATCTTCAACACTCGAAAAAACGCCAATGGTTGGCAAGCCCGACTTATCATCATAATAAGCAGGATTCCCTGCTTGATCGATGATTAGAATCCCTTTATCAAACGAGGTTATCAGCCAGTTGCCGTTCTGCAACTTGCGGATAGAGCTAATATGTAACGATTTGAAGTCGGTGTTCGGCAAATTCACCAATTCAATTTGATCTTCATCATTTAGAAAACCAATACCACTGAACGCGAACCCAAACCAAATTTGTCGGTTTTCGTCTTCAAACACATACCTTGCCTGACCTACTTCAGTATTAGTAAACAATTTTTCATCTGATTTTGAAATTCTTATAATGTTGCCGGAGGTGAAACAGATCCAGACATTATCGCTTGAATCTTTAAAAATCTGGGTTATATCTCCTTTGAAATTTGCAAGATTCTTGTTTTTAAATGGATAGGGCCTGACCACCCCATCTTCTATCAGAAATAAATTAAGGTATGTTGCCACAAGATAGCGATGATTATCCAGAGCACAAACCCCTGAAATTCGGTTTTCATCCAGTCCGTCCCGATCAGAATAATTAATGAATTTACTTTGGCTGAGTTTAATCAGTCCATTTGCCGATGATAACCAAATATTTCCCTCTTTATCCTCCAGGATGTTGTGTACAAGCTGTGAAAGCAGTCTTTCACTTTTTGGATAAAATACAAACCGGTCCGACTGGGCATCGAGATAGGCCAGTCCGGAAGCTGTTGCTGCCCAGATTCCACCCTTGCTGTCTTCAACCATAAATCCGGTTGTGGCAGCCCCGCTGCCCACAAAAATAATGTCTTCCATTTCGGGATAAGGTTGAAATGCCTGGCCATCCCAAAGAAACAAGCCCTTGTTGGAAATAAACCAGAATCGATTTTTACTGTCGGCATAACCCTGAAGATATCGTCTTTCGGGGAAGAATCCCTCCTTTGGGGTGATTTTATTCATCTTTCCATCCTTGAAGCGATAGAGAGCATTACTGTAAATCCACAGATTACCTGGCTGATCTTTTATACTGCGGTATTTATTTGATATTTTTCCTTCTTTTAAAAGTTCAAGACTCTGTGATCTGGATATAGATTTAATAGTTTTCAAATTCGTATCAAACAATACATAACTTTCGGTTCGTATTCCTATTTGAAGCAGCAGTTCCTCTGTTTCTGTGATACCCATAAAAAACAAGGAAGTGGAATCGGTCAGGTATGATGTAAATACACCGTTTTTAAACGACAATAATCCACTGCTCGGCGTTGGAATCCAAAGTGTGCTGTCGTTGGTTTCATATAAAACTGATGTGATATTATCTGTTTTCATCAGAGGTACCGTTCTTGAATTGAAAGAAGTGAAACTTACGCCGTCAAAACGGGTAAGACCGGTATATCCTGTCGTCCAAATAAAACCATCTTTGGTTTGATAAACGTTTAATATATGGTCATTTGGCATTCCGTTTTTGGTATCCCAGTTTTCTATTTTCAACTGGCGAAATGGATTTTGACCTGACACATCCTCTGGTTTGAATAAACAAATTATCAGTACAAGAAAAATAGAAATCTTTTTCATCTCGATTGATTAATTGGGATTTGAATAAAAAACTCTGTTCCATAAAAATTGCTGAGTAGTGTTTTTCATGTTTTACGTTTTTACAGCTTACAGATTTTAAATCAGTCTAATTTAGTTTAATTAAATAAAATAAGATACAATAATCTTATATTATTTTTGAGTTTTATTCTTATGGCTTTGTTATCTATACCAATAAGAAATTTAATAGTGAGTTACTTCAAATTTTAATAACATACTATCAGTCAAATAGTTTAAATGGATTGTAAAAGATTTGGGAAGTATGGTCAGATTGGATATTTATTGGTTTGGATTGAGGAAAGAGATGAAGTGCAGGTTGCTGGAAACTGGTCATTTGTCACTGTTCACAGGTCATTTGGATAAAAGTATCAAGATAGACACACAAGTATCAGGATAGAAAGACACAAGTATCAAGAAAGAAAGATACAAGAATCAACATTCATTATAGCATTCCTGCATTCCCGCATTCCTCACTCTTCCCCCATGTATCTTTTATACAAATCAGGCCGTAACAATTGGGTGCGTTGCACTGCCTGTTCATGTTTCCAGTCATCAATCAGTTTGTCGTTACCCGAAAGCAGGATTTCAGGTACTTTCATTCCTTTGTATTCAGCCGGACGGGTGTAAACTGGCGGGCTAAGTAAGTTGTCCTGAAAAGAATCGGTTAGTGCAGAGGTTTCGTCGGAAAGCACGCCGGGCAAAAGCCGAACAATACTGTCGGTAATAATTGCTGCCGCCAGTTCGCCGCCAGTTAAAACGTAATCGCCCACCGAAATTTCCATGGAAATATAATGGTCGCGGATACGCTGGTCTATTCCCTTATAATGCCCGCAAAGAATAATCAGGTTTTGTTTTAATGAGAGTTGATTCGCTGTTTTTTGGTCGAAAAGGTTTCCGTCGGGGGTTGTAAAAATTATTTCATCGTATTCGCGCTCACTTTTCAGTTTTTCAATGGCTTTTTCGATGGGTTGAATTGCCATTACCATTCCGGCGCCTTTCCCAAAAGAGTAATCGTCAACCCGGCGATGTTTGTCTTCAGAATAATCGCGCAGATTGTGCAGGTAAATTTCGGCCAGGCCTTTTTCTTTGGCTCTTTTAATAATTGAGTAGTTAAAAGGACTTTCAAGTATTTCGGGCAATACAGTTATAATATCAATCCTCATTGATGCAATTTTCCGCAAAGGTAAATATTCTGGCGGATTTGAATTTCAACCTAAATTTCATCGGATGGATTTAAAAGATGACGATGTGGCACTATATAATAATTAAGACTGACGATATGGCGCTAAAAAGATGTTGGTTTGTAAGTTTTGATCGATTTTATGCTGTTGGTACACGAATTGATTAATGATGAGTAGAGTTTTAAAATTATAAACAATTAAATAAAAAGGAGAAACAAGTTATGAGTTTAGTTAGATTTTACAATCCACGTTACAGCGTTAACAGGAATTTGGTGAATGAAATGTTTAACAACCTGATGACCAACGATTATCACGAAAATTATTTGCAAAATGCAAAAAAGCAGCCTGCAACCAACGTTTTTGAAACAGAAACAGATTTCAGGATAGAGCTTTTGCTGCCAGGTTTTTCAAAGGAAGATGTGCAGATAAATTATCACAAAAATTTATTGACAGTTAAAGTTGACAAACCAGAAAGTGAGTCGAACAACACAGAAGGATTCAAATATGCTCACCGCGAATTTGGTGTATTCAATTTCGAAAAACAGTTTCAGGTGCCCAATACGGTGAAAGTAGAAAGTATTGATGCAAAATTTGAGAACGGAGTTTTGAACCTTGTTTTGCCCAAAAAAGAGGAAGCATTGGAAAAAACTCCAATAGACATAAAAGTTTCATAAGTTTTGGTTAAGTTAAGTTTGGTTTGAATTGATTTAAAAGCCTGGCAATTTTGCCGGGCTTTTTGTTTGTTGTTTTGGTTTAGCAAAATGCAAATTTATTATGTA
>Ga0100399_1003930_pt1 | contig 10363 bp, 7 predicted proteins | sample CryGeymeta201523_FD_81545 | JGI IMG/M metagenome (GOLD analysis project Ga0100399, IMG submission 81545) | Groundwater microbial communities from Crystal Geyser aquifers in Utah, USA - Crystal Geyser metaG 2015-23 | ecosystem: Environmental > Aquatic > Deep subsurface > Groundwater | place: USA...
ACCGCGTCGGCATAGGCGTTGGCGATGATCCGAACCCTGGCGACGCGCGCCACAGCGACGTCCACATCGCCATCACGCGCTTCAGCCCGTCCCACGCCGTCCGCAACGCTGGTGAAGGCGCGCTGGATGGCGATGAGGACGTCGATTTGGTCCTCGTCGGCCATTTCGGTCAAGGCGGTAATGGCGGCAGCGGCGACTTGCTCGTTCTGGGTGGTTTTTGAGTAATTCAGCAGGTAGTTGATCGACGATGCATTCGCGCGCATGCGCAGCACTCGGCTGAGCAGGGAAATGCGGATGTCATCGTTGAGCGCTTCCTTGGTGGCGAATCGAGCAATCGCTTCATCCACGTCCGTGCCGTCGGTGCTCTGGGCAATGGCGAGGGCCTTGTAGACGGTTTCCCGCGAGGTGTTGGCACCGGTGCCGACCGAATCCAGGAGGATCTTCAAGTCGTCTTTGTTGACGGGAAGTTCCTTGGTGGTGGTCATGGCGGTCATGGCGACCAACTCGTTGTAGCGTTTGTTGATCTTATTGGTGCCGAGCTTGGTGACGATCATCCAGCCGACGAGCAGGATGAGGAAGCCCAGGACGCTGAAAATCACGGCTTTGGCACTGCTGCTGAGGCCCTTCGGTGGAGTGGCGGTATTGCCGATGCTGGTATGACCGAAGCTGCTATGCTCGGCAGGGGCGGGCTCGGTGGCAGGAACGGCTTGCGCACTTGGGCTCGCCTGAACGGCCGGAATCGCGGGAGCGGTTGGCACGGCTTGAACAGGTTTTGCCACGGCGATGCGCGGGGGCGGAACGACCTCTGCCGTTGGTGGGGCCTGCGCCGTCTTCAGAGGAACGGTAGGAATGACCGATGCTGCAGGGGGCGGTGCGTCGGGGGATGCCTCTGCGGAAAACGAGGCGATCGTCTGCTGTGCGGTGGTGTGCAGGCTTGGTGGGGCGTCTTCGGGTGGCTTGAGCGGTTGCGGCATGGTCTGCGTGGCCGGCGGTGCGGGGCGTGGGTCCGTGGCGAGGCTGGGGGCGACAGGCGCTGGGGCAACGGGCTCCGCGCCAGGAACGAGCAGGCGGGGTCGTTTCGGTGCGGGAGGTTGGGGGTCAGGAGTCATGGGTTGAGTCAGGGGGACATCAAGCTGGATGAAAGACTGGAGGGCCTCCCGGGTGTTTTCGGGGCGGTCTTCGGGCATGCGGTTGATGTGCCACATGATCCAGTCACAGGCCCAACTCGGAATGTCAGGACGCAGTTCCGAAAGAGGAACGACGCGATGCTCAAGGTGGGCGGCCATGACTTGCTGACCGCTTTCACCCAAGAAGGGCATCGTGCCTGTGAGCGCAAAGTAGTAGACGCAACCGATCGCATACATGTCGGTGCGTTTGTCGATTTTCTTCCGCTCGAACTGCTCGGGTGCCATGAAGAAGATCGAGCCGTAAACGGCATCGCCTTCAGTGACATCCTGAAACATCGGTTCGGCGGCAAACTTGGCGAGGCCGAAGTCGACGATCTTGACCTGAAACTTTCCGGAAGGAAGCCAGTTGAGCATCAGGTTCGAGGGCTTCAGGTCGCGGTGGACGAGTCCGAGGTCCTGAGCGGCGACGAGCCCTTCCTGGACCTGCATGGCGAACTCACGGAAATCCTTCCAGGTGAGTGGCGCGGATGATTCGATGATTTCATCGATGGTTTTGCCTTTGAGCAATTCCATCACGACGAAGGGGCCGTCATCGTCGGTGCCGACATCGTAAATGGTGACGATGTGCGGGTGCTGGAGGGCGGCGAGAGCACCGGTCTCCTGGGTCATCTGCTTGGTCGCCTCTTCGTTGTGAGGCTCGTCTTCACTGATGGTGATACGCTTGATCGCGACTTCCCGCTTTAGAGTCTTGTCGTAAGCCCGGTAAACAGCTCCCAGACCTCCCTGGCCGAGCTTACCCCGAATTTCGTAGCGGTCCTGCATGATTGATTGCATGAAAACTGGCGCTCTAAGGAGGATGGCGCAACGAAGAATCGCGCGAACCTAGGAGGCGGCCCTGCGGATGTTCTCTTGTCGCCAGTGAGTGGGGGAGTTTCCAACAATGCGGGCGAAGCTACGGTTGAACTGTGAGAGCGATTGGTAACCGACGAGAAATGCAATTTCGGAAACACGCATTTCCGGTCGCAGCAGTTCCTTCTTGGCCCATTCGACACGGCAGCGGTTGACGTAGTCTGTTAGAGTGAGACCAGTGGCTTCTTTGAAAAGGCGGCAGAAGTGTGATTCGCTCAGCCCTGCTTCACGTGCGACTAAACCGAGTGGCAGTGGTGAATCGAGGTGCTCGTGGATGTATTTGCGGGCCTTCGCAATGGCGGCGGGTTCGCTGCCTTCCTCGATGATCGCGAGGGATTCGGCGTGTTGACCAAGTTGGCCGGCAAAGCTTTCCAAGAGGGTGATCATGCTGGCATAGCGTTCAGGCTCGACGGTCCGGGTTTGGAAGTAGGCTTCGCGAAGCATGGTTTCGGTTTCCTCGTTGAGGGAACGACGACCGAATTTGCCAAGAAAATCATCGAAGTTCTTTTCATCGGGAACTTTCGAAAAGACTTGTCCGGTTCTTAGAAAGCCGATGGTGGTTGCGCCCATCCGCACAGGGACGGCGGTGGAGGTCAGACCGGCGAAGCAGTGGCAGGACGACGGCCCTTTGACTTCGGCTTCTTCCATGAGCCTCCGGTTCGTATCGACGCAGGCGCGGCAGGATGAGGCGCAGAGGTTGAGCCTCTCGCAGAATGGGCTACGATTCACGGCTTGGTCATCGAGGCACCACTGATCAGGATCGGCACCGACCAGGCGGAGAGGCAGCCCTGTGGCTGTCCGGAATGCCTGCTGATAGTTCTTGAATGCGTCAGAAGCCTTCAGTCGCTGGTGAAGGTTGGCTTCGAATGCTTTGGCGGAGTCGCTCATATCTGGGCAGCAGCGTAGAAGCTGTGTGGGATATTTCAATACTGAGACGACAAACTGTGGATATTATCTTGCTTGCTGACAAATGGATGGCGTGATTCTAGGATTCGTGGCGTATTTGTAGGTAAATCGTTGAATTCCTGCGCAAAGGTGTCTTTGGTTCTTGGTTTGGGAACGGGCTTGTGCGGGGTAGCGGCGATGAAGGCATGGCTGTCGAAGGAGCAAGCGCTGTTGAATGAGCTTCGGGCGATCGGTCTGATGCTGGATCAATCGATGCTTGGGATGGATCTTGAACGCTGGAACTTCATGCCGGTTCGATTGGCAAAGAGTCGTTCGGAGGCACATGTCGCCTCACCGCCCGCTGTTTTCCGAAGTGGATCTGAAGCCGATCAGCGTGCCTTAGGCATGCTGACCAGCACCACGGAGAGGATCGAGGAAAGCGGCATCAGAATGGCGGCGAGCAGCGGGCTCATGTGGCCGGTGAGGCAGATCGCGACGGCGCTGAGATTGTAGACCAGGGCAAAGGAGAAGGCGTTGCGCACGCCGCTGGCCCGGGCATCGGCCGCAGCGAAAAGCGTGGTCAGGAAACCGAGGCCGGAGCCGAGGGTGTAGAAGTCGGCTTTGGACTCTAACAGCGAGCGATCCACAACGGGTGTGCCGGTGACAGCGGCGGCATCGAAGGCGAGCGAGTCGTTGGCGCCATCGCCAAGATAGAGCGTGTCACCATGATCGATTTCTTCAACCCGCCGGGCCTTTTCACTCGGGTCGAGTGCGCCGTGGGCATGGCGATCGGCGATGTCGAGTTGCTCGGCGAGGGTGTGAACTTTTTCCTCGGTATCTCCAGAGAGGATCCAGAGCTGGTGACGGCGGGCACGAAGCGTTTCCAGCGCGGCGGCGGTGCCGGGGCGCAGGGTGTCGCGGAAATGGAAGGAGGCGATGCGTTGGCCATCGCGGCAAAGGGAGGTGGAGCCGTCGGCAGGATCGCCGGACCAGCCGCCCTTGCCGAGGGTCCAGCGGTGATCGTTTTCTGAAAAGGACACTCCCTGACCAGGGTGATCGGTGATTTCGATGTTGGAGTTGTTAGAAAGTAATCGCTGGCCGCGTGCTCCGAGGGCTTCGAGCAGGGTGCGACCGATCGGGTGGAGCGAGCCAGCGGTCAGGCGGGCGAGTGCGAGGGCGGCATCGTCGGCCAGAGAAGTGACGCTTTCAGGAGAAAGAAGGACGGGTCTTTCAAGGGTGAGCGTGCCGGTTTTATCGAAGATGACGTGGCGGACGTTCCGCAGCCGTGCCCACAAGGTCGGGCTCCGGACGAAGGCACCGGCACGTTCAGCGCGGGCGGCGGCAAGGTCATCGGCGAGCGGCACCGCGACGCCGAGGGCGCAGGGGCAGGAGACGACAAAGATGGAAATCATCGCCTGCACACCGGTGATCGGCTGACCCACGATGATCCATCCGATCAGTCCCGCGATGCCGATAATGATGACGATGACGAGGTAAACGCGCAGGAGTTTTTGAAGGGTGGGCGAGGAACGCTCGGAGTGGTCCTGGGCGGTTAGGCGCTGAAGTAGGGAGTCCGCCCAGGTTTCCTCGGCGCGAAGTGTGAGGGCCTTGCGGGAAAGGAGGATCGCGCCGGCAGGGAGCCGCGTCCCGGCGTTGACGACCACTGGTTCGGCTTCGCCGTTGATCCATTCGAGCGAGACCTCGGCTGCTTCGGCACTGACGGTCGAGGCGACGGGAATCGCGCGTCCGGGATCGACTTGGAAACTCAGGCCGGGCGTGATGGCATCGAGTGGGATCGATTGTTCGCCGCAGGCGACGCTGTTAGAGAGTGGTGAGGAACGCAGCAGGCGGCGGCGGTTGCGATCGACGGCGGCGGTCTGGAGAAAGCGCCCACCGAGCATGAGGAAGACGAAGGTGGCGACAAAATCAAAGTAGCGTAGGCCTTCGATGTGCATCGCCCAGCCGGCGATCGATCCGGCGTAAGCGGAGATCAGGCCAAGTGCGATGGGCAGGTCGATATGGAGGCTGCCAGCGCGCAGCGAGCGCCATGCACGGTCGATGAAATAGCCTCCGCCCACAAGCATCGCGAGCGTCGCGGAGAGGAAGGCGATCAGCCGGAATAGCCCGGCGAATTCGAAGTCCTCGGGCATGCCGAGGTAGGTTGGCAGCGAGAAGCCCATCGCATTCAGCGCAAAGGCACCGCAGAGACCGAGCCGCGCGGCGAGGCGTCGGCGTTCGTAATCCGGTGCGCCGTTGGTCTGGGCTCCCGCGACGTAGCCGAAGCGCGTTAGTTCTTTCAGGAAAGCGGGCACATCGCAGCTCCCCGGCTGCCACTCGAGGTGGAGCCGACCGCTCGCCGGATGCGCTGCCGCGCGGATCGCGCCGGGGTGGTTTTCGAAAAGCTTTTCCACCAGCCACACGCAGCCGACGCATGAGATGCCTTCCAGCGAGCAATCCATCGCCGCCGAGCCACCTTTGGTCTCGGTGAGTTCCTCGGCTTTCGCGACGAGCGGCTCCGCCCAGGAAAAATCGTGTTCTTCGAAAGGCCGCGAACGTACCGGCGCGGTGGCGAGCCCCTGCTTGAGATCGTAAAAGCGATCGAAGCCGCTATCACGAATCATCTCCGCCACAAACTCACAGCCTTTGCAGCAATAGACTGCGTTCTCTTCCGTCGGGGAAAAGGCCGTGCCACAGTGTTCGCAAGTCGCCATGAGTTGGCGGAAGATGCCCCGGAGTCCCGCGCGTCGCCAAGCGGGGAATCTGGATTGCTTGGCTTATCTCGCTATCTCCGGACTAAAGGAGGAACAACGAAATGGCGCGAAACGACGCGAAATCTGAAGCATTGATAGAGAAGCTGAGTCTTTGGCATTTCTCCTCCAAAAATTTCGCGCCGTTTCGCGCCGTTTCGTGCGATTTCGTTGTTATCCATCTCTCTGCAATGGAGGCACCGCCGTTGCTTAAACCGATTCTATTTGTCGGATTCCCGGCACCGCGACAGCCTTGCGCCATGCCTGAGGCGGTTTTGAAAGAGAAGTTCGGGCACGGGGAGTTTCGTGGCGGGCAGAAGGAAGTGGTCGAGGGCTTGCTCGCCGGGCGCTCAATGCTGGCGGTGTTTCCCACCGGGGGTGGGAAGTCGCTTTGCTACCAGCTTCCGGCGCTGATGATCGAGGGCGTGACGTTGGTCATTTCCCCGCTGATCGCGCTGATGAAGGACCAGGTCGATGCGCTGCGCGCGAAAGGCATTCATGCGGCGCGCCTCGATTCAACGCTCAGTCAGGAAGAGTATGGCGAGGTGATGGAAAGCCTGAAGGTCGGTTCCCTGAAGTTGCTCTACGTCGCGCCAGAAAGACTTTCGAACGAGGGCTTCCGCCATCAGTTGAAGCGCTTGAAGATCGGCATGATCGCGATCGATGAAGCGCACTGCATTTCCGAATGGGGTCACAATTTCCGACCGGACTACCTCAAGCTCGCCAAGGTCTGCCGCGACCTCAAGGTGCGCCGCGTGCTTTGTCTAACAGCAACTGCGACGCCCTCCGTTTCCGCGGATATCCGTCGTGAGTTCCTCATCAAGAAAAAGGACCACGTCCAGCTTTCCTTCCATCGCAACAACCTCGACCTACGTGTCACGCCGCTCAAGGCGAGCGAGCGGATGAATCATCTGCTCAAACGGATTGAGGAACTCGATGGCGCGGTGATTGTTTATGTGACGCTTCAGCATACGGCGGAATCGGTGGCGACTTTCCTGAAGCGCAAAGGTGTCTCGGCGCAGGCTTACCACGCGGGATTGCCGCCGGAGTTTCGTGTCGAGGCTCAGGAAAAATTTATGGCGGGCGAGACCCGCGTGATCGTCGCGACGATTGCCTTCGGCATGGGGATCGACAAAGCCGACATCCGTGCGGTCTTTCACTTCAATCTTCCGAAATCGATCGAGAACTACTCGCAGGAAACCGGTCGTGCGGGGCGCGATGGACTGGAGTCGACCTGTGAGTTGCTCGCCTGCGGTGATGACCTGGTGACTTTGGAGAACTTCACCTATGGCGACACGCCGACGCCGGCGGCGGTGAGGCACCTGGTCGATCACGTGCTGCGCATCGGCAGCGAGTTCGATGTCTCGGTTTATGAGCTTTCGACGGTGAATGACATCCGCCCGCTGGTGGTCACAACCTTGCTGACCTACCTCGAACTCGAAGGCGCGATTGAAGCGACGCGGCCATTTTACTCGACCTATTCGGTGCGCTTGATCCGCGACATGGAGAAAATGCTTTCCGGCTACGATGCACGGCGGAAGAGCTTCCTGCGAAGAATCTTCGCCGCCGCGAAAGAGGGCAGGAGTTGGTTGAACTTCGATGTCGGCAAGGTCGCGATGGAGACCGGCGAAGACCGTGATCGGATCGTCAAGGCCTTGACCTATCTTGAGGAAGCCGGAGATGTCATCATGAAGAAATCCGGTGTCCGGCAGGGTTATCGATTGCTGCGGGATGATCTCGATTTGCGAGAGCTCGCCTCCAATTTGGATGAACGCTTTCGTTTGCGCGAATCAGCCGACCTGGAGAGGCTGAGTCAGGTCGTGGCTCTTGCTGAAACCAAGGGCTGCCTGACCGGCTTTGTGACCAAGCACTTTGGCGAGAAGCTGGCGAAGCCCTGCGGCCATTGCGATCGATGCCGTGGCGTGAAGCCGAGCCCGATTCCGCGCTCCAAATGGCCTGCCGTTGATCAGGAGCAACTGATAATGATCCAGAGTCTACGTGCCGAAAAGCATGCGGCGTTGAAAACGGCGCGTCAGCTCGCCCGCTTTCTTTGTGGAATCTCCAGCCCTGCCGCCCAGCGGGCCCGTTTGACTCGCCACGACGCTTTCGGCCTGTTAGAAGGCACGCCGTTCGCGGAAGTTCTGCGCGTGGTGGAGACGATGATGGTTTAGAAGGTGGCTCTGAAATCGGAAATCGGAAATCGGAAATTTGAAATTTGAAATTTGAAATTTGAAATCTGAAATCTGAAATCTGAAATCGGGGGGGAGTCATTAGCCCCATTCTGGCCAACATCTACCTTCACTTTGTGCAAGACCACTGGATCAAGCGCGTCGTGGCCAAACACTGTCGCGGCAGGGTGCATTTTATGCGCTATGCCGATGATAGCGTGGTGTGCTTTGAGCATGAAGAAGACGCCCGAGCCTACCTGAAAGCCCTCCCGAAGCGGCTGGGGAAATTTTCCCTCCAGCTCGCCGATGAGAAAAGCTCGCTGGTAAGATTCGAGCGTTGGAACCCGGAGCAAAGCGGGAGGTTCACCTTCGTGGGCTTCGACTTCCACTGGGCGAGAAGTCGCAAACACAAGCGCTACGCCTACGTGAAACGAGTGACTAATAAAGCGAAATTCCGGGCCAGCCTACTACTACGGAGTGCGTGGAAACTCGCGAATGCTGGCGAAGTATGATCTCAAGGCAAAGCAGATCCTCTTCAAATGGCTCAATCGACGGAGCCAAAGACGGTCCATGACCTGGACTCAATTTGGCGAACGGTTGGAGCATTGGGATCTGCCCTTGCCGAGGATCGTGGAAAAGCCCGTGCAAGCGAGCTTGGCAAGTGGAAGGAAACCTGCATGATCGAAATCAACAAACAACCGGACCCCGACGTTGCTCTGACTGCGCGTCCTGCGAGGAGCCCGGTGCGGTAGTTCCGCACGCCGGGATCTGCGAGGGGGGCACCGAGTGATCGGTGTCCCTACCTCAATCGTTTCATTCACAGAGGACTTGCCCCCCCTTTTTGGCTCCAGTGCATGCTACGCGCCTGTAAACCGATGATCACGGCCCCTTGAGCGCTGTGGCAATCCGAGCTTGTGAAAACAGGCGCAAGCTGCAAAATTCCGAGCAGCGCTGCGAGAAATCGTGATGTGATATCTTTAACCTTGGCCTCAAAGAATGTTATGAAATTAAGCCTACTTCCAATTCTTGCAATCGTCCTGATGGGCAGCCTGTTCTGCTCTAGAAGCGCTGCTCAAGAGTCTACGGCTCGTTCCTCCCATATTGACATTGAGTTTGTGATCGAGCACCAAAGAGACGGGAAAACGCGTGGTTCGGTTGCTCATCCCCGGAACACCAAAGAACTGGAAGATTCTCCTTTGGTCCAAACGTTCACTGGCTTGAATGGACGCTCCGCGGTCGTAACAATTGGCTACGTCGGCTATGCCGGTTTCCAGGTGGCTGAGGCTGCGAAGGGCGTGAAGATCAAGCCTGGGCACGTGTTTGCTGTCCAAGTCTTTTCCGGGGAGGACGGCGTAACGATCAAAACGGCCAAGGAGAATACTTCAACGTTGGTCATTTACCACGGGCCGCCCCAAGTCATCTATAAGAACGAGATGGTATCAGTCACCATTAGGAGAAAGGAGGAGTGACCAAGTGAACTTCCCCCTACATGGTGTCGTCGAATCAGGGGAGGGCTGTCGGTCATGTTGGCCCGCAGGAGATAGCGGTCTTCCCGCCGCCTCGCCCAAACGGTCGACAACGAGTGGCACGACTTCTGGCTGAACCTCAAGGAAGGCGACGACTTGTCTGGCGGAGTCGGCCCACCAGGGCTCGGCGGAGGCATCAGGATCGATCCGGTCACGAAAGCAATCCCCATCACTAGGTCAATCAGCCACCGGGCGCTGCCAATCCCGCCGCCACGTCGTGAAAAAACACCATGAGCTTGATGTGTTCCGCATGCTGCGCCTGAAGCTCGAACTGCGGTGCCTACTGGGGTCGCTGGGGGATTCCTTGCATTTCGCGGGCATTCAAACATCACATCCGCCATCATCCAGCCTTGTCTCCGGCCACCTCTGCCGCTATTTCTCCGCCCGCATCAAAAGTGCCCGTAGCTCAGCTGGATAGAGCATCCGCCTTCTAAGCGGACGGTCAGTGGTTCGAATCCACTCGGGCATGCCATTGATATTCAGTTAGTTAAAATAAAATTCCGCCTAACAGAATTCTGAGTTACTGCCCCTCATCTGCCTTTATTTTCTGAGAAAGTTCCAGTATCGACGCACCGAGTTCATTCACGACAGTGCCACCAACAGTAGATCGCCTCGTCACCGGTTCGCCCCCGAAGCGCACTCCGAGTTGTGTCTAGGCTTGTGAAGAAAAGGGTCAGGAAAGAATGGCGCGGTTTTAAGCCGGATCTCGGGATAAAAAGGTCGCCGGAAATCCGCCGTTCCGGTGAGATCCTGTGTGACCAAAAACCAACCGTTCCTGAGCGGATTTCCGACGCAGATTTGTGGCAGCATGCGCCGGCGCTTGCAAGATGTTATCGCTGGCAAACGTCGCAGTCTCACGGAATCATCCATTGCCACCGATGCAATGCAGTTCTCCCATATTCTGCCCGCCGACTTCCTTCATGGACTCTCGGTATCTCAAAGAATCCGACAGTATTGCAACGTCGTCGTTTTCTGGGCATGGCTCGCCCAAATTCTTGAAG
>Ga0100399_1003934_pt1 | contig 10359 bp, 10 predicted proteins | sample CryGeymeta201523_FD_81545 | JGI IMG/M metagenome (GOLD analysis project Ga0100399, IMG submission 81545) | Groundwater microbial communities from Crystal Geyser aquifers in Utah, USA - Crystal Geyser metaG 2015-23 | ecosystem: Environmental > Aquatic > Deep subsurface > Groundwater | place: USA...
CCAGAGAATCAAACAATTTAGTAATCAGAACTTTATTGTTGAATGGCAAATGGGTGTCAATAAGAAAAAGGGAGTCTTGAATGAACAGGCTTATCACGGAATTATCTTTTAGCCTTAGTAAATGATCTTTTTTTACTTTGCCATCTCACGATTGCATCATCTTTCACAATTTAAGATGGATTGCATGACCTTGAATTTATAAATAACTTTTATAAAACTTCGCGATTTAATCGCATTGGGGCATTGGAATTGCCGATACCAGATGAATAAGGAGTACAAGATATATTGAGCGAGTTGGATAACTGTCGATGGGGAAGAAGTAGCCCCTATTTTTCACTTTGCATAATCAGTAATTATGCCGTCAACTTTACTGAATCTGCCCTGGTCGCCGTTGGTACTGAAAAGGTAAATATTTAAATCGTGCTGGCGAAAATATTCAGTAGTGAACTTCACAACCGACTGAAAACTGATGTTCAAATTAAAATTGTAAAAATTATTGCCGCTGTATAAACTATCATTTTAGTTCCTAATTGCATAGTCATCGCATGACTTCGAGTCATCCGATGACTAAAAAACCGCCCTGCCTAAAACTCATCCGATACCAGCGGCATCAAATGTTTATGGAAAAAAGACATGATGTACATTCGACCCTGGCCAGGGTCGCACCTTTCACCCTTGTTGATATTTCTATAAACATACCAACCCAACCCTCCGGGTTGGGGTCTTTTGCAGTAATCAGCCATGCGTTGCATAATGGTTATTCGCATTTAATTGTTTCGCGGTTTAAGAAGGCCATTGAGATTTGCGATATTCAGTATTTCGCTATTTTTATCCCGAATTAAACTGAGATTTATGTGTAAAAGATGTAACTGGACGAATAACAATCCTTTGATGATTAAATACCACGATGAAGAGTGGGGAGTGCCGCTGCACGACGACCGGAAATTATTTGAGTTTTTTGTGCTCGAAGGATTTCAGGCAGGTTTAAGCTGGCAGATTGTGCTGAATAGGCGGGAAGGTTTTCGCAAAGCATTTGACCATTTCGATTCCGCGGTGGTGGCAGGTTACGATGAAAAGAAAATTGAGGAATTAATTCAGGATAAGTCGATTATCCGAAATAAAATGAAGATTGCGGCCTGCGTAAACAATGCACAGCGATTTCTGGAAATTCAAAACGAATTTGGCAGTTTCGATAATTACATCTGGAAATTTGTGGATTACAAACCGGTTATAAATTGTTTTGCCGACATAAAGGAACTTCCGGCAAAAACACCACTTTCCGATGAAATTTCGGCAGACCTGAAAAGGCGGGGTTTTAAATTTGTTGGCTCAACTGTAATTTATGCACACATGCAGGCCACCGGAATGGTAAACGACCATCTGACTTTTTGCTTTCGTTACGAAGAAATAAATGCTATGGGGTCAAATATTAAAATTAAAGGCTAAAGCCAGATTTCTGTTCAGATTTTTTAACCCACGGCTAAAGCCGTGGGCAAAAACCACAGATGACAGGAGCTTTAGCCATTAATAAAGATTTTTTACGACAATAAAATTTGGAAATAATACGAACTAAAACTGATTTAAAATGAAAAAACTAAATTTATTTGGAAAGACCGCATTGATTGCCTTTTTGTTTTTAATTGTGATCGTTTTTTCGGGTTGTGCTGATGTTACCCCAATTAAAGATTGCGCAGTGGAGCAACCCGCTGGTTTTCTGTGGGGACTGTGGCACGGATTAATTGCCCCGGTTAGTTTTGTTGGCAGTTTGTTTATGGATGACGTTGCCATGTATGCCGTAAACAATAACGGCGGCTGGTACGATTTTGGATTTGTGATTGGCGCTGGAATATTATTCGGGGGCAGCGGAAAAGCCAGCAAATAGTTTGCGGTTTTGTCTTTTTTTAACTTTTATTCAGGTTCTTACCATAGGATTAAAGCAATTTTATTTATTATTTTGCTGCCATTCAAAAAACAGATTTAATATTTTTACATTCATGAAGTTACGTGTTTTTACTACCATTTTTCTTGTGGTGGCATCAGTGGTTTTTGGTTTTGCAACCGACAAAGGAAAAGGCAATACTGCGCCGGTTGGTTATGTTTTTGAGGATGAGATAGTTTTGCCGGTAACGCCGGTAAAAGACCAATATCGCTCGAATACCTGCTGGTCGTTCTCGGGGCTTTCATTTCTGGAGTCGGAAATGTTGCGTTTGGGCAAACCCGAAGTTGACCTTTCTGAAATGTTTATTGTAAGATTAACTTATTCCGAAAAAGCAAAACGATACATCAGAATGCATGGAAACCATAACTTCTCTGCCGGTGGCGCTTTCCACGATGTTACCAATTTGATTAACCGGTTTGGAATTGTGCCTGAATCGGTTTACTGCGGTTTGGAGAATGGCGCTTCAAAACATATACACGACGAAATGGACAACATTTTAAAACAGCAGGTAGATGAAGTTGTTAGCAACAGTAAAATAAAACTGAACAAAGTTTGCGACGAAACCATTTCAACAACGCTTGATAAATATTTAGGTGAAGTTCCGCAAAGTTTTGAATACGAGGGTAAAACATATACACCGCAAACTTTTGCCTCCGATTACATTGGCCTTAATATGGACGATTATATTGAAGTTACTTCATATACGCATCATCCGTTTTACGCAAAATTTATTTTGGAAGTACCCGATAACTGGTCATGGGATGAAGTTTACAATGTGCCTGTTAATGAATTGGAAGAGATTCTCGACTATTCGCTCACCAATGGTTATACGGTTGCCTGGGCGGCCGATGTCAGCGAAAAAGGCTTTGCCACAAGCAATAAAGGCGTTGCGGTTCTGCCTGCATCGCCAGCAGTTGAAATGACTGAGGAAGAAACCTTGAAATGGGAAGCGCTGCCTGAAAAGGAAAAACAAAAAGAGTTGTATAAACTCGACAGGCCGGTGGTTGAAATGGACGTTACCCAGGAGATGAGGCAACTGGCGTTCGACAATTACGAAACCACCGACGACCACGGTATGCACATTGTGGGAACGGCTAAAAATCAGGAGGGTAAGGTTTTTTACAAAGTGAAAAACTCGTGGGGCGACTACAATGACTACAATGGATATTTTTACGCGTCGAAACCTTATGTAAATTACAAAACCATGTCGGTTATGGTGCATAAAGACGGAGTTCCGCAACATATCAAAGAAAAATTGAAGCTTTAATGATAGGCCCTTCAGAAAAATCTGAAGGGTTTTTTTATCTTTGGTCGCATACGAATTCACTAATAATGAAATACCGGCTTTTCCTTTTTTTATTCCTTTTTATTTCCTTCAATGTGATTGGGCAAACACCCGGAGTAGATTATTCCTGGTGGAATAAATTACACGAATGGAAAGAAGGCAGCCCGGGATGGAGAAACTGGATTATCATGTCACCGGGTTACCTGGGGCCAAACGCCCTTTCCGTTCCCGAAGTAAAAAGGGGTTTTATCAATCCAAAAACCGAAATTGAATTCTCTGCCTCATCTCATTTTTTAAAAGGCGATCCAACCCAGGATATTTCGGGCAGGTTGTTTATTCCGTTTGCACAGGGCAAAATAGCGGTTGAAATGTATGGCGTAATCATCGAACATTTTGCATTTTCAGAAGAAATCAGAAACGAAAGGTTTTCGCGTATTGAGGATGGAAAAGGATTTGCCGTTGGCGATTTTTATTTCAGCACATTGATTCAGCTTTCGAAAGACCGTAAATTTCCGAATACATTGTTGCGGCTGGCAACCAAAACTGCATCGGGCAACCAGTTGGAAGGCGCCAGAAATACCGATAGCCCCGGTTATTTTTTCGATTTGAGTTTTTCAAAAGAACTTGCAAAAACCGAAAGAGGAATGTTTCGTCCGTTTGGCCTGGCCGGATTTTACTCGTGGCAAACCAACGACGAACTCAACCTGCAAAACGATGCGTTTTTATATGCAATTGGAGCCGATTTTGAGCGGAATACCCTTGTTTTCTCTACTTCCTTGTCGGGTTATTCGGGTTATAAAAACGAACGCGACAAACCTATGCAACTCAATTTCGAACTCAGAAAGGATTTTTTAGGTAAAGCAGTTCGAATTCAATACGTAAATGGCTTGCGCGATTGGGAGTATAAAACCATCCGCTTTTCGTTTATCTGGAAATTGAAACCAGTTGTTTAAAACCTGTTTTTTGATTTTGATTTGGTTAACTTTGTCGCTTGTTTAAAACCATTTTATTCTGATTATAAATATCATCAAAATGAAGAAACTTTCGCTTGTAATTTGTGTTTTCAACGAAGAGCTTAATATTAAACCACTGTCGGAACAAATCATAAATGCCCTTAAAAATATTGATTTTGAAGCCATTTTTGTGGATGACGGATCAACCGATAACACCCGTGAAGAGATATTAAAAATTGACGATGAACGGTTTATTTTGGTTGAATTGAAACGCAATTATGGACAGAGTTCGGCGTTGCAGGCAGGAATAGACCAGGCGCAGGGGGAATATGTGGTTTTGCTCGATGGCGATTTGCAGAACGACCCTGCCGATGTTCCCATGATGCTGAAAATGATGCAGGAAGAAGAGTGGGATATGGTAGCCGGAGTGCGGGCAAACCGCCGGGACGGCATGTTCCTGAGAAAAGTTCCTTCGAAAATCGCCAACTATCTCATTAGAAAATCCACCGGCATTCACATGAAAGATTTGGGTTGCACGTTGAAAATATTCACCGGCGAAACCATCAAAAGCATCCATATTTACGGTGAATTGCACCGTTACATTCCTGCGCTGATTGCACTGGAAGGGGCAACAAAAATTACCCAGGTTGATGTAAACCACCGCCCGCGCGAATTTGGCAGCTCGAAATACAACCTGAGCCGCACAACCCGGGTAATCAGCGATTTGATACTGATGGTTTTCTTTAAAAAATATCTGCAACGGCCCATGCACTTTTTTGGTTCGGTGGGAATCATCACTTTCGGCATCGGTGCTTTGATTAACTTTTACCTGTTAATACTTAAAATCTTAGGACGCGATATCTGGGGAAAACCTTTACTGATGCTCGGAATCTTACTCGTGATGGGAGGAATTCAATTTATCACCATCGGGATTATTGCAGAATTACAGATGAGGACTTATTACGAATCGCAAAAGAAAAAACCGTATCGGGTAAAAAGAGTGGTTTACACCAGAAAAAGGACCAACCTTAAACTGTTTTAAAACAAGTTGTTATTCTGGAATTTAGCTGCTAAATTGCGCCTAATTTAAATGTTCAGTACAAATTTTTAATTTTTCAGCCATGAAAAAAATAGTTGTTGTTTGCATTTTGTTTTTTAGTCTTCATTTTGTTTCACAAACCGGTTATGCGCAGGAAAGAGTTTTGCAGGGGCGCGTTTTTACCTTCGACAGTATTCCGCTGATTGGCGCCAGTGTTCAGGTAAAAAGTACAAAACAGGTTGTTAAAACCGATACTTTGGGGTATTTCTCGGTAACATGCAATCCAAATGATGTTTTAAAAGTTACGGCAAGAGGTTTTAGTACCGAAAAATTCAAACCGGAAAGTAAGATTAGGTTTGCCATCATCAATTTAAAACTGAAACCCGGCGAAAAAAGCCGCGAATATGCCATTGGTTACGGGCATGTAAAAGATGTGGATAAATTAAACGCTGTAGCGAACCTGAACAACAAAGATGTTGATTTTTCGATGTATTCGAACATGTTTGAATTGATTCGGGGCAGGTTTGCAGGTGTGCAGGTGGTCAACGGCGAAATTATCATTCGCGGGGTAAACTCGATCAACAGCAGTAGCGCAGCCTTAATTGTGGTTGATGGGGTCCCGTCAAGCGGCAGTGTTTTAAATTCAATCCCTCCGGTTCAGGTAAAAAGTATCAACATTATAAAAGATGGAAGCGCGGCCATTTATGGTTCACGCGGCGCCAACGGTGTTGTGCTGATTGAAACCAAAAAAGGGGGTGATTTGTAAATTAGGTTTATTTGTGCACTAACGAGCTGTTTAGCAGACCAATCCAAGTACAAGTGTACATTTCTGATATACTTTTTTCAAAAACTGAATACCAGTCGGGATTGTAAAAACAGGCCCATTCAAACATTGGAAATGCCTTTTGGGGTTCAAATAATTTCCCTGGCCGATATTCTTCAAAACCGGCTGAAGCGCGCTCCTTATCGAGTTTAACTTTACTGTTTGTCCACTCTTCCCGCTGTTTTTCGCCTGTCGCAAAGGGTAAAACAAATTCAACCGATTTTTTTATTGACGATCCACTTTCTGAAACGAATTCGAATAATTCAAAACGTTGATCAAACTTTGAAAGATTGATAAACGATGATATACAAGGAGTTAACCCACTGATATGATAATGCAGTGCATCGCGTGACTTTAAATCGTTGCTGGTACCATCGGCATAATAAGCAGTTGTAATGTATTTCCTGAATCCTTCCACCGAGTAGCTTTTCAGTTCCTCACTTTGCAGAATACAACCGATGGTTCCTATGATTTTTAACCGTTTTGCCTCCCAGTTGTTGTTTGGGGTTTGATCGCGGTTCATCTCCCGTTCTGCGATTTCAAGTAACCATTTCTCCACCGTTTCTTGTTCTTTTGAATTGAAATGGTTTTGAAACATATAAAATCCCCAAAAAAGTGCGTTCAGCTTGTTTTCGTTAATCGGGTTTCCATCGGGCTGAAAAGTGGTTGTCCATGCCAAAACAAAGTCTTTTACTTTTCTTCCAAATATTTCATCCTCAGTACCGTAACTGGCATAAATTAGCGAAACCACGGCATCAATATCTTCGAGACTTTGGATTGTTTTTATCCGTTTAGGATTATTTTCGAGTAATCCTTCGTAATAAATTTCTGTAACCGGCTGAGGTGTCCGTTTTAACGATTCCGTTGCCATTTTTGAAATGGAATCGGAAAGGTTTTTTGCTGAACTGTTTTCGTTTAAAATGACCCTTAAATTCTGAATTTCAGTTGAATCGAGTATCACAATATTTGTGGTTTGTGCATGACCAACGCCCACGAACAGAATTAAAACTGAGAATTGAAGAAACAGGTATTTCATAAAATTGATTGTAATTATTCTTTATTTCGCCATTCCTCTTCAATAATAGTATATCTTTTGAAATAATTGTAAACTTAATTATCCTAAATCCGTTTATAGTATTGGAAATATTTAAGTGGGTTTTATAAAATGAAAGCAGGGGAAGTAAATAGCGGGGAAGTAAATCCGTGGGCAAATTTCAGTAAAAATATAGCAAAATATCAAACACCCGAAGTTTGGAAAAGCATCTGGCAGATTGTAAATACATTTATACCATACATTAGTTTGTGGGTACTTATTATTTACAGTTTATCGGTATCATATTGGCTGACAGCCTTTTTAATTATTCTGGCAGCGGGTTTTCTGGTGCGGTTGTTTATTATTTTTCACGATTGCGGACACTGTTCATTTTTTAAATCGAAAAAGGCAAATACAATAATTGGAGCATTTTTCGGGATTCTGGCTTTTACTCCTTATTACAAATGGCACAACATGCACATGCAACACCATGCCACAATCGGGAACCTCGATAAACGGGGGGTTGGTGATGTTTGGACGATGACAACTGAAGAATATCTGAACAGCACCCGCTGGAAACGTTTTAAATACAGGGTTTACCGACACCCGATAACCATGTTTGGGGTCGGGGCGCTGTATGTTTTTGTGATTCAAAACCGCACAACAAAAAAAGATATGGGCCGAAAGGAAATGCTGAATGTTCATTTCACCAATCTGGCGCTGGTTATCATTTTTGCTTTAATGAGCTGGGCTATTGGTTTCTGGACTTTCTTAATCATTCAGTTTGCAATTATTTACCTTGCAGCAATTGCCGGATTGTGGTTATTTTATTTGCAACATCAATTCGAAGACGTAGTTTGGGTGAGGAGCGATAACTGGAATTATCGCGAAATTGCAATCGATGGAAGTTCGTTTGTAAAGTTTCCAAAGTTGCTGCAATGGTTTTCTGGAAATATTGGGTTTCACCATATTCACCACATCAATGCGAGAATACCGAATTATAAACTGGAGAAATGTTATAGCGAAAATCCTGTTTTCAAGGAAGTTGAGCCGGTTACTTTTATGAAAAGCCTGAAAACATTGAGGTTAAGGTTGTGGGACGAGAAAAATCAGAAACTCATCGGTTTTAGAGAATTGTTCAGGGAGAAAGTAACTGCTTAATTCAAATCCGTTTTAGTCTTCAACAATAAATCACAATTTGCCGTCTAAAATAAATTTATATGAAAGTACTTACTGAAATAAATCCCCAGCCCCTTTTTAATTATTTCGAACAGATTTGCCAGGTTCCGCGACCTTCGAAAAAGGAAGGAAAAATCAGACAGTTTTTACTTGATTTTGCCAAAGAAAACGGTTTGAAATCGAAAACTGACGAAGTCGGTAATGTGTTGATTTTGAAACTGGCAGCTCCCGGAATGGAAAGCGCGCCAACTGTGATTTTGCAAACCCACATGGACATGGTTTGCGAAAAAAACAGCGACAAAGTTTTCGATTTCGATAATGATGCTATTGAGCCTGTGATTTCAGATGGTTGGGTGAAAGCAAACGGAACCACGCTTGGCGCCGATTGCGGAATCGGAATCGCTGCCCAGCTTGCAGTTTTAACTTCGAAAGAAATAAAACACGGCCCGATTGAATGTTTAATTACCGTTGACGAGGAAACAGGTTTAACAGGCGCTTTTGCCCTTAAACCGGGATTTTTAAGCGGAAAGATTTTATTAAACTTAGATTCGGAAGACGAAGGTGAAATTTTTATCGGTTGTGCAGGTGGAATTGATACTGTTGCAACTTTTACAGTTCAAAAGGAAGAAATACCTGAAAGTTCGGCGGCATTTAAAATCAGTGTTTCGGGTTTACAAGGCGGCCACTCCGGCGACGATATTCATAAAAACCGTGGCAATGCCAATAAAATTTTAACCCGGTTTTTACACAAAGCATCAAAAAATACATCACTAAAACTGGCAGAGTTCAATGGTGGGAATTTAAGAAATGCCATAGCAAGAGAAGCTTTTGCAGTTGTGGTTTTACCTGAAAATGAATCAGAAAAACTTGTCAGCGATTTTGAGCAGTTTAATTCAGAAATATTATTTGAATTCGAAAATGCTGAACCAAAACTTAAACTGGCATTGGAAAAAACCGAAATGCCCGGTTTTGTAATCGACAATGAAACACAAAATCGGTTAGTATATGCTTTGATTGCTTGTCCGCACGGAGTTTTGGAAATGAGCTCCCGGATGGAAGGAATGGTGGAAACATCGACTAATCTGGCATCGGTTAAATTTGTTGAGGATAACAAAATTGTGGTAACAACCAGTCAGCGCAGCGAGATTGAAAGCCGTAAATATTTTGCCGCCGAAATGGTGGAAACAGTTTTTAATTTGGCAGGCACAGAAGTGTCTCATTCAGATGGCTACCCCGGCTGGGCGCCAAACCCTGACTCTGATGTACTTAAAATTACAGTTGATTCATACCAAAAATTGTTCGGAGTAAAACCTGTAGTCCGCTCCATTCATGCTGGTTTGGAATGTGGCCTTTTCCTTGAAAAGTATCCTGAACTCGATATGGTTTCTTTTGGCCCGACTATTTGTGGTGCCCACTCACCCGATGAACGTTTAAATATTGAAACCACCCAGAAATTCTGGAAGCATTTAGTGGATGTGCTGGAGAGGTTGAAGTAGTTGTTGGATAACTGGCCCTGATTGCTATCTGGGCTGGTCACTGGGAAATTTTGAAAATTGGTTATTGAGCGGTCGTTATTGGATATTTGGCTGCTGGTTACTGGATTCTGGTTGCTGGATACTATACCGGATTTTGGTTACTGGAAGCTTATAAATCGTTACTAATTTACTTAATGCCTGCTGCCTACCGCCCTCTACCTGCTGGTTTTCTTCCTAATGACTAATGACCAATGACTTTTATCTGCTCTCCGCTCTTCGCTCTCTGCTCTCCGCCCTTTGCCCTTCGCCTTTTGCTCTCCGACCTTATTCCTCTTCCGGCGGTACAATATCCTCAAACTTGTTAAGCATAATGGCTTCAATTAATATTTCCATAAATTTTGGGGTTTCAATCAGTTTAAGGTACGAGTGGTTTGCATTTTCACGTTTCACCCAGCGGTTGCCACCTTTTTCGTCGGCCTGGCAAAACCCGCCGGTTATTTTCTCCCACAGTACGTCAACTCCGCCATTTACGGCATATAAAACCGCAGTTTGGTCGAAAGTTGAATTATTCAGGATTTTTCCTTTAAACTGGGATTTTATCCACGGAGCATGTTCGCTGAAATACAGAAATCC
>Ga0100399_1003936_pt1 | contig 10357 bp, 9 predicted proteins | sample CryGeymeta201523_FD_81545 | JGI IMG/M metagenome (GOLD analysis project Ga0100399, IMG submission 81545) | Groundwater microbial communities from Crystal Geyser aquifers in Utah, USA - Crystal Geyser metaG 2015-23 | ecosystem: Environmental > Aquatic > Deep subsurface > Groundwater | place: USA...
CCAGCGCGCCGACCTTCACGAAACCGCGCAACACACGCGTCAGAATCTTGTCCCACATAGCCTATGGATCCTCCGTCTGGTCAAACGTCTCCGATTGCGTTGTTTGCCTGTATCTTTGCCAGACTATCGCAAGAAATAAAGATTTCCTTTGTATTTAGCTTCGCCTGGCAATGTCTGGCCGCGTGTCAGCCTTGACTTCGCCGCCCGCAGCCTGTGTATCGGCATCCGAAGATTGCCAGCCCCGAAGGACACCCGAAATGCACGCTTTTCGCAGCCATACCTGCGCCGACCTGACCAAGGAGAACGTGGGCCAGACCGTGCGTCTTTCCGGGTGGGTCCACCGCCGCCGCGACCATGGTGGTGTGATCTTCATCGACCTGCGCGACCATTACGGCATAAGCCAGGTGCTGTGCGATGCCGACAGCCCGGTCTTCGACGCGGTGGAAATGCTGCGCTCCGAATATTGCGTGCGGATCGAGGGCGAGGTGAAGGCGCGCGACCCCGAGTTGATCAACCCGAAACTGCCCACCGGCGAGATCGAGGTCTATATCCGCGACATGGAAATCCTCGGTGGCGTCAACGGCGAGTTGCCGCTCCAGGTGTTCGGCGATCAGGACTACCCGGAGGAAACGCGCCTGCGCTATCGCTACCTCGATCTGCGGCGCGAAAAGATGCAGGCCAACATGAAGCTGCGTTCGGATGTCGTTCGTTCGATCCGGCAGCGCATGTGGGATATCGGCTTCAACGAGTTCCAGACGCCGATCATCACCGCGTCGAGCCCCGAGGGGGCGCGCGATTTTCTGGTGCCGAGCCGCCTGCATCCGGGCAAGTTCTACGCCCTGCCGCAGGCGCCACAGCAGTTCAAGCAGTTGCTGATGGTGTCAGGCTTCGACAAGTATTTCCAGATCGCGCCCTGTTTCCGCGATGAAGACCCGCGCGCCGACCGCTCCCCCACCGATTTCTACCAGCTCGACATGGAAATGTCCTTTGTCGAACAGCAGGACGTGTTTGACACCATTCAGCCGGTGATCGAGGGCGTGTTCGAGGAATTCGGCGGTGGCCACACCGTCGACAAGCACTGGCCGCAGATCAGCTACAAGGATGCGGCTTTGTGGTACGGCACCGACAAGCCCGACCTGCGCAACCCGATCAGGATGGCCGATGTCAGCGAGCATTTCCGCGGGTCAGGTTTCGCCATTTTCGCAAAGATCCTCGAACAGGAGGGCACGCAGATTCGCGCCATTCCCGCCCCCACCGGTGGCAGCCGCAAGTTCTGCGACCGGATGAACAAGTTCGCGCAGGAACAGGGTCTGCCGGGGATGGGCTACATCTTCTGGCGTGATGGCGAAAACGGCATGGAAGCCGCCGGGCCGCTGGCCAAGAATATCGGGCCAGAGCGCACCGAGGCGATCCGCCAGCAATTGAAGCTTGGCAAGGGCGACGCGGCCTTCTTTCTCGGCGGCAAGCCCGAAAGCTTCGAGGCCGTGGCCGGCCGCGCCCGCAGCGTGATCGGCGAGGAGCTGGGCCTGATCGACAAGACCCGCTTTGCCTTCGCGTGGATCGTCGATTTCCCGATGTACGAGGCCGACCCGGAAACCGGCAAGATCGACTTCAGCCACAACCCCTTTTCCATGCCACAGGGTGGGCGCGCGGCGCTCGACGGCGATCCGCTCGACGTGCTGGGCTACCAGTATGACCTTGCCTGCAACGGCTATGAACTCGTGTCCGGCGCGATCCGCAACCACAAGCCGGAAATCATGTTCAAGGCGTTCGACCTGGCGGGCTATGGCGAAGAGGAAGTGCGCAAGCGCTTCGGCGGCATGGTCAACGCCTTTCAATACGGCGCCCCCCCGCATGGCGGTTGCGCGGCAGGCATCGACCGGATCGTGATGCTGTTGGCCGACGAGGCCAATATCCGCGAGGTCATGCTGTTCCCGATGAACCAGCGCGCCGAAGACCTGATGATGAACGCGCCCTCCGACCCGACGCCGGAGCAGTTGATGGAACTGGGGCTGCGGGTGATCCCGCAGGACTGATCGCATCTGCGATGAAGAACAACACCCCGGTGGATTCCGCCGGGGTTTTTCGTGTCCACAAAGTTTTTCCGCCCCTGCGGTTACCGTTTCGCGGACGCGCGCCCATATCCTATACTGACCGGACTCTGTTCCATCAGGATTGCGCCATGACCCTCGCCGCCCCGCTTGCCCAGATCCGCTTTGGCACCGGCCTCATACCCGGCCAGCCCGCCTCGACGGTGGAGGCGATGCTGTCTGACCTCGCCGCTGCCGACAGCGTCGCCGCGTCCTTCCCGCAGGACAGCTATGAAACCCGCATGGCCTTCGCCCGCGATTTCACCCGCGCAACCCGCGCCCGGCGCGACAGCGATGCGGCGGACGAGGCGTTCCTGACCATCCGCCGGCAATTGTACGACGACCTGACCCGGCAACTGACGATCACGCTGGCGCGCGGTGTTGCCGACCCGTCGGGCCTGCGCGACCGCCTCACGTGGTTCTGGGCCGACCATTTCACCACCGTGGGGAAGCGCAACATCATGCGCGGCGGCATCGCCGCCTACGTCGAGGAGGCGATCCGTCCCCACGTCGCGGGCCGCTTTGGCGATATGCTGGAGGCGGCGATCCTGCACCCGGTGATGGTGCTTTATCTCGATCAGGAACGCAGCTACGGACCGAACTCCGTCAGCGGGCAGCGTCGGGGCGCGGATCTGAATGAAAACCTCGCCCGCGAATTTCTGGAACTGCACACCGTCGGGGCCGATGGCGGCTATAGCCAAGCCGATGTGCGCCAGATGGCGGAGCTTCTGACCGGGCTCGGCATCGGCGATGCGGGGCTGGCCTTTCGCCCCAACAACGCCGAGCCGGGACCGGAAACCGTGATGGGGCGCAGCTATGGTGGTGCCGATCCTGCCGCGTTGTCGGAGATCCGCGCTGCCCTTCACGATATCGCCCTGCGCCCGGAAACCGCGCGTCATATCAGCGCCAAGCTGGCGGACTATTTCGTCTCCGACACACCCGACCCGGATCTGCTGGAGGCGATGCAAGCCGCGTGGCGCGTCACGGATGGCAACCTGCACGCGGTGATGACGGCGCTGATGACACACCCGGCGGCACAGGTGCCGGGGCCGGGACGGGTGAAGCGGCCGCTGCACCTGATCGCCTCGGCGCTGCGCGCGCTGGACATCCCGGCAGAGGGCATCGCGCGCGCTCCGGCGCGCCGCATTCGCCGCTTTGTCGAACGCCCGCTTGCCGCGATGGGGGCGCCGTGGCAGGGCGCGACCGGGCCGGACGGCTATTTCGACGACGATGCTGAATGGATTCAGCCGCAGGTTCTGGCGGCGCGGATCGGCTGGTGCATGACGACCCCGGCTGCGTTGCGCCCGCGCCTGCCCGATCCGCGCATCTTCGTGCAGGATGTCTTGGCCGGGGCGGCTCCGCCGGATCTGTCGCGCGCCGCCGCCCGCGCCGAAAGCCGCGCCGAGGGGATCGGTCTTGTCTTCGCCGCGCCCGCCTTTCAAAGGAGCTGAGCCGATGCCGGACCTTACCCGCCGCGACCTTCTGCTGCGCGCCACCGCCTTGGGCTGTTCGGCAGCGGCCAGCCCGCTGATCACGCCGATGGCCTTCGCCTCCGCGCCCACCGAGAACCGGTTGGTGGTGATCATCCTGCGCGGCGCGATGGATGGGCTCGACCTTGTGCAACCCTACGGCGACCCCGGCCTTGGCGCCGCGCGCGCAGGGTTTCCGATCGGCCCCGAGGGTGGCGCCAGCGACCTCGACGGATTCTTCGCGCTGCATCCGGGCTTGTCGGACTTGTGGCCGCTTTGGCAGGCAGGGGATCTCGGCTTTGCCCATGCCGTTTCCACCCCCTACCGCAACCAGCGCAGCCATTTTGACGGGCAGGATCTGCTGGAGGCGGGCACGCAGGCGGGCACCGCCGGCAGCTCGCACGAGGATGGCTGGCTCAACCGGCTTGTGCAGACACTGCCCGGTGCGCGCCGCGACACCGCGCTTGCCGTGGGTACGGAAGAGGCGCTGATCCTGCGCGGGCGCGCGCCTTCGGTCGCATGGTCGCCCGCCTCGCGGTTGGCGCTGTCGCCGGCGACGGCGGACCTTCTGTCGATGGTGTATCACGACGATTCGCTCTTTCGCGCCGCCTATGACGATGCGGCGTTTTACTCGGCGCTGCTGCACGGTGATTTCAGCGGCCCGGACGCGGGCGAAGACGGCATGATGGCCATGGCCGAGAGTCTGCGTGACGGGGGCCGGACGGTGACGCCCCGCTCATTGGCCGGGTTCGCCGCCGAACGGCTGCGCGCCGATGCCCGCATCGCCAGCTTTTCCATCGGCGGATGGGATACCCATCGCGCGCAGCAGCAGCGCATGGGCGGCGCATTGCGGCGTCTGGCCGAAGCGATTTCGGAACTGCGCGCCGGGCTTGGCCGCGACTGGGACCGGACCATGGTGATGGCGATGACGGAGTTTGGCCGCACGGTGCGTATCAACGGCTCCGGCGGCACCGATCATGGCACCGGCAGTGCGCTCATCATGGCCGGTGGGGCGTTGCGCGGCGGGCAGGTCTTCGGCGATTGGCCGGGCCTTGGCGAGGGCGACCTTTTCGCCGGACGTGACCTGATGCCGACGCGCGACGTGCGCGCCTACGCGGCCTGGGCGATGGCGGGGCTTTTCGGCAGCGAACGCGCCACGCTGGAGGAGCACGTTTTCCCCGGCCTCGATCTGGGGGACGATCCGCGCATCATGGCCTGACGGGCTTGCGCTTTGCGCGGCTTTCGACTTTCCTCTCGCCAAGAGGGGAAAGGGGATTGAATGAAAGGCAAACGCTTCGGCGCGGCCGTGACGGGATGGACGCCGCCACCGCGCCCGGACATGGCGCCGCTGTCAGGGCGCTACGCGCGGCTTGTCCGGCTTGATGCCGATGCCCACGCCGCCGATCTGCACCGCGCCAATTCCGTCGATCCCGCGATCTGGGATTACCTGCCCTATGGCCCGTTTTCCTCCGCCGCCGCCTATCACCGCTGGATCCGGCAGACCACGCGCGGCGACGATCCGCTGTTCTATGCCATCCAGAGCATCGAAACCGGCCATTTCGGTGGCGTGGCGAGCTATCTGCGCATCACGCCGGAAATGGGCACGATCGAGGTCGGCCATATCACCCTCGCCCCCGAATTGCAGCGCAGCCGCGCCGCGACCGAGGCTATGGTGCTGCTGATGGAGCGGGCCTTTTCGACAGGCTACCGGCGTTATGAATGGAAATGCGATGCGTTGAACCTGGCCTCGCGCAGGGCGGCGCAGCGGCTTGGCTTTTCCTACGAGGGCGTCTTCCGGCAAGCCGCCGTGGTCAAAGGCCGCAACCGCGATACGGCGTGGTTCGCGGTGATCGACAGCGACTGGCCCGCCCTCGGCGAAGCCTATCGCGCGTGGCTCGACCCGACGAATTTCGACGCCGAAGGTCAGCAGCGCGAGCGGCTTGGCGATCTGACCGGGCTGGTGCGGGTCGCCTCGGACCCTGCGCTGACCTGATCTCTCAAACAGTTGCCATCCCGGCCACCCGGTCGGTCAGCAGCGCGCGCAGATTGACACGGTCGGCATGGGCAGGGCGCGCCGGCAGGGCGCGTGCGGTTTCCAGAAGCCCGATGTCATCGGCGGTACGCGCCAGCCCCAGCAGGAACCGGCGTAGATACCCGGTGGGCAGGGGATCCTGCGCAAGAAGGTCGAGCGCATGGGAAAGATCCTCGCGCAGGGCGAGTTGGTCGGGGTGGATGGTGCCGGTCTCGACGGGGCGCGGCCCGTCGGGCTGCATATCCGCAGGGACATGGGCGAGAATCGCGGCCTGAAAGGCGCCGAGTGACTGCACCGGCTTGGGCAGGAACCCGTCTGCACCGGCCGCCAGCGCCGCCTGTTCCGCCGCCGCGCGTTCCGCCCCCGAGGTGGCCAGCAGTACCGGCACCCGAAGCCTGGTCTTGTGCACCTCCTCGATCAGGGTCAGCCCCGATCCGTCCGGCAGGCCGAGATCGACGATCGCCACCGACGGGCGATAGGTATTCAGGTGCCGATGCGCCGAGGCGAGGCAATCGGCCCGCCGGATCCGTGCGCCCGAGCGCAGGCACATCAGGCGCAACGCCTCTGACGCGAAGCGGCTGTCCTCCACCACCAGCACGGTCAGCCCGGCCAGCGGCCTGTCCGGTGTCGGCACCGGTTGAAAAAATGCAATGTCATCCCCCGGTCTGCGTGTTTCGGTGTCCATGTCCAAAAGCCCCCAATGGCGATTCTGTAACCAATTAGACCCGCCATGGGTTGATGATCCGTTAACGGGGCGCGGCGATGCACCGCTTGCCAATTCCCGGCCCAAGCCCCAGATTCAGGACAACAACGATAAAGGAGATTGCCCATGATCGGACGCCTGAACCACGTGGCTATCGCCGTGCCGGACCTCGCGGCCGCGTCGGCGCAGTACCGCGACACGCTCGGCGCGTCGGTGAACCCGCCGCAGGACGAACCCGATCACGGCGTCACGGTTGTGTTCATCGACCTGCCCAACACCAAGATCGAACTTCTGCATCCCCTGGGCGAAGCCAGCCCGATCGCCGGTTTCCTCGAAAAGAACCCCTCGGGTGGCATTCATCATATCTGCTACGAGGTCGAGGATATCCTCGCCGCGCGCGACACGCTGAAAGCCTCCGGCGCGCGGGTGCTGGGCAGTGGTGAACCCAAGATCGGCGCCCACGGCAAGCCGGTTTTGTTCCTGCACCCCAAGGATTTCGCTGGCACACTCGTCGAATTGGAGCAGATCTGATGGGTTGGTTTTCCGCGATTGTCCTGCTCGCCGTCATCTGGTTCATGACGCTGTTCGTCGTCCTGCCGCTGCGCCTCAAGACGCAAGGCGAGGCGGGTGAGATCGTGCCCGGCACGCCCGGATCGGCGCCCGAAACCCTCGCGCTGAAGCGCAAGTTCATCCTGACGTCGCTTATCGCGGTGGTGATCTGGGTGGCGATCGTCGCGGTTGTCCTGACCGGTGTCGTCACCATCGACGATTTCGATCTCTTCACCCGCTTCGGGGGTGAGCTTTACTGAGCCGGTGGTAAAGATGCGTGAAGGTGGCGGCGCCAAGGATCGGGACCAGCAAATTGACCACCGGGATCGTCAGCGGCACCGCCATCAGCACGCCGGCAGCAAAGATCTGCACCCGGTTGCGGCGGCGAAAGGCCGCCGCGCCGGCGGCATCGACGCGGCGCAGCGCGACCACCTGCGCATATTCGCGGCCCAGTAGCACGCCGTTGATGACCCAGAATAAAAGTGGCGCGATCGGGGAAAAAACCAGGTAGGCCACCAGGGCCAGAAGGTTGACGCCGATGACCACGCCCAGCATGCGCAGCGCGTCGATCAGTCCCTCGATCAGCCCCACCGCGCGCGCCGGGGGAAGGGCGGGATAGTGCCTGTCCTCCACCGCGTCGGCGATCTGTTCAAGGAAGATGCCGAGGAACGCAGTGGCGACCGGCACCATCAGGACGGCAGAGGCCAGCAGCATCACCGGCACCGCCGCCCATGAAAGCGCGGTGTCAAGTCCGCCGATCTCGCCGATCCATGGCAGGGTGACGCTATCGGGCACCAGCCAGTCGATGACCAGCGTGAACAGCCACCAGGCGCCCACCAGCAGCGCGATGGTCAAAGCCAGGCCAAGCAGCAGAACCCGCAGAAAGCGCGGGTCGCTCATCTGCCCGACCGCTTTCAGGAAATCATTGAGAATCATTCCTCTAACCATGTAGTCAGGGCGGCCACATCGGGGCGCGGGCGCTCCGGCGGCACGACCGTCTCGGTCCCGATATGGATGAACCCGGCGACGAATTCCGTCTCCGTCAGCCCCAGCCCTTCGGTCAGGAACGCCCGGTCGCGCGCCATCCAACCGCTCAGCCAGTTCGCCCCCCAGCCTGCGGCAAGCGCCGCGTTGACAAGCGCTAGGCAGACGGTGCCGGCGCTCATGATCTGTTCGATTTCGGGCACCTTGTCGGAGGCCACCGGCGCCGCGATCACGGCTACCACCAAATGCGCATCGGCAAAGCCGCGCACATCCTTTTCCAACTTTGCCGGGTCCATCGCGCGCGCGCCGCCAAGCGCCAGCGTGAGTTCGGCAAGCCGCGCGCAGGCGGCGCGTTCCAGCACCACGAAGCGCCATGGTTCCAGCTTGCCGTGATCGGGGCTGCGCGCGGCGGCAATCAGCAGCGTCTCGATCGTGGCGCGGTCGGGCACGGGGGCTGCCAGCGTCTTGGCCGGGCGCGAGCGACGGGTCAGCAGGAACTCCAGCACCTCGGGGCGCGGGCTCAGCGGGGCGATCTTGGTCATGGCGGGGTCCTTCTGGGGCGGTCCGGCATCATGTCGGGGCAGACGCGGCAAAGATCAACCCTCGACGCTTGTGGCCGGGGGCGATGCCTTGCCAACAGGGCCGACAGGGTCAGCCGGGCCTGCGCGCTTACTTGGCAGCCTTCTTTTTCGGCGCCGGTTTTTTCTTCGCCGGCTTCTTTTTGCCGCCCTTGCCCGCACGCTCGGCAATCAGGCCGACGGCCATCTCCATCGTCACGTCCTCGGGCGGGGTTTCCTTGGGGATCGTCGCGTTGACCTTTTCCCACTTGACGTACGGACCGTAGCGCCCCTCCATCACGTTGACCGCGCCGCCGTTTTCGGGGTGTTCTCCCAATTCTTTCAGAGGTTTGGCGGCAGCGCGCCCGCCCCCCCGCGCACGCTTTTCGGCCAGAAGTTCGACGGCGCGGTTCATGCCGATCTCGAATACGTCGTTCGGATCGCGCAGGTTGGCATAGGTCGGTTTCGCCGCGCCCTCGGCCTGGTGCATCACGTAAGGCCCGAAGCGACCGAAATTGCTGCTGATCATGTTGCCGTCTTCCGGGTGCGGTCCGATTTCGCGCGGAAGACTGAGCAATGTCAGGGCTTTATCGAGATCCATCTCATCGGCGGCCCAGCCCTTGGGCAGCGACGCGCGCGGCGGTTTCTTGTTGTCCTCGGTCACTTCGCCTTTCTGCACGTAGGGCCCGAACCGGCCAGAGCGCAGCGTCACCGGCTCGCCCTCATCGTATCCCAGAACCCGGTCGCCGGCCTGCGCGTCCGCATCGCCGCCGATGGGCCTGGTGTAGCGGCAGTCGGGGTAGCGCGAGCAGCCGACGAATCCGCCGGTGCGCGAGGTTTTCAGGTGCAGACTGCCCTCGCCGCAAAGCGGGCATTGGCGCGGATCGCTGCCATCCTCGCGGGGTGGGTAAAGCTGCGGTGCAAGTGCATCGTCAAGCTTGTCGAGCACTTCCGTGATTCGAAGCTCCGACGTCTCAGAGATGGCGGCGGAGAAATCGCGCCAGAATTTGGCCAGAACCTCCTTGTAATCGCGGTCGCCGGCGGAGATTTCGTCAAGCTCTTCCTCCAGTTCGGCGGTGAAATCGTAGCCCACGTATTTGCGGAAGAAGTTGAGCAGGAAGATCGTGACGATCCGGCCTTTATCCTCGGGAATCAGGCGGTTCTTATCCTTGCGGACATATTCGCGGTCCTGGATCGTGGTCACGATGCTGGCATAGGTGGAGGGGCGACCGATGCCCAGTTCCTCCATCTTCTTGACCAGCGTCGCCTCGGTATAGCGCGGCGGCGGCTGGGTGAAATGCTGCTGGCCGAGAATGGCGCCGTCTTCCGAGGCCAGCGCGGTGCCGTCCTGCGACAGGCGCTTTTGTTCCGCCGTCATCGCGTCTGCGACCTTTTTCAACGCGTCGCCCCGCATGATCTGCGGCAGGCGGCGATCCTCGTCCGAGGTCGCGGCGTCATCATCGCGGCCTTCCTCGTAGACCTTCATGAAGCCGTCGAACGTCACCACCTGCCCGGTGGCGCGCAGCACCACCTGGTCATCGTCGCTGGCGATATCGACGGTGGTGCGTTCCAGTCGCGCGGCCTCCATCTGGCTGGCGATGGTGCGCTTCCAGATGAGATCATAGAGCTTTTTCTGGTCCGGCTCCGACACGCGCAGGGACGCGGGGTCCTTGGACATGTCGGCGGGGCGGATGCATTCATGCGCCTCCTGCGCGTTCTTGGCCTTGTTCTTGTAGATGCGCGGGCTTTCGGGCAGGTAATCGGCGCCATAACGGTCCTTGATCGTGTCGCGCGCGGCGGTCACCGCCTCGGGCGCCATGTCGATCCCATCGGTCCGCATGTAGGTGATGTGCCCGGCCTCGTAGAGGCGCTGCGCGGTAGACATGGTCTGGCGTGCGCCGACACCGAACTTGCGGCTTGCCCCCTCCTGCAGGGTCGAGGTCCTGAACGGGTGCGCGGCGTTGCGGGTGGAC
>Ga0100399_1003938_pt1 | contig 10353 bp, 4 predicted proteins | sample CryGeymeta201523_FD_81545 | JGI IMG/M metagenome (GOLD analysis project Ga0100399, IMG submission 81545) | Groundwater microbial communities from Crystal Geyser aquifers in Utah, USA - Crystal Geyser metaG 2015-23 | ecosystem: Environmental > Aquatic > Deep subsurface > Groundwater | place: USA...
CAAGCCAATAAGATCACGGTGGTGCGATACCCTCGGGCTTCCACCAATGGCCGCAACATGATCGTGAGCTCGACCTCCGATCTGCGCCTCCTTGGCGTTCTCGTGCGCAGGCGTTTGGGCGAGTTGGCCTTGCCGTTTAGCCCCGAAGAGTTCGAAACGGTGGCCAACCGAGCCAAGAACGATGCCTTGTCCATTTCGGGGGACATCATCCTGCGGGCGGCCAAGCGCGGCGTCTCCGCCGGCGAAATGCTGGGGCTGGTGATGAGCCGCTACCTGCTCGAGAACGAATTTAAAGCGATGGTCGGCCCGCGGCCTTCGTTCTCTGTGTTTTTCCTGCTCGACGACTATGCAGATTGGCTGGCCCAGCGCGAAAGCCGCATTGCCGACATCTTGGGGCTTTGCGTGGAGGAGCGCGAAGATGGCCCTCATCTGCATGTGGCGGTGATCGAGTCCAAGTACGTCGCTGCAAACGGAGCGGCCGAAGCCAAGCGCTCGTCCAAGGTCCAGCTCATGGGTACGTTGACGACTTTCCGCGAGGCGCTTTTTGGCGATCCGGGGCGTTTAGATCGCGACGTGTGGCTCTCGCGCCTTGCCGACTTGTTGATTGATGCGGATATTCCACCGGGCTGCTCAGGTCTTCTTGAGCGCGCCCGAGCCAAGCTGCGCGACGGCGAGGCTGGCATTTCTCTTCGAGGCTACTCGCATGTCTTTATCCACTCGGCCGATGCCGATGCGGGCGCGTCCGTGTCCGAGCAAGTCATGGTGGACCAGACCGACGGCATCCAAGCCTGGCAAGAAGTGTTTGATCGCCCTGAGCTTCGCGATCTGGTAGTGGCTTATGCCAAGAAGGACAACCCGGAAGCCATTCGCAGCAAGCTTGGCCCCGAGACTCCTTGGGTCTCCACCGCGACCAAGCCGCCAGCGGCTCGCGTGGCATGGACGGCCATGATGGAGCAACTGGCCAAAGGGAGCGAGACTCCTGTTGGCGAAGCCGACGCCGCAGTCGGAGGGCTAGGCGCGGCGAACGGCGCTGCTCCCAAGCCTCCGGTGGATGCGTCAGGGACAGCCACCTTTGAACCGGTGGCCACTCTCGAGCCCTCCATTCCGTCGCCAGAGCTTGGAACTCATCTTGCCGAGTTGATCTCCGCCAAGACTGCGGGCATTGCCGGCGCAGTGGACGAGCGGGAAGCTTGGGCGGAAGAGACCACCAAAAAGCTCAGGACGGCCCTCAACGGCTACGGCATGAAGGCTTCGGTGCTTGGCACTCGGCTCACGCCAAACGGCTGCCTAGTGCGGTTTGAAGGCTCCGACCGCCTGCGCGTCGACGATATCGAATCCAAGCGCATGCAGCTTTTGACGACGCATGCGATCAACCTGGTGACGGTCCAGCCGAAGCCGGGCGAAATCGTGGTGACGGTGGCCAGCGCGAAGCGCCAATCGGTGTCCATGTGGGACCTCTGGGCTCGCCGCAGCATCAACCGCAACGCCGCGGGCATAAACACCTCGTTTTTGCTGGGACTGCAGGAAATCAACGGGGCGCTGCTCTACTTGAACCTTGGCGGCGAATTCGGGGGGCTTTCGGCCCATGAGCCCCATTCGCTGGTGGCCGGAGCCACGGGCAGCGGCAAATCGGTGCTGATCCAGGCCATCCTGCTGGATATCGCTGCGACCAATGCCAAGGGTCTTGCTCAAATCGTTCTGATCGACCCGAAGATGGGCGTGGACTATGCCGCGCTTGCCGATTTGCCGCAGATGCGCGAGCCCATCGTGACGACCCGCGAGCGGGCCACGGAGGTTTTGGCGGGCTTGGTCGACGAGATGGAAAGCCGGTACATGAAGTTTGCCGCGGCTCGCGCTCGCGACCTGACGACCTTCAATGCGAAGGCTGCTCCTGAAGAGCGTCTGCCCATGCTGTTCTTGGTCCATGACGAGTTCGCCGACTGGATGCTTGACGACGGCTACAAGGGAGCGGTGGGCGCGGCCGTGCAGAGGCTTGGGGTCAAGGCACGCGCGGCTGGGATTCACCTGATCTTCGCGGCGCAGCGTCCCGACAAGGATGTCATGCCGATGCAGTTGCGCGAGAACTTGGGCAATCGGCTGATCTTGAAGGTGGCCAGCGAGGCGACTTCAAAAATAGCGTTGGATCGACCGGGCGCCGAAATGCTGCTGGGCAAGGGTCACCTTGCGGCAAAGCTTAATGGAGAGCAGGGGTTGGTATTTGCGCAAGCGCCATTCCTGTCCGATCAGGACATCGAAATGGCAGTCAAGGCAATTCTCGCGGATAACAATAGCTGAAGAAAAATAGGATTAAAAATGCAAATTGAAGACGTATTCGGGGCGGTTCCAAAAAGCGTATGGCAATACCTTTGCGAGAACGGTCAGGGACTTTATGTTCCCGCTTACCAGCGGCAATATTCTTGGGACAAGGCAAAGATTGAGAGGCTGATGGAAGACATCAGCCATGGATTCACGATGCTGATCGATCATGAGGATGCCATTACATTCTTGGGAACGATCATTGCGATTCATGACACGCAATATCTCACGGTGAACCCCTTAGTCAAAGGCGACGTGCCAGCCAAAGTGATGACCATCATTGACGGACAGCAGCGCTTAACGACTCTTCTACTGATCAACACCGTATTGCATGACGCTATCCGAAGTCGCGCTGCTGCCATCAAGGACAGTCAAGTGCTTGAAAAGGTCTGGCTTTACGAAGAATGCATGAAGGTCGTCGGACGACTAGCCAAATCGTTTGAAGAAGACAAGGACTACGGCGATGGCCCCTTTAGATATTACCCAAGAATGATCAGGGCTTACGAAGACTCTTGGTCTCGCAAGCAAGACAAAGCCGAATACAAATCGCCAGTCGGACGATACCTTCATTTATATGGGCAACACTGCCGTGACGTTCCGGACAAGGGCTTTAAGTTCGATATCCCAAATGGAGACGGTGATCATTCGAAGCACGTAAAGCTAGGCGAAGGCCGAAAAATTGTTCAAAAGCTGGCGTCTGCGGTTGCGGAGCTTGATCAATCAAAGCTTGAATTGCCAGCGTTCGAGAAAATGCTGGATTCAAGTTCCTTTCAGGATATTTTGGTGAAAGCTGAATTCCCCGAGGAAGTTCGAAATGAGCTTACAACCGATGGGAATGCACCTTTCAAGGGTTTGATTCGGTTGGTCTTATTTGCTAACTTCGTGCTCGATCGCGTGGCGTTGACCATTGTCACAGCCAAAAATGAAGACTACGCCTTTGACATGTTTGAGGCACTGAATACCACTGGCGAGCCGTTGACGGCATTCGAGACATTTAAGCCAAGGGTGATTCATTTTGAAGGCCTTGAGCAGTATGCCAAGACCGAATCATTCAAATACATGGAGTCGGTTGAGGGCTATTTAGAAGGCTTCACAAAGACAGACGAAAAGCAGGACGCAACAAGCCGATTGATTGTCGCTTTTGCATCGTCGGAGCGCGGTGATAAGCTGTCTAAGCGACTTAGCGACCAACGTCGATTCTTCAAAGAATACTTTGAAAAATACAATGATCAAGCAAAGCGAAACTTTGTGAGAAATTTATCGCATTGCGCTTTGTTCATTCAGCATTCTTGGCCTGACTCGCTAGCGATAAAGTCGGAGGTACATTCGGCGGAGGAAGCGGCGACAGACGAAGTCATTTTGTGCCTCGACGCATTGCGCGCCATCAAACACAGTATTACTTTGGGACCTTTGGTTCGCTTCTATTCGGAGATTAGGAAGGCGAATAGCGAAACTCGCAAGCATGCCGTTTCTGAGTTCATCTCTGCCGTGAAGGCGGTTACCGCGTTTTCCGTACTGTGGCGCGCCTCTCGACGCGGAACGGAAAACATTGACACTCATTATCGAAACTTGATGTCTCAGGGCGTGATAGCTTCGGGCATGCCTGCATTGTGCAGGGTCGATGCCACTGGCGCCGATCATCTGATCCCCAGCGTAACGCAATTAAAAGCCGCTCTGGTTCACATCTTGACGACCGAGGGCAAGCTTGGGAGCAAAGATGACTGGGTAAAGGCCGCTTCGCGTATACCGGCTTACCAAAACCAACGGGACGTAACGCGGTTTATTCTGCTTGCCGCCGCGCACGACAGCGCAATAGACAAGATCAATCCTGGCCTGACTCTGGCTGGCAAGGAGGGGCTACTACCCATGCTTGACCTAAAGCATTGGCGTGATGGGGCCTGCCAGACCGTTGAGCACATCGCTCCCTCCACCCAATCGACCGGGTGGATGAAGGAAATTTATGAGGATTCAGAGTCAATTAACCGCCTCGGCAATTTGACTCTTTTGCCGCAATCCGAGAATTCATCGCTGGGTAATGAATCGTGGCCAAAGAAGCGATTGATTTACCAGGTGCTGTCGGCAGAAACGTCGGACGAGCTCGATCCATTGTTGAGTAGCGCAAAGGCACAAGGAATCGATATTGGCAAAAGCACTGCGGAGCTCCTCGCAAACTCCAAGCATTTGCCCATGGTCAAAGCCGTCGCATCCGTTCCCGGCGATTGGACGCTCAACTTGGTCGAGCAACGATCAATTCGAATCGCCGAGCTTGCTTGGAAGCAGATCGCTCCATGGCTTGATTTACCGACTTGAAGTGATGCAGAGTTTCGCGGGAATTTTTTTGAGCAATTAGATTTTGCGGGGTAGAGGCCTACTTGTGGCATACCACGCAAGCGCCGCCGCCTTCGTCTTCGCCGAAGATTTCGTCGATGTCTTCGATTTTGTCCAGTGGTCGTAGCGGGTTGACCGGGCGGTTGGCCAAATCCCTCTGCTTGCGCCGCTCAAAGTCTGTGACGATCTGAATCACGCGGGCGGGCTTCTCCAACTCGGTGAGTGGCTCGCCTTGGGTCCAAGTGAATGGGGAACCATGTTCAAGGGCGTTTTTCTCGTACTGCTTGGCTTCTTCGAACGCCTCGGGATGGCGCTCTTTCAGGCGCACCCATTCGATCTTCTGTTGGAAGAAACAGAAGGTGCATCCGCTGCGCGAGCGCCAGTCGTAATACTTGGGAATGCCCACACCCGACGAGTCGAGGATGTCTAGCACGGCGCGCTTGTCGATGCCCGCGTCGCGGAAGGGCAGTTTGACTTTCAAGTTCTCGTGTTTGGAGGTGTAGCCCTCGCGGTATTCCTCATCGGAACGGATGGCCACGTAGGTCGTTACTTTGTCGCCAGCCGCCAGCATGGGCTTGATCCATTGCTCGAAGGGGGCAAGCTTGAGTTGACGGGTACACCAGCGAGTCTGGGCCGATGGCAGGAAGTGGTTATATTCGCGCAGCCAGAAATCGAAGTCGCGCCTGGGATTCAGGCGGGCGATGGGTTTGCCAAGAAAACCTTCCAGCCGGCCGAGAAATTCATAGACCTCGGGGAGCTCTTTGCCGGTGTCGGTGAAGAAGTAGTCGACATCGAGCTCCGGGTGATTTTGGCGCACGAATACGGCGAGCGCCGCGCTGTCCTTGCCGCCTGAAATTCCGAGGACGTGCCGATCAGCCATGAGCCTTCTCCTTGTTAGTAGCGTCGTCTTCAACGGTCAGCCGCATGCCGGCCTTGGCCAAGATGGCGAGAAGGACATCGGTGCCGAGCCCTTCGGATTTGAGCTGGTGGGCCAGAAGGTCCGCCATGTTTTCGACCGCAGCGCGGTGGCGGTCGGGTATCGAGAAAGAGCGCGAAACGATTTTTGTGTCCGAGCCGGCGCCGATCACCACGGCGAATGCCTCACTGGTGGGCTTGCGCCCGCGCACTGAAACAAATGCCTCGGACTGACGGAATCTCAGCGATGCCTGGGCTATTTCGAGCAGAGCCGCATCGATGTCTCGGTCGTTCCAATCGCGTGGCGGCTTGTTCGCAGCCAGGCTCAGAATGCCCTCGACGCTCTCGCGGCTTCCGTTGTGCTTGGCCAAGCGGGCGGCGAACGCGTCTTGGCGCAGGTCGCCCGTCACACACGCCAGAGCTTCCGCGCGGGCCTGCAAGCGATCCAGCTTGTTGGCGGGCGCGTCCAACGCCTCGAGCATGGATGTTTCAATCCGGCGCAACAGCGCGTCATAAGCTCCGGCGATTTCTTTGATGGGTTCGCGCAGTGCGTCGACATACGACGCTCCACCCTTGCTTTCAAGCACGGCGGCAAGATCGACGAACAGCACCTTGTGCGGGTCGTGGGCTTTGAGCAGCGTGTCGCGCACCGCTCGGGCTTCGACGCTGAGGCTCAACGTGCGTTGGCTCCATGCGGGCAAGCCGAAGACCAGGGCCACCAGCCCGCGAGCAGCTTCCAGAGGATCGCGAGCGCCGGAGGCCGCTCCGACCTCGGCCAATATTTCCGAGATGCCAGAAAGAATGGTTGCCTTCTCTTCGTCGATGAGGATCCACCGCATGGAAAAGCGTCGCGCGTCTTGGATGTATTCATCGATGTCAGCGTCGTTCACGTGGGGAATAAAGACGCCATCTTTATAGACGGCAACATTGCCCTTGTTGGCCAAGATGAAGGCCGCCATCAGCAAGGGCATCACCCCTTGGCGCACGCCAAAAGGCGGCGCGGTCCAAAGTGCGTGGATCGCCGAAACGTCGACGCGAGTTCCCGAGTCGGAGAACAAGTCGCGCGTAGCCTTCCAAATTTTCACCATCTTGGGCGCGTTGGCTTCGTCGGGCGGCATGAAGCTCCACGTGCCGTTAGCATCCTTGCGATGAAGCCCCGTTTTCTTGAGTACGGTCTCATAGAGGCCGCGATCAGCCGGAAATCCGTCGATACCAAGGTTTTCTTCATGCTCGTGGTCGAGCATCTTGTAGAGCAGGTCCTTGCGGGCCTTGACGCTATTTCCCGAAGGGTTGTCCCGGTTGACGAGTTCGCTCCAGATGGCTGGCGCGTCCTCGTACAACGAGTCGGCGAGAGCTGATGCGATAGGCGAGAGCCGAGCGCCGGTCTCGTACATCGAGTCGCCAACGACCCATTTGGCGAAAGCTACGGCCTCCCGCAACTGCTCTTCAAGATTGGCTCGTACGGCGGCAATCCGGGCTATGACTTCCCGGCGAGCGACCGGATCTCCGCCCAGTTCGTGGCGGGATTGGACGCTTTCAAGGGCGATCAGCTCAGCGCCCAAGTCCTCGATCTTGGCGTGGTTGCTCGGCACGCCGATGACAATGGGCCATGGCTTCGCGCGTGAGTGTTCGTGGCAGAGCTTTAAATAGTTCTTCGGGTTCGAGCCTTGGTTGGGCAACGCCAGAAGGAACAATCCGAACTCGCCATGCTTTGGCTTAAAGTTGACAGCCAGCTTTTCGGCCGCGTCCAAGCGGCACAGCGCCGTGTGCATCCAACGCATCGTCCCCGTTTCGTGATAGTGGCGCTTTGCCACCACCGGGTGCAAGTTGGTCAGGCTTGCCAGCAATTCGAAGTCCACGCCGGGAAGGGCGGATCGGGCTTGCTTGACCGCGGTGTCGATGTCGAAGTCGCTGCCTTCAAAGACCGACCATGCGCCGATGTGCTTTTTGAACAAGGCGACTCGCCATGCGGCCAACTGCTCGAGAGCCTCTTCGATCTTGGCTTTGGATTGGTCGTACAGGATGGCCGATAGCACGTCGGCTTCTGCCGCGAGTCCCGATCCGTTGCGGAACAAGTCGATGATGGCGATGTTCTTGATCAGATCGACATGAAGCTTGTCGCTTGTCTTTGCTTCGGTGCGCTCGACAGCCTCGACAGCCTGTGCCCATCGGTGGCCATCGGGCGAAGCCAGGATCGCCGGCTCGAGATTGGCCCGCAGGTAGTCCCAATAGTCGTCGGGCCGATACCAAGTGGCCGTGGACAAAGGCGTGTTTTGCAGATACCAGCGGAACCCGTAGGGCTCGACCGAGGCCAAGAAGCCAAATGTGCTGCGTTCGTTTTGTCCAAATTGCCGCTTGGAGATGGGGCCTAGAAGAGCCGCCATCGCCGGATGCAGGGGCCAGCATTGAAACAGGCTTTGCGCGAAGTTGTCGCCCACCGCCGGGCGCCGGCCCTGAATGGAGGTCGCGATGGCCTTGGATATTTTGATCATCCAATCCGGCCTGCGCTCGGCTTCGATGGCTTTTCCGATCAGCTCAACTACCTCGTCGCTTGCCGCGATCAATGGAATGTCCGAATAGCGCCCTTGTATCTTGGCCCAATCGTCCCGCGTGTCTATTCCGAGTCGGGCAGCGTACTGCCCAAAGGACTGATGCAGGATGCCTACGACCACAATCTTGCCGGCGGAGCGGGCCGCGGCTTCGGCGAGCTCTTGAAAGAAGTAAACATCGTCGCCCATGCCCAAAGCGGACGCCTCGAGGAACTTGCCCATTTCGTCAATGGCGATGAACACGCCGTCGTTGCCTTTTTCGGCGGCGGCTTGGCAGAGGTCTTCGATCAGAGCGGCGGCGGTCGTCTTGCGGGCGTCTCCGGCGCCTCCCCGCGCCTTGCGAAGCGACTTGGCGATTTCGGCCACAACGCTCGCGCGTTTGCCAACCACGGGGATGGTGATCCATCCCTGGCGCACGGGGATGGCCTTGTCGAAGTCGGTGAGTCCTTCGAGGTGCAAAACACTCCGGGCCTTTGCCCGAAGTCGCTTGTCATTGCCGAGGGCGCAGCCCAAGGCCACGGCCAAAGACGATTTTCCGCCCCCGAAGGGTCCGGTCCATGTGAAGGCCCGCTGATTGCTTTTGAGAATTTGCTTGGACATGCTGTCCAGAACGGCTCTAGCCGTCCCGTGGCAGATGTACCCGTCCAAAGCATCGGGGCGCCCGATATCAATGTCGATACAAATAGAGCGTTGATATTGGCGAGAGATGCGAACAAAATCCGAAAGCATGACTTTATGGAGATCATTCATACGCTAACTCGATCATCTGGTCGATCAGTTTGAGCGGCAGGCTGGCCTTCTTGTGCACCTGACGCAATCCGGCTGAATCTGCCCACGAAAACGCGCCGTGGGTGTTGTCACTCAGCGAGAACAGTCGGTCGGCGACCGAGTCCACATCGAGCTTGAATACGCGCCCCGGCGAGCCTTCACCGTACGCGATAGCTTCTAATGGTAAGGAACTCAGGCTCGGAGATGTGTTTTCCCAGAAGTCGAGTAGAGCAAAGATGAACATACCATCGGTCAGGGTCGCTTTGGGGCCACGTCGGAAAGCGAAATGTCCCTTATGCTCTTCATGGATCAAGCCAAGTTCACCGAGCAGCGGCTCTGCATAGTCTTCGGGCGAGCCTCCGGCTGATCGAGGTGCGTATCCACGCAGGCAGGTTTCAATGTCGCGAGAAATCGTCGCGCCCGACAGCTTGCGCTTGGGATCGAGTCCTCGGGCATATTCAATCAGCGGCTTTTCCAAATCGGCGCGGGAAAACGACGGCGCTGTCACGTGATTGAAGAGCCAGTACCAAGTGGTGGCTCGGTTGCCGCGCCCGGCGAGGCACCAATGGGCATACCAAGCGGTAGTGGGGTGCTCAGCGTAAGGATCAAGTCCGCTATCGCTGAGAACTTTATTGGCAATCGAAGATATCTTGTAATATCCTTGACCGTCATCTTCGATAACCTCGCATGCCAAAGCCCAATGGCGGATGGCAGCAACCATGTTCTTGCCAACACCAAATTCAGCGATAGCGTTATCGTCTGAAAATGTTGATTTGGCGACTTCCCCGCCAATCGTGGCTTGGTTATATGCCTTTTTTAGCCACATTTGCCTAAGAGGAAATGTTTCATGTCCCGAATAATGGGCAATGTAGTCTTCCGTAGCGGGTAGTTTTCTCATACGTTAGATTCTAGCGATCACCACTGGTGAACTTCACCAGTAGGTAAATATCAATGAATCACGCCCTACACATGGAGGCATCTGCACGAAGTCTGGCTAAGCACAAAGCCGCACATGGGCCATTAAACGAGCTTTTGCGTGGCACAGAGCCAATACTCATTTGGGCCGCCCCAGAAAAAAGGCGTGGCACAAGGATGGCACAAATAAGGCACACACAGGGCACAACACACCACAGAGAAATGCTCGTGACGATTGGTCTATCCGTGCCATTTTGAATCTTTTGAGTAAAACCCCATTGGAATTAGAGCCATGAAACTCAAAGTTTATAGCATCAAACCTATAACTGGTGCGGCTGGCGGGGATCGAACCCACGACCCTCGGCTTCGGAGGCCGATACTCTATCCACTGAGCTACAGCCGCAACGCTGTTTGAGACCGATATTCACATTTTCGCAGCAAGCCCGGGTGACCATAGGCTTCGGAGGCCGATACTCTATCCACTGAGCTACAGCCGCAACTGGGAGTGGCGATTGTAGGTGTTAAAAAATACCCAACCCTATAATCCAACGCTGCCCTTCGC
>Ga0100399_1003955_pt1 | contig 10330 bp, 10 predicted proteins | sample CryGeymeta201523_FD_81545 | JGI IMG/M metagenome (GOLD analysis project Ga0100399, IMG submission 81545) | Groundwater microbial communities from Crystal Geyser aquifers in Utah, USA - Crystal Geyser metaG 2015-23 | ecosystem: Environmental > Aquatic > Deep subsurface > Groundwater | place: USA...
GTTATTGGCCCATATTCCTTGACTTCTTGAGCTTTTTCCAAGGCGCGACTTAATTGTTTTTCATATGTTTTTATTATACCAAATTACAACCCGATGATAAAAGAGTATTGGTCTGTTAGAACCTCGCTTGCTTCTTGATTTTTGGGCTCGCAGGCCGCCCCTCGTCCCTCGGCTTCGCTCGGGACTGCGGTCTTCGATTCTCCTCCCAAAAATAAAAAGAAAATAGCCCTAGATAAACTAAGGCTATTTTCTTTATTATGCGGGATGGGAGAATCGATCTCCCGCCCAGAGTTTGGAAAACTCTTATTCTGCCACTAAACTAATCCCGCATTTTAATAAAAGTATTTTATCAGAAATTCACAAAAATGAAACCCCGCCCCTCGATAGTCTCAGGGCGGGGTTTCATGTGAAACCCCGTTAGAAGTTTCCAGAAAACTTTACTATTTTTACCAACTAAAGCCGCAGGCGAAATCGCAGTAGCACTCTTTATAATCATCAACGTTTATTTGAACTTCTAACGGGGTGAAACACGTCTAAATTTATATTTCTTCTTCAAACTTTTCTTCCTCTTCTTCTGCTTTTGTTTCTTCTACTTCTTCTTCCATTTCGGCGCCACAACATTCTTTTTTTTCTTTGCTTGTTCCGCCGCATTCATCGCATTCGTAAGCCATGAAATTTAATGTTTATTAAGTTGATAATGGCTTTTACGACCTTAATTTTAAGGATTATTTTCCGAATTAAGCTAAATGATATATATATATTTTTAAAAGTCAAATTTTATAAAATAGATTCTATTGGACATTTCTATCGGACAACATATATAATATGTAGTGTGTTCGTGTCCATTATAAGTTTTATCGGGGTACCCAGATTTGAACTGGGACTAAATCTTCCCAAAAGACTCGTGCTACCATTACACTATACCCCGTGTTTCACGGGAAACATTTTTTTAAAGCAAAATAATATTTTCTGTTACTCTTATTTTAGCCCGTTTAATCTCGAAATCAAGGAAAATCGCAATGACGTCTACTTGCCATTCGACATCATCCGATACTCGGATATCCGATAAATAAGTTTTAATGGTTCTTGCCAGGCGCCGGCGTTTCCATAAATGCATATTTTCTTCTGGCCGGAAATTTTCTGCATTAATTGGTTTGTTATATGGCCATTGGACTGATTTTACTTCTACAAAATGCAAAATATTGTCTTTTTTGGCTATTATATCTATTTCACCCCATTTTTTTCGATAATTTCTGCCCAATATCTTAAAGGAATGTTTCACAAGATGTTTCACGGCGACATCTTCTCCGACTTGTCCCACATTTTGTTTCGAAATTTGAGTCATTTTCTACAAAAATGTTTCACGTGGAACAATTTAAACCACTTTTTTGTTTCATATGAAACCCCGTTAGACTTAAGTCTGAATACCTTCGCCGGAAACTTCGCCTTGTTCTGTTGCTGTCGCAATTGATTCTCCTAGCCGCGAGCGAATATCCAGTTTCCATCCGGTAATTTTTGCCGCTAATCGGACATTTTGTCCTCCTTTGCCAATAGCTAAAGAAACTTGCTCTTCTGCTACCGTAATCTTCGCATCTTTTGTTTTTGCTTTTGTTTCGACTTCAAGGATTTTAGCAGGGGAAAGCGCGTTGGCAATAAAAACATTTGGCTGTTCTGCCCACTCAATAATGTCAATTTTTTCTCCGCCTAATTCTGATATAACCGTGCCTACACGAACGCCTTTTTGACCAACGCAAGAACCTATAGGATCAATGCTTTCTTGGTTTGAGACAACGGCAATTTTAGCTCTGGAACCGGCTTCTCTGGCCACGGCTTTGATTTCTACGGTCCCATTGGTAATTTCCGGCACCTCCATTTCGAAAAGCTTTGTCAAAAATCTCGGATGAGACCTTGAAAGATAAAGATTTATGCCTTTTTGGCTTTGTTCCACAAGAAAAAGCAAGGCTTTTACTCGTTCGCCTAGACGGTAACGTTCGCCTCTAATTTGTTCTTCTCGCGGCAAAATGGCGGTTGTACGGCCTAAATCAATAAAAACATTGCCGGCTTCAATGCGTTGAACAATGCCGCTTATGATTTCTCCTTGTTTTCCTTTAAATTCATCAAAGACAGATTCTCGTTCAGCTTCTCTGATACGCTGAATGATAACTTGTTTTGCGGTTTGAGCCGCAATGCGGCCGTAATCTTCTTTGGCTTCAAGGGGAAAAACAAGTTCTTCGCTAGGCTTCACGCCTTTCTTTATTTTACGAGCTTCTTCTACTATAATATGTCTTTCCGGGTTGAAACGCACTTTTCGTGGTCCTAATTCATCTTCTTCTGACTCTTCTTTCTCGACGCTTCGATCCCCGATGCTAGCGGTTGGAGCATCGGAGGTCGGAACTCCGATTTTGCCTTCGGCGAGCGCCGGAACTTCCTCTTTCAACATTGATTCGTCAACAACGATTTTAATTTGGAAAAATTTTAATTTTCCGTTTTCAGGATCGAATTCTGCCTTTATAATTTGGCCTTTTTTTCCATAATCTCTTTTATAAGCAGCGGCTAACGCCAATTCGATTGTCTCAATAATTTTTTGTTTTGGAATACCTCGCTCAACCTCAAGTTGTTCCAGGGCAGAGCGGAAAGCTCTTAAATCCATATGTTTTATTTTCCTTAAAAATTAAGTCCGTTTGAGAACGGACTATTTTCCAGTATAGAAGATACAATATTTTTGTCAATTAGATTAGGTATGTTTATCAACACTTTCGATAAAGCGTTATAAATGATATCTTTAATATATAGGAAAATAATATTTATGGCGAAATTTTTAGATTCTTTAAATATCGTGAAACAATGCCGGCGTTATGGCGTCGGATTATGGCAATGTCCGCATTTTTTATTTTTAGTGATGGGCGCCATTATTATTTCTTCGATTATCGCGACTTATTTGACGGCTCAATGGTTTTTTACAGAGCCGCAATTAATCGCTTTGATCGTTTTAGTCGTTGCCGCAATTCTTTTTGTCATCGGTCATATTATCGTTTCTTCTTTTGAGCGCGTTGCCGAAGCTTCGCTGGCCAAATCGGAGTTTGTAGCCATTATGTCTCATCAAATAAAGACGCCTCTTTCCATCATCAAGTGGCAATTGAATTTATTGAAAGAAAAAGGAATAAAAATAGAAGATTCCGAGGCTAAAAAATTTTTCATCCATCTTGATGAGGAGAATCAGAGAATGATCCATATAGTTAATGATCTTTTAGAGCTTAATAGAATTGAAGATAGCACTATTTTCCTTAACCCTTCGGTATTTTCTTTAAAAGAAATTATCGATGAAGTCGTTGGCCGGCGCAGAAAAGAGAATTTGAACACGAATGTTTCTTTTGAGATCAAGACGTCGGAAAATTTGCCTTTAGTTTTTGCCGATAAAATAAGAACAAGAGATGTTGTGAGCCATATTATCGACAATGCTATCCGTTACAGCATTAACGGCGGGAAAATTACGGTAATGCTTCAAGGAGTGCCGAAATGCGTTTGTTGTTCGGTGAGAGATGAAGGTATCGGTATTTCGAAAGAAGACCAAAAGAGGATTTTTAGTAAGTTTTTCAGGGCCGAAAGCGTGTATAAGTATCAAACTCAAGGCCTTGGTTTAAGGCTGTATCTTGCGAAAGCTATCGTTGAAGCGTCGGGAGGGAAAATAGGATTTACAAGCCAAGAGGGAAAAGGCTCGACATTTTGGTTTACGCTTCCTGTTCCCAAAAATAATTTGATAGGGAATAATTATCAATAATTAATAAAAATATGGCGAAGAAAATTCTTTTTATCGAAGACGAGATGAGGCTTCAGGAGGTTCTTGGCGCCAAGCTCAAAGCCGAGGGCTATGAAATTCTTGCCGCTATGGACGGGAAAAGCGGCTTGGAAATAGCCGAAAAAGAAAAGCCGGATCTTATTTTGTTGGACTTGATTTTGCCCAAAATGGACGGTTTTCACGTTCTGGAAGCAATCAAAGCGAATCCGTCAATAAGCGTTATTCCGATAATAGTGCTTTCGAATCTTGAGAGCGGGAAAGATATCGAACGATGCCTTTCTTTGGGCGTCAGGTCCTATCTCGCTAAGACAAACTATTCCCTTGAAGAAATCGCTCAAAAAGTTAGCGAAGTATTTAAGTAAAGAGAATTTGCCCGCGATTTTGAGCGAAGCCACAAATCGCGGTTGCAAAACCTTTACCCCGCCTTTGGCGGGGTACTCAAAAATTATAGTCGCTTCGCTTCTTAATTTTTGGTATGCGCGTTGAGACTCAACAACTTAAGGCATTTTTGTTAGATTCGGGCCTCGTGAAAGGTTCGGATATTGACGTAGCCGAAAAAAAATCTCAAAAAGGAAAACAAGAACTCGGTGAAATTCTTATTAAAGATGGGAAAATAACAGAAGATGATTTGCGTCGCTTGGAAGCTTATATTCTAGGAATTCCTTACGTGAGCCTGGAAAAAGAAAGAATAGACCCGAAAGTGTTAAGCTTGATTCCCGAACCTATTGCCCGTACGCATAATATCGTGTCTTTTAGGAAGACAGGCAATGATTTGGAAGTGGCCATGCTCGACCCGGAAGACTTGGAAACAATTGATTTTATAAAGAAAAAAGCCGATTTAAGGATTCTCCCCAGGTTAACAGATCGAAGTTCCATTAAAAATGTTCTTCGCCAGTATCAAAAGAGCTTGAAAGCGGAATTCGGCGAAATTATTCAAAAAGAAGCAATATCTTTGAAACCGGTTGTCGGCGAAGAGGAAACAATTATTACAACTGAAGATTTAAGGAAGCTCGCGGAAGATTTGCCGGTAGTGCGTATTGTTGATACTTTGATACGCCATGCGATTTTACAGCGAGCGAGCGATATTCATATTGAGCCGATGGAAAAAGAAGTTCTTGTCCGTTACAGGATCGACGGTATTTTGCGCGACGCGATGGTCTTGCCGCGCCAAATCGCGGCGGCGATCATCGCGCGTATAAAGATTCTTGCCAGTTTGCGATTGGATGAGCATCGTTTGCCTCAAGATGGAAGGTTTAAATTGGAAACGCCGGAAGAAAAAGTTTCATTCCGTGTTTCAATTTTGCCGGTTTATGACGGAGAAAAGGCGGTTTTAAGGATTTTGCGAGAGAATTCTAAAGGTTTTACATTGGAAAACCTTTCGTTTCACGGCGAAGATTTGGAAAGGGTGCACAGGGCAATGAGGCGTCCTTTGGGCATGCTTCTCGCTACCGGACCGACGGGTTGCGGTAAAACCACCACTCTTTACACTATTTTGGATATTTTAAATACTCCCGAAGTTAATATTTCAACAATAGAAGACCCTATCGAATACCGGATGCCCCGCATAAATCAAACACAGGTGAAGTCCGATATCGGCTTTACGTTTGCCACCGGTTTGCGTTCTTTGGTTCGTCAAGATCCGAATATCATTATGGTTGGAGAAATCAGAGACAATGAAACTGCCGCTTTGGCCGTTAATGCCGCTTTGACGGGCCACCTTGTGTTGTCGACATTGCATACTACTTCGGCCGCGGGCGCTTTGCCCAGGTTGATTGATATGAAGATGGAGCCGTTTCTTTTGGCTTCAACAATTAACATTATTATTGCCCAGAGATTGGTTCGCAAGCTTTATGAAAATAAAACGGCCTACACTCTTGATAAAGCGCAATTGGAAGATCTTGGTACTCATGTTGATTTGGCTCGCGTTATGGAATTTTTAAAGAGAGAGAAAATTGTAGACCCCAAGGCCGAATGGAAGGATATAAAATTTTATAAGCCTCAGCCCTCAACGGAGGCGCCGGACGGATATAAAGACCGTATTGGAATTCATGAAGTGATGCAGGTAAGCGATACAATTAAGCATCTTATTATGACAAACGCCACTTCCGATGACATTGAGAAACAATCAAAAAAAGAAGGAATGATGACGATGTTCGAAGACGGCATTTTCAAAGCCGCCCAGGGGCTTACCAGCATTGAGGAAATATTACGAGTGACGCAGGAGTAGACATATGCCCAAGTTCAAATACAAAGCGAAAAAAATAACAGGAGAAGAAACTGAAGGGTTTCGCGAAGCCGTTGACCGCTTTGAATTGGCTAGAGATTTGCGCAAAGAAGGATATATTTTGATTTTATCGGGAATAGAAGGGAAAGCGGGAAATAAAAAAAATTCGATTTTGTCGGCAATTCTCGCGATTTTCGGCAGGATTTCTTTGAGCGAGAAAATGATTTTTAGCCGAAATTTGGCGGTAATGTTGTCCGCGGGTTTGCCGATTTCAAGGGCCTTGACCGCTTTAAGCAGACAAACGAAAAATACAAAATTTCAAAAAGTTTTAGCCGGCCTTGGAGCCGATCTTCAAAAAGGAGACCCTTTTAGCGTTGCGCTTTCGCGCTATCCCGATGTTTTTTCCGATTTATTTGCCGCGATGGTCGGCGCGGGCGAGAAAACAGGTAAGCTTCCCGAAACTTTAAATCTTATTTCGCAGCAACTTGAGAGAGATTTAACTTTGTCTAGGCGGGTAAAAGGCGCCTTGATGTACCCCGCGGTAATTATCGTGGCAATGGTTGGCATCGGTATTTTGATGATGATTTTCGTCGTCCCGACTCTTATCGGGGTATTTAAAGATTTGAACGTGGAATTGCCCTGGAGCACGCGCGCGATAATTTATGTAAGCAATTTGTTTATTAATCACGGGATTTTAATGACTTTAGGGGTTTTAATCCTTATCGGTATTATTTTTTGGGCATCTCGCGCAACAAAAGGGAAAAGATTGATAGATGCCGTTTTTCTGCATATTCCGTTTTTTTCCGAGCTTATTAAAAAAATGAACTCCAGCCGCACAACAAGGACTCTTTCTTCTTTATTAAGTTCCGGCGTGGATGTGATAGAGGCGTTTGATGTTACAAAAAATGTTTTGCAGAATAATTATTACAGAGAAGTTTTAAACAAGGCAAAAGCGGAAATTCAAAAAGGTTCTCCTATCGCCAGAGTATTTATCGAGGCGGAAAATTTATATCCGTCTTTGGTCGGAGAAATGGTTGCCGTAGGCGAGGAAACAGGACAGCTTCCAAGTATGCTTTTGCGTTTAGCCGATTTTTACGAAGAAGAAGTCGGAGAGATTACAAAAAATTTAACGACGATTATAGAGCCCATACTCATGATTTTTATCGGCGCCGTTGTCGGATTTTTTGCCATTTCCATGATTCAGCCGATGTATTCAATGATGGGCGGGATATGATTAAAAATTAAAAAATGCGCAAATGAAAGGATTTTCCGTTGTTGAAACAATAATCGTGATAGCGGTTATTATAATATTGGCAACAATTATCGCGAGCGCGTTTTCCGGTTTCCGCGATTCACAGGCATTGAACAGTACGGTTGAAGAGGTTGTTGTTTCAATAAATAAAGCGAGTTCGGAATCACTTGCCTCAAAAAATTTTTTGGAGCACGGAATTCATTTTGAAACAAACCAAGTTGTTGTTTTTCAAGGAATAACTTATTCTCCTTCCGATGTGAATAATGTTGCGACAAAATTATCTCCTTTTATAGAAATTTCTTCCACATCGCTTAATGGCGGCGGAGCAGATATGGTTTTCCAGAAATTTACGGGAAAAACCGGACAGAATGGCACCATTACTTTAAGGGTCAAAAAAAATACAGCAAAAACTAAAATAATTACCGTGGAATCTACGGGTGTTATTTCTATCCAATGACGCAAAAAACAGCCAAAAATAAAGGATTTGGTCTTTTGGAAATCGCTATCGGAGTAAGCATTATTTCTCTTTCCATTTTCAGTTTGACTGCCGTTTCCAACCTTGCCTTAAAACTTACTGAAGAAAGCGCGAGAAATACTCAAGCCTCTTTTTTACTGGAGGAGGGCGTAGAGGCTTTGAAAATTTTGAGGGATTCAAGCTGGTCCGCGAATATCGCGCCTCTTGCTTCGGGAACTGTTTATTATTTTGCTTTTACTAATCATAATTGGCAAGCTACATCAACAAATATTTATATCGACGGAATTTTTGAAAGAAATTTTGCGCTTCAGGGTGTTAATCGTGATATCAATGACGATATTGTTTCTTCGGGAGGAATTTCAGATCCCGATACAAGGAAATTGACCGTTTTTGTTTCGTGGCGTTTCCGAAATAGCACGACAACTAAAAGTGTTTCCGCTTATATAACTAATCTTTTCGATAATTAATTTATGAATTCGCGCAAGGGATTTAGTCTGGTAGAAACGTTGATTTATGTGGCTATTTTAGCCGCGGTTTCGATTTTTATCGTGAACAGCATTTTAATGATTACGAAGTCTTTCAATAATTACAGGGCGTGGAGAAATGTGAACGCCGCGGGGGAAGCGGCGATGGAAAGAATGGTGCGGGAAATAAAATTGGCGGACAGTATTAATATGGGGACAAGCGTTTTCGACAGCAATCCTGGCCACCTCGCGCTTAACACAATAGATCCTGATACCGAAGCAGCGACAACAATAGAATTTTACGTCTCCGGCAATGCCTTGATGATTAAGGAGGGCGTTCAAAGCGGAGCTGTTCTGACGCCGTCCGGCGTAGAACTGATGAATTTAATTTTCAGGGAAGTTGCCACTTCCACCGATACAAAATCGAAAGCAATAAGAATTGAAATGGAAATCAGAAGCGGAACAGGCAATTATCAAAAAACTGCGAGATTTTATGATACAGCAATTTTAAGAAGAAGCTACTAGCCAATTATTATAAATATGTTTCTAGGGAAGGAAAAATATAACGAAGGACAAGCATTATTTACGGCGGTGATTTTTTTCCTGTTTATTTCTTTGGCTATTGTAATGGGTTTAACCGCCTCAGCGGTAAAAAGTTCAAAAATATCTTTGGATTTGTTGAGCGCGAAAAAAAGTTATTTTGTCGCAGAAAGCGGGACTGAAGACGCGGTTTACAGGGTTATCAAGGGGAAAAAATATTCTGCGGAGGAAGTCGTCAGCCTTGACGGTTCGTTCGCGACCACCACTATCATGAATCTCTCAGGAGATATGGAAATAACGTCAATAGGAGATGTTTCAAGGAATATAAGAAAACTAAAAACGGAATTAAGCAACGATACTGAAACCTCATTTCATTATGGCGTGCAGGTCGGAGATGGCGGCTTAATTATGCAAAATAGCGCTTTGGTAACAGGCAATGTCTACGTTAACGGCCCTATTATAGCTTTTAATTCAAATGAAATAAAAGGCGATGTTGTTTCTGCCAGGTCAACCGGTTCAATTACCGGCATTTACGCCACTGGCACGGCCTATGCCCACAATATTGCTAACTCTAAAATTGATGGCGATGCTTACTATCAAATTATTGATGGCATCACAAAGGTTGGCCCTAATAAAGTAATTTGCCCAAATTTCTATTGTCATCCCGACAGCCCGGATCAGCCGCCTTCCGATTTGCCTATTTCCGATGAACTTATTTCAAGTTGGGAAGACGCGGCTGACGTAAGCGTGATAACATCTCCTTGTCCTTATGAAATTAAATCCGATACCGTTTTGGGGCCGGTAAAAATTGAATGCAATCTGGAGATAAGTCAGAATCCCACGATTACTCTCATGGGGCCGGTTTGGGTGGCGGGGAGTATTGACGTTAGCAACACCGCCATTATTAGAATAGATCCTTCTTTGGGCAAAAAAAGTGTGCCGTTTATAGCCGACGATCCTTTAAACAGATTAACCAGCAGTAAAATCACGCTGCAGAACAGAGTAACTTTTGAAGGTTCCGGAACAGAGGGCTCTTATATTTTAGTACTTTCGCAAAACAACAGTGCCGAAAATGGCGGCAGCGAGAAAGCAATTTTTATTAAAAATACCGTTTCAGGCGGTCTTCTTCTTTATGCCGGCCACGGCCAAATTTATCTGGACAACCGTTCTGATTTAAGAGAAGTGGCCGGGTATAAAATCACTCTTTCAAATCAAGCCAACGTTATTTATGAATCCGGCTTAGCCAATCTTCTTTTTGAATCCGGACCCGGCGGCGGTTATTCGATAGATTCCTGGCGGGAAGTGAAGTGATTTTGTTAAAATAAATCAGCTACGAAAAGTATTCGGGCGTATCGTATTCAGCGCGCTTTTTATTATGTATTTTATCATCGCAATCGGACTCATTGAATTCATTTTGTTTTGAAAATCCCCGTTTTTTATTGCATCAAACACCGCTTCAATTGTTTTTTCTCCGACATTAATCAGGGCGTATCCTCTATTGATGTCTTCTAAGAAATGAGTGTCGGAAGTGGCGATAAACGGTTTGCCGTGTTTTTTTGCGGCTATTTCCGCAGGTTTA
>Ga0100399_1003961_pt1 | contig 10324 bp, 15 predicted proteins | sample CryGeymeta201523_FD_81545 | JGI IMG/M metagenome (GOLD analysis project Ga0100399, IMG submission 81545) | Groundwater microbial communities from Crystal Geyser aquifers in Utah, USA - Crystal Geyser metaG 2015-23 | ecosystem: Environmental > Aquatic > Deep subsurface > Groundwater | place: USA...
ACACAAACGCATGGGAGCAAGCCCAATTAGGTTATAGGCAATGTTATTCTTTACGAGCGACCTTCATCTCGGCCATGCTAATATCATCCGTTATTGTGATCGGCCTTTCGCCAACGTCGGCGAGATGGACGCCGAGCTTATCCGCCGTTGGAATGAGACTGTTGGCGAAGAAGATGTGGTTTATTTCTTGGGCGACTTTTGTGTGGGCGACCCGCGTAAATACGCCCGCCGCCTTAAGGGGTTGATATACTTCCTGCCCGGTTCACACGATAAGGAGATTGGTAAACTTGACAACATTCTTCCCCCAATATACACCCTGAGTCATATCCCTGTCCCTATTGTGCTTTGCCACTACGCGTTGCGCTCCTGGCCTATGTCCCACTATGGTTCTTGGCACTTGTACGGCCATCATCATGGACGGCTCGAACCGTATGGACTGAGCTTCGACGTAGGAGTAGATGGACACGACTTCTATCCCTGGTCAATAGACCAGGTAGCCGAAAAGATGGCAGGCCTGAAACCGATTGTAGATTACAGGAAGAATAATGGACGCCGAGCTTATCCGCCGCTGGAATGAGACTGTTGGCGAAAAAGTGCCGATTTTCATTATTTTGCCCCATTACAGCAATTGGTGAAAAAAACCACCCGCCCCTCGTTCAAAAAAGGGGCGGGTTTCGTTGAGGAGGTGAACATGAAACGCAACTCCATTGTAGCGTTATTGCTACGGAAAGTCAATGGTTACGGATCATTTGTCTAGGTATTCAAGGCAATTCACATTATTGTATCGCCTGGCGCACCATTCAGCGTCACTTATACGCGTCCAAATGTTCCCGTCTTTGTCGTCCCGCTCCTCATAGACATTGACTATATCGCTGATTGTTAGATGGCGGGTAATTATATCGGGATATGGCTTGTTCGGCCCCCATAGACGGACATTCAGCCATTTGACATTCACGCGGGCGCGTTTCGCTTCATCGGTCGGCAGCGGCTCAGATTTCTCGATTTTCCACGTATTTTGGGATGCCATAACGTCTCCGTTCCAGATATACAGCGCACACGACCTCGCGCCGGTAAAACCATAGTATTTCCCGTCGTCCTTACCACGAAACTGCCAAGCAAGCCAGTTGCCTGGGATGAATGGCCTGGGGATGAATGGTGCAGATACATTGTAGTTCGCCACGATGAGCGGGTATTGGGAAGCGTCCGCGTCTAGCTGTAAGTAATCTGTAATATACCCAGGGGCGGTGTAGATACAGGGTTGGACTTGCGTTCTCTCCCAGACATAATCTAGCCAGGGCTTGATTTCTGCTTGCCAAATCCCGCGATAGGCGCGGATCATCCGGTAGTTTTCTAGGTCTATACAGGCTGGCAGGCCTCCGAATGCCCCGTTTAGGAAAACATCTGCTTGCTTGCGCCAGTCTGTTTTCGGGACATAGTAATGGTATGGCATTACCATTACATTCTGTGCTTGAGCAGTCATGGCGTTTTGATTGAACATCGGGTCTTGGCTCAAGCCAGAGCTTTTGCGGATGGTCGCCCAAGAAACTCCGCGCAACCTAGCGGTATACCAGTTGATTTGGGCTTCCATCTTGGTATCCAAGCCAGAAACATCAATTCCAAGCGAGTTCATGATTATTCTCCTTTCGTAAATGGATGGAATGTTTCAATATAGCACTTCCCGCACAAAGGAACAGAAATCCCCATATCTGTCATCTCATAATAGGCGTCCTTGTGAAAGATTGCCTTCTTGCACAGCGCACAGAACACAATTTGGTGGTTCTTTAGCCAAGATTTTAGCATGTTTGCCTCACTTTACACAGTATCAGTTAAGATAATCCGCATTTACCCATTCGCCGAGACCAATCCGCGCCCAACCATTACGTATTTCATATACCATGACGCACTCGCCATTTAGGAGAGCGCGCGGACGGGCAAGTGGGGCTTCCGCATCTGGCTCTGTCCGCACCCACAACCCCTCTTCTGCCATGACGCACATCGTTGGCAATGGCGTAATGGTAACCGTTGGCGTCATGGTAGTAACGGGGGCTGTCGTCATGGTAGGGAGCGCAGTAGGCGCAACCACGAGGCCGCTCTCCAAAACTGGAGCCGTTTGTTGGGCGGCGTTTTTTATAAAAGTAATGTCTAGCAATGTACCTTCTCGGCAAATGTGGCACGTTTTAGCGGCAACATCAAAGAACACTGTATGACATTCTGAACAGTAAACAAAATTATCCATAACTTCCTTTCGGGCGAAGCCGCCCAATAGTTGGCTTCACCCGCGCCGGTTTCCTCATCGCTTAACGCCTGCTGCTGTTCGGCGTCGGGTGCAAGCGGTGTTAGGCGGCAATCTCTACAGGCAGACCAGTTTGGATGTCAAAACCATCCTCCATGGCACACCCGATACAGCGATAGACACCATCATCACACATAACTCCACTGGCTACGCTTTCTTCACATATCTCGCAAATATTGTTCATGTTTCCTCCGAGCCGCCTAATGGTTGGCGTTACTGGCGGGGTGGGGTCTGGCAAGCATCACATACAGGGCATAACCCATTCCAGCCATGTTCACAATGCGGGGCGACTCCCGCCCCGTCAAGTGCACGCTTTGTTAGGCTTCGCCATTGCCAGCCAAGCATTATATTTGTCCAAAACCTAAACCAAGCATTCGGAGCGGGTTTTACAAACTTCACGACAAGACCCTCATTGATAACCAACTCTGACTGATATTCAGGCACTCCGAAATCGCTGTTTATGATTAATTTTTCGTTTTTCATTTATCTCCAGAAGAAGCCCAATTCGCGTTTGAGCGGCGATAGATTAAGAGAAGATTAATTTCTCCGCTCGCCCAGTTTGAATTCCATCACTCCCGTCGTTCATGGGATTACCACTTGAACCTGTACTAATGCGCTGTGGGAATATGCGGCTTTGCCGGTTAGAAAATCTACGAATGGTATGTCATCGCTCCCATATACGATCTTACCACCTCTGTCTAGGCATATCCACTCTTGTCCATCCAAAAGGACTCGTGTCCAGAAAGGCCATTCTATGGGACAGGCCGCCGCGCGGCCAATCCAGTCTTGCCAACGTTCGCCGCTCGCCATTCTGGACAAACACTGGCCATTAACGAAACGGGAACAATTGACACCGCCCAACGGTGGCCAATAATGGCTGTAGCGAATAGTTATTGTGTTCCCATCCTCAGCATTTCTCATGTTTGCGTTCCCAGTACTTACCTTGCTTACTGTGTTTATATTCCCAGGGCTTATATTCTCAATGTTCATGGAAAAGGGCCGACCGTCCATTGCGTGCCGTCTGTACATGCGGCGGCGTGCAGGTCGCCAAATTCAATAAATGAGCATTGGCGACGTGTTATAAATTGTGCCAATGGGTCTGATGGTAGGTTAAGAATAACTACTAATATGGTCAACAAGATAAGAACAAGCACAACTATTGCAACAATGATAAGGTATTTGTTCATTTTTATTTTCATTGAGTTCTCCGACTTTCCACTTGTTGGCATAAATTGTACTCGAACGTGCCGTACTTGTCAAGGTATCAACCCATCGCCTGGTATTGACTTATTATCTTTGGGTGTTTATAATAATACCACAAACAATAAAAAGGAGAGTAAAAATGCCTACCAGACCCTATAGAGTGTCCTGGGTTGACCAAGAAAGATGCTTTAATCTTGTCTGGGGAGAGAGAAGGAGCATGAGGGAAGTCAGTACTAATTTTGAGCAGGAAGGAATTAGAAATCCAAGAACCGGCGAAAGGGTTACTCCATCGGCAATCTCCCAAGCAGCCTGGAGATGGGCTTGCCATCATGTTCCTGAAACGCGGGAGGTAGTCCGCGCTCTTTATGCGGATTGGGGTCAAGTCATGGCCGATGACGAGCTTGATCGCCTCTATATGACGCGCGCCCGCCACGTTTTGTCTGGCGGCGGGCTCAAGAAATTCATCACAGAAAACCACTTCGAGAAGTATCTCGAAATTATCGTTTAACGAAACCATTGTTGATATTCCTCTATCATCAGGCAAAGCCATGAAAAACACAAATCAATCCTACGACGAGGAGTATATAGAACAAATTTTTTATATTTGGTACGAATCAGGAAGGGCAACTGGCGCGGCTTTGCAAAAAGTCCTTCCCGCCGCGCCGAATGGGGCCAAGCCGAACCGCAACATTTTGGCCGACTGGATGCGGAGTTACGGCTGGATAGAGCGCGCGGATGTTCTGGATGTGCAAAGGTCGAACCTGCTTGACAAACGCGCCATCGCGCGCAGGGCAGACATGCTCGAAAGGCAAGCAAAGATTGGAAAGGCTCTCTTGGATAAAGGATATAACTACATTCAGGAACATGAGCCTACATCGGTGGCCGAAGCAGTGAGACTGGTGGTGGAGGGAAAGACTATGGAGCGCGAATCTCTTGGGTATTCGGAAATTTTGCAGAAATACGGCCAGATGCAAAATACCGAGCTAGACAGCGAGTTGCGCAAGCTGCTCGGCGCGGGAGATGAAGAAATAGAAGGAGAAATCGTAGATGTAACGGAAGTCGCCGATGACACTCCCGAAGCGTAGTCTCTCCGCAGAAGATAAAAAGAAGTTGGTGCTTCTCATTCACGAGATGAAAGCGCGGGGGATGAAAATTCCAAAGGTCAAGACTAAAATCCTTGCGGCGAAAGACTGGAACGTGGACGAGAATGGCTATTTCATCCGCGACGATGGGAAGCACTACGTCCCCAACGAACAACAGGAACGCTTTATCTCAAGTCTTGCAATCTTTAACCTGTACTATGGATCACGCGCGTCGGGCAAGTCTGCGGCTGGCGCGCAAAAAGCTCTCCGAAAGATCATGGAAGGAAAAGATGGGGCAATCCTCAATCCCTCTTTCGAGAACTTCCGCTATTCGACTTGGCCGGAGTTCCGCCGTTGGATACCCTGGAATATGGTGGTATCGAAGCAGCGTTACCGCCAGCAAGACTCCTGGGAGGCGGCGCGCCCATTTGCGCTCGTTTTTGTCAACGGGGCAAAGGTCTACTGCAAGGGTCTGCACGACCCGGATGGGGCGCGCGGCGCGAATGTCAACTGGCTGTGGTACGATGAGGCGCGGGCAGATTTGACCGGCCTGGCCTGGAAAATCGCCATCGCGAGTGTCCGTATCGGGGAAAATACGCAACGCTGGGCGACAACTTCGCCAGCGTCCTTCGAGCATTGGTTGTACCAGTTCTTCGTGAAGCAAGACATTCCCAAAGAGGCAATAACTTTGCTGACGGATATGGGTGAATTGGCAAGACGCCCGCTCATCGAGACGTTCTATGGGACAATGCAACAGAATAAAGCGAACCTTGACCCTGTTATCTACGCATCTCTTGTATCTGCCTACCCTACGGGCTACTTGAGGGCGCAAGAGATTGACGGACAGTTTGCCAATGAGGAGGGTTCACTGGGTTCGCGGCTCTGGTTCGAGAAGACCTCGCTCACGAATGAACCAGATTGGATTGTCAGGAAGATAAGATTTTGGGACTTGGCGGCTTCCGAGAAGAAGATGGGGACAGACCCCGATGAGACTGTCGGTTCTTTGGTGGGCGTTGACAAGCCAAAAGAGCAGTTCTGCATCCTCAATCAGCACGGGGGCTACTGGACATGGGACAGAATCAAGGAAAATATCGTCGCGGTTGCCCGCTTGGACGGTGCAGGCGTCGCGGTTTACATCGAGCAGGAGCCTGGGAGTGGAGGGAAAAACCAAGTCGCTGAGATTGCCGAACTCTTGAAGAAGGACGGCTTTACCGTCCGCCCCCATGACCCAAAGAAGGACGGGGATCGTGTTATGGCCGCGAACGTCTGGTTTGCCGAAGCTGCATTGGGGAAGTGGTATTTGGTCAAGGGTGCATGGACGGAGCGTTTCCTGAGCCAATTGGATACATTCGCCCCCAACAGCAAAAGCCACGATGACAGGATAACGTCGGTCACGGGAGCAAGGCACGAACTCGCCCCTATCCGCAAATGGAAGAAATTGAGATTTCTCAGCCTATCGGACGGGATGAAAACAGATGCAGAGAAAAAGAAAATGGGTATAGTCAAATTGTAATTGGAAATGATAGAATAGTAATGAAAACGGAGCGCGCACATGGCGAGACAACCTAAAATCCTAACCCCATCGAAACAACCCGGTCAACTCTCCGCTTCTGGCGGCGAGTTAATCAATTATCTGACCCGTTATGTACCAGAATTTATTACTCCGAGGTGGCTGGAGGCGTATCATTGGCGCGTCTTTGTCGCCAACCAGCCCATCGCGGTTGTTTGCCGCGAGACCTTGATTTCCAACCTGTTGGACTTGGATTGGGCGATTGTCGCCCGTGATACCGACCAGCAAGACGAACTGAAAGAAGAAATAAAATATTACACGCGGCTTTTCGAGAACGCGAGCTCGTATTACTCTGACTTCGACTTCGCTTCGATGGTGGAGTGGGTCGCGAAAGACCTGTTAGACCTTCCATTTGGGGGGGCGGCGGAAATCGGGCGCGAGAACGATGATCCGAACGGGCGCGTCGTCTGGATACGCCCACTGGACGCGGGGACACTCATGCCCACGCTGGACAGGGACTGGCCGGTTGTCCAGCGTATCCCTGATTTTCCAAATAGCAACGTTGCCCTTCCTAGACATGCGGTCTCGCGTGTCTATATGTCGCCAAGAACGGAGATTCGCCGCGAGGGGTGGGGAATGGCTCCTCCCGAAAAGATTTACTTGACGATGGAATTGCTCTATCGTGGGGATAAATACTATGCCAACCTGCTCATAGACACACCTGAAATCGGTATCTTAGACTTGGGAGACATGGAGCGGGAGTCGGCAGAGCAGTGGATAAAGTCGTTCCACGAGCTCATGGTTGGAGTTGACCCGTTCAAAATCCCTGTTTTGTACGAACACACCACACAGGCCAAATGGATGTCCTTTGGTAAACTTCCTAACGACATCATGTTCGATAGGATCACGATGAAGTATGCTAGTATCGTTTGCGCTTCGTATGGCATGGGCTTGAGCGATATTGGCTTCCCGTCACTGGGGAATGGAGGGGAGACGCTCGCGGGAACTATCCGCCAAGATGTCCATACGAAACGCGGCCAAGCACGCGCAGAAAAGAAGATGGCCGCCTTTTGGAACTCGATTCTCCCGTCCGACAGGCTGTTGTTCAAGTGGATAAACTATGACGCCGAAGAGAATGTCGCGCGGGGGCGCGCAAGGCTCGCGAATGCTCAGGCCGCTGAAATCTGGATTCGCAATCAGGGCTTTTCATCTGACGAGATGCGGATGCAGGCAATCCGTGATGGTCTTGTGACCATCCCTGTCCCTGAAAAGCTGAACCGCGCTTCTGTCGAATGGCCGCAAACATCAGGATTTTCGACGCGTCCTGGATTGGTCGGCCAGCCCGTTCCCCCAAGTGCAGGCGGGCAGGGTGACGTTCTGGCGCAGCAAGTTATCTCGCGCGGGAATTATCCATCTGAAATCCAGCTTGCAAAGGCGGTTGCCAAAGCCTTTCCTGTCATGTCCGCGTTGGTCGAAAGAGCGCACGCTGACTTTGGGGGTGAAGAATTCGTCCGATGGTCTGATATGGTCGAGAAGGCCGCCTTTGCCAAAGCAGATGATAGTGATTTGGCAAAAGTCCTTGCCTCGGCGAGGGAGCGGTTCGCCAAAATCCTTGTACCTGATACTGTGTCAATCCAAGAGAACGCAGCGGAGAATGTCAAGTACATGCTCAAAGATGCGCTGAAAGAGAAGGCGCGGGGGGAGTTCGTTGCTGGAACACGCCAATCGGAAGACTTGACCGAAGAGGAACTGGAGGGTGCGCGCGTCATTGATGCCGAAGAAATCGTCAAGGGCATGGAAGAGACCTGTCGCGAGTCGTTCCGTTCACTCATTTCGGCCTCGGCGATCGTCCTCTTGAAGCGAAAACTCGATATTGACATTACGCAAGGGATAAATCATAATAAAGTCAACATAGCGGAGTCGATTGCCAAAGAACTGGCAAAGATACTCCCTACACTCTATGAGACTGCCCTTTTTGCGGGGCAGAAATATCTGAATGAGAGGATAAAGAATGTCACAGCATAAAATCATCACCCGCTCTATCGGCGACGTTTCTCGCCCCGACAAGGGCATCGAATCAGCACAAGAAGTCGCGACCTACCTAGACCTCCTATCCAAGCAGGGCCTCGAACTCTTCGCGACCCACTATCTTGGCCCAGTCCAGGGCATAGACGCCTTCAATGTCATGTTCATCTTGAAAACGGGCAAGAAACCGAAGAAGGAAGAATGAGCGATGTCCAGCTATTGCTTCTTGCGATAGCGGGCAGATTGGCAATCTACGCTTTACAAAAATTCCCGCTCGTCAGGGGTGTCAAGGCAAAGTTCTTTTCTGAACTCGTCTCTTGCGACTTCTGTCTTGGCGTGTGGGTATACTCAGTTTTATCGGGATTGACCAGGTGGGTATTATTCTATGACATGTACTATGTCCCAATATGTAGTGAAATAATTACCGGCCTCGCGCTGTCGTTTGTTTTACATATATTTTCAATCGGATGGAATTCAAGATTCTCTACGATTATCATCGAGGATAACGATGCCGTTCAAAAATCTGCCTGACGCCGCAAACAAACTTTGGGAGAGTGTTTATAATTCTTCCAAAGACAATGGCGATTCCGAAGAGATTGCCGCGAAGAAGGCTTGGGCGACCGTATCTAGGGCATATAAAAAGGTTGGCGACAAATGGGTGAAGAAATCTGACATCGTTCCTGAGTTCAGTATGGCTATCGTCAACGCGCCGTATGATAAAGTTACGGGCGAAATGCGCTGGAAGGCGGTTGCCTCGGATGCAAGCCCCGACTTATACGGCGAGAGAATGGACTTGGGATTGTACGAGTCCTTTATTACGAACATTGAAGAGGAACAGCATCCACCTGAATCCTTCCGCTCGTTGGTGACTTCGGATTACTGGAAAGGCGGGATGCCGTATGTGTCTGTGTCGCACTATCCCGACCTGAATGGCGACGCTGTTCCTGGTACGACAAAGGCATTGTATATAGACGGGGAACGCTTCAAGGCAAAGGGCGTTTTCTTCGATAACGACTTAGGGCGCGTTTGTCACCGCGCGCTGAACAAGGATATTCAAGAAAAGTTGCCTCAAGACAAGCGGATACGCGTCTCGATTGCGTTCCTGGACTTGGCGCATCGGCACGGGGACGGTGTGATATTCGAGCGAAAATCACTGGACGATTTTTGTCCAGAATGTGCAGCCGGAGTTGGCGGGAAGGTGTATTTGAAGGGCTATTTAGTTCATCTTGCCCTGACACGCTCGCCAGTCAATCCGAGAACCGAAGTGGAGGTCGAAAGAGCTATGACTACTCGTAAAGAAGATGCCGCTTCCATCATTGGTGATGAGGAAGCCGAAAAGCTGGAAGAAAAGGCCGCGCTGGTTGGAAAGAGCGAAGCCCTGATCGTCAAGGCGGAAGATGACAAAGTATCCGAGGCCACCGAGCAGGCGGAAGAGTTCGTCGAACGTGAGGCCGGCCTAACCGCAGAAGAGGAGTCCGTTGAGGTTGTTGTTGCCGAATCTGCAACCGAGAAAGACAAGACCGCGCAAAAGGCGCGTAGCAAGAAATACGGCATTGCCATCCTTGCGCAGGGAGCTGTCACCAAGCCATCAAAATGGGAAAGCGTCCCAGACAGTCAATGGGGCGACCCTGTGAACTACCGCTATCCCATGCCCGATGAAGCACATGCCAGAAACGCCGCAGCGCGTTTTGCACAAGAAAACGGTTCTTATCGAGGGCGCAAGGTCGTTGGCGAACGTATTGCTAAACGCGAAAAGGCTCTTGGCGTCGGAAAAGAAAAAGCTGATACCATTGACGTCCCGAAGTCGGACGCCGTTGCTGTATTAGAATTGCCCTACGGCGGAGCAATCTCACTAGCTGACGCAATGGCTGCCCAAGAAGCGCAAGAAGAAATGTGGCGCATCTCGTCAGTATGGGCTATTTTCCGTGATGTTGTCTGGAATATCCTTGACCGCGCTGACGTTGAAGATAAAAAGGGCGCGCTCTCGGCTGCTGTAGATGAGTTCAAGGGCGCGCTAACCGCAAAGTCCATGCTCATGGAGCAACCAGATTCCCTCTTTACAAAGATACGCTCTTTGTATGATAATGTAGTTGCCGCCCGCGCTCTTACTGCGGGCGAACAAGAAATACACCAAGCCGTTCAACCGGCATTGGACGAAGTGGGTGCTGCGATTGTGGCCGCACTCAAACCGGGTGCAGGTCTACCAGAAGA
>Ga0100399_1003973_pt1 | contig 10311 bp, 8 predicted proteins | sample CryGeymeta201523_FD_81545 | JGI IMG/M metagenome (GOLD analysis project Ga0100399, IMG submission 81545) | Groundwater microbial communities from Crystal Geyser aquifers in Utah, USA - Crystal Geyser metaG 2015-23 | ecosystem: Environmental > Aquatic > Deep subsurface > Groundwater | place: USA...
CGCCTGGGCCGCTCTGCTGGCGCGCTGTCTGGCCGACGTGCTGGACCTCGACCTCGCCGAAGCGGCGCCGGAGCTGCGCCGCTGAGCGGCCCCGGCGCCCCCGGCCCCACCATGAACGGGCAGGGGGCCGTGACCCCCCAAGGAGAGGGCCGACAGGCCGGATCGGCCTGCTCTCAGTGCGGCGTCGCGGACCTGGGCTTTCATGGGGATGCGGCGGCGCCGTCCGCGCGGCTCAGAGCGCCGCTTGCGGGCGGGCGGATATGCGCGCGATCAGGCGGGTGAGTTCGTCGTGGTCGAGGCGGCTGAGGCTCGGCCCCGGCGCCCTTGTGGCGGCGCAGGCGATGGCGCCCCGGCGGCGCAGCGCCTCCTTGCGCAGCGCCAGCCCGATGCCGGGCTGCTGCTCGTGGCGGATCAGCGGCAGCCAGGCGTCGAACAGATCCTCGGCGGCGTCCGCGTCGCCCGCGCGGTGGCGGCGCACCACTTCGGCCAGCACGTCGGGCCAGGCGAAGCCGGTCATGGCGCCGTCCGCGCCGCGCGCCAGTTCCTGCGGCAGATAAAGCCCGCCGTTGCCGCACAGGATCGACAGGCGCGGCGTGTCGCGACACCCGGCGCGCAGGCGGCTGAGCTTGTTGAGGCCGGGGCAGTCCTCATGCTTGAACATCACGATCTGCGCATGATCGCGCGCCAGCCGCATCACGGTGGCGGCGGAGACCTGCACGCCGGTCATCTGCGGATAGTCCTGAAAACAAACGGGGATGTCCGGCCCCAGCGCGGCGCAGACCTGCGCGATGTAGTCGGCGACCTTCTCCTCGGTCGCCATGCCCGCCGCAGGCGCGACCATCACCCCCCCCGCGCCGTGGTCCATGGCGTAGCGCGCCAGCCCTGCGAGCGCGCCCACGCCCGGCGCCGAGACGCCGACGATCACCGGAACCCGCCCCGCCGCCCGCGCCAGCACGCGGGCGGCGAAGGCGCGCGCCTCCTCCGCCGCAAGCTTGGGCGCCTCGCCCATCACGCCGAGGATGGTGATCCCCGACACGCCGCAGCCGAGGTAGAAGTCCGTCATCCGGTCGGCGCTGTCGAGATCGAGCGCGCCGTCGGCGTCGAAGGGCGTGGCCGCGATCACGAAAAGCCCGTCGGACTGGCGGTCGATGCGCTGGGTCATGCAGGGGTCACCTTGTCGGACGGTTGCGGGGCGTCGGTCTCGGTCGGGGCCCCGGTCGAAGCGTTGTCCGGCCCCTCGGCGGTGGGGCGGACCGAGACGATCACGTGCTCGCGGTCGTCGGGGTCGGTGCGGTGCCTGAAGCCCAGCTTGGCGCACAGCGCCTGCATCGCCTCGTTGCGGATATCGACATAGCCCCAGATCTCGCCGATGCCCTCGGCGGCGGCGTAGTCGAGCAGCCGGGTCATCAGCGCCCGGCCCAGCCCCTTGCCCTTGAGGTCGCTGCGCGCGATCACCGCGTATTCGGCGCGCTCGCCGTCCGGGTCCGCCGCCAGCCGCGACACCCCCATCAGCGAGCCGTCCTCGGGGTCGATCGCCACGAAGGCCATGGCGCGGGCGTAATCGACCTGGGTGAAGCGCGCGATCTGGCTTTGCGACAACTGGTTGATCGCGCTCATGAAGCGAAAGCGGCGGTCCTGATCGGTCAGCCGGTCAAAGAACGCCTCGTAGAGCGCGGCGTCCTGCGGCAGCACCGGGCGCACCCGCACGGTCGAGCCGTCGGGCAGCGTCTCGGGCCGGTCCCATTGCGCGGGGTAGGGGCGCAGCGCGAAGCGCGGGTTGGCGCCGCGCTCGGTCTGGGGCGCGGGCCGGGCGACGATGCGCGCGTCGAGCGCGATCACGCCCGAGGCGTCGGCCAGCAGCGGGTTCACGTCCATCTCGATGATCTGCGGAAAATCCGCCGCCAGCCGCGCCAGCCGCACCAGCGTCAGCGCCACGGCGTCGATGTCGGCCGCCGGACGGTCGCGATAGCCCGCCATCAGCTTGCCGACGCGGGTCTGCTCGATCATGTCGCGCGCCAGCGTGCGGTCGAGCGGCGGCAGCGCCAGCGCCTTGTCGGCGACCACCTCCACCGACACGCCCCCGGCGCCGAACAGCATCACCGGGCCGAAGGTGGCGTCTTCGGTCACGCCCAGAATCAGCTCATGCGCGTGCTCGCGCCGGATCATCGGCTGCACCGCCAGCCCGTCGATCTGCGCGTCGGGCCGCGCCTTGCGCGCAGCGGCGAGGATGCCCTCGGCGGCGGCGGCGGCCTCCTGAGCCGTGTGCAGGTTCAGCCGCACGCCGCCGACGTCGGATTTATGGGTGATGTCGCGCGACAGGATCTTGACCGCCACCGCCTGAACGCCCGCCTCCAGCATCCGCCCCGCGATCTCGCCCGCCTCCTGCGGCGTGCTTGCGGTCTCGGTTTCGGCGGTGGGCACGCCGTAGGCGCGCAGCACCGCCTTGGCCTCCGGCTCGGTCAGCGTCTCGCGCCCCTCCGCCAGCGCGGGCGCCATCGCCGCCTTCGCGGCCGCGTAGTCGGCGCTGAAATCGGGCGGCAGGCTGGGCGGCACGCGCCGCAGCGCGGCCTGCGCCTTGTGGTGATTGGCCAGATAGGAAAAGCCGCGCGCGGCTTCGGCGGGGGTGTCATAGCTCGGCAGGCCCGCAGCCTCGAACCGCTTGCGCGCCACGGCGGCGGTCGCCTCGCCCAGCCAGTTGGTCAGGATCGGCTTGCGCGGGCGCTGACCGGGCATGGCGGCGCGCGCCGCCGCCAGCGCGACCACCCGCTCGGCGATCACGTCCGAGGGCGCCAGCGCGGTGGGGCAGTTCATCACCAGCACCGCATCGACCTTCGGATCGTCGAGCAGCGTGGTGACCGCAGCCTCATAGCGGTCGGCGTCGGCGTCGCCGATCACGTCCACCGGGTTGGCGTGCGACCAGGTGGCCGGCAGGGCGGCGTCGAGCGCGGCCATGCTGACGTCCGACAGCGCCGCCAGCCGGATGCCGCGCTGCGCCAGCGCGTCCACCGCCAGCACCCCGGCGCCGCCGCCGTTGGTGACGATGCCCAGACGGTCGGAGCGCAGCGGCGGCACGCGCGCCAGCGTCTCGGCGGCGGCGAACAGGCTCTCCAGCGTCTCGACCCGCAGCACGCCCGCGCGGCGGAAGGCGGTTTCATAGACCGCGTCGGCCCCGGCCAGCGCCCCGGTATGCGAGGCCGCCGCCTTGGCCGCCGCCGCCGAGCGGCCCGCCTTGACCACGATCACCGGTTTTACGCGCGCGCAGGAGCGGGCGGCGGACATGAACTTTCGCGCGTCGGTGACCTGCTCCAGATACATGATCACCGCGTGGGTGGCCCGGTCGGCGGCGAGGTGGTCGAGCATGTCGCCCACGTCCACGTCCGCCATGTCGCCCAGCGAGGCGACCACGGAAAAGCCGATGCCGCGCGGCGCCGCCCAGTCGAGCATCGCGGTGACGATGGCGCCCGATTGCGACAACAGCGCCAGATCGCCCGGCGCGGCGGCGATGTGGGCGAAACTTGCGTCCAGCCCGACATAGGGCGCCTGAAGCCCGATGCAGTTCGGCCCCAGCACGCGCAGCAGATGGGGCTTCGCCGCGTCCAGCATCGCCTGCCGCAGCCCGTTCTCTCGCGTCAGCCCCGCCGTGATCACCACCGCCGCCCGCGCGCCTTTGGCGCCAAGTTCACCGATGAGGCCCGGCACGCTGTCAGGCGGCGTGACAATCACGCCGAGGTCGGGCGTCGTGGGCAGATCGGCGACGCTTGCGTGGCAGGGATGGTCCTCGATGGCGTCGTATTTCGGGTTGACCAGATGAACGTCGCCCTTGAAGCCGCCGTTCAGCAACTTGGTCATCACGGTATGGCCGATCGACCCGCGCCGGGGGCTCGCCCCGATCAGCGCGACCGTCTTTGGCGCCAGAAGCGCGTCGAGATTGCGGATAGTCACAGGCTGCTCCGTATCCAAAGGGATATTGCGGTGCAACATAAATAGTGGACGCGGCGGCAATGTCTTTGATCACAATCAACGGCGCCCCTGCCGCAATGCGGTAGTGACGGATGTCGAGCGAAGGGCTTGAGCCGGAGGCGTTGCGTGACCGATCCAACCCCGCCGCAATGGCACGCGCTAAGCGCAGCCGAGGCGCTGACACGGCTTGAGGCGACGCAGGACGGCCTGTCGGCGCAGGAGGCCGCCGCGCGCCTTGCGCGACACGGGGCCAACCGCCTGCCGCAGGCCGCCGCGCGCGGGCCGCTGCGCCGCCTGCTGGCGCAGTTCGACAACCTGTTGATTTATGTGCTGCTTGCGGCGGCGGCGCTGTCGCTGGCGCTGGACCATGCGCGCGACGCGGCGGTGATCCTGGCCGTGGTGCTGATCAACGCGCTGATCGGGTTTCTGCAGGAGGGCAGGGCGGAGCGCGCCCTGGCGGCGATCCGGGGCATGATCGACCCCACGGCCTCGGTGCTGCGCGACGGGCGGCGCGAGAGCGCGCCCGCCGACACGCTGGTTCCCGGCGACATCGCGCTGCTGGAGGCGGGAGACCGCGTGCCCGCCGACCTGCGGCTGATCCGGGCGCGCGGGCTGAAGATGGATGAATCGGCGCTGACCGGCGAATCGGTCGCGGTGGACAAGCTGCCCGAGCCGGTCGCCGCCGACGCGAGCCTGGGCGACCGCGCCTCGATGGCGTTCGCCGGCGCCTTCGTGGCGGCGGGCGGCGGCGCGGGCGTGGTGGTCGCCACCGGACCCGACACCGAACTGGGCCGCGTCGGCGCGATGCTGGGCGCGGTCGAGACGCTCAAGACGCCGCTGCTGCGCCAGATGGACGGCTTCGCGCGCCGCCTGACGGCGGCGATTCTGGGGCTGTCCGCGCTGACCTTCGCGCTGGCGACGCTGGCGCGCGGCTACGCGCCCGACGCGGCGTTCATGGCGGTGGTCGGCCTGGCGGTCGCGGCGATCCCGGAGGGGCTGCCCGCGATCATGACCATCACGCTGGCGATCGGCGTGCAGCGCATGGCGGCGCGCAACGCGCTGATCCGCAGGCTGCCCGCAGTCGAGACGCTGGGCGCCGTCTCGGTGATCTGCACCGACAAGACCGGCACGCTGACCCGCAACGAGATGATCGCGCGCGACCTGCTGAGCGCCGACGGCGAGAGCACGGTCGAGGGCGTCGGCTACGCCCCCGAGGGCGCCATCGGCGGCGCCGACGGCCCGGCGCGCGCGGCGCTGATCGAGGCGGGGCTTTTGTGCAACGACGCCGCGCTGCGCGAGGGGCCGGAGGGCTGGCGCGCCGAAGGCGACCCGATGGAGGGTGCGCTGGTGGCGCTGGCGATGAAGGCGGGGCTGGACCCCGCCGAGGCCCGCGCCGCCCGCCCGCGCGTGGACGCGGCGCCGTTCGACGCGCGCCGCCGCTTCATGGCCACGCTGCACGCGGACGGGACCATCTTCATCAAGGGCGCGCCCGAGCGGGTGATCGCCATGTGTGACCGGCTGGAGGGCGGCGGCGCCTTCGACGCAGGCGCATGGGAGGGCAAGGCCGGGGCGCTGGCCGCCGAGGGCCGCCGGGTGCTGGCCTTCGCCCGCAACGACGGCGCGGGCGATGCGCTCGACGCGGGTGCGCTGGAGGACGGCGCCGCGCTGCTGGGCCTGATCGGCTTCATCGACCCGCCGCGCGCCGAAGCGGCGGAAGCCATCGCCGCCTGTCGCGCGGCGGGGGTGCGGGTGCTGATGATCACCGGCGACCATGTGAGCACCGCGCGCGAGATCGCCCGCCAGCTCGGCCTCGCCGAAGACCCGGTGGCGCTGAGCGGCGCCGACGTGGACGCGCTCGACGACGAAGCCCTGCGCGCCGCGCTGGCCGAGGCGGCGGTGTTCGCCCGCACCGCGCCCGAGCACAAGCTGCGGCTGGTGGAGGCGCTTCAGGCGCGCGGCCTGATCGTGGCGATGACCGGCGACGGCGTGAACGACGCGCCCGCGCTCAAGCGCGCCGACGTGGGCGTGGCGATGGGGCTGAAAGGCTCCGAAGCCGCCAAGGAGGCGGCGGACATGGTGCTGGCCGACGACAACTTCGCCTCGATCACGGCGGCGGTGCGCGAAGGGCGCACGGTCTATGACAACCTGATGAAGGTGATCGCCTGGACGCTGCCCACCAGCGGCGGCGAGGCGCTGATCATCCTCGCCGCCATCGCGCTGGGCTTCGCCCTGCCGATCACGCCGCTGCAGATCCTGTGGGTCAACATGGTCACCGCCGTCGCGCTGGGCCTGACGCTGGCGTTCGAGCCGACCGAGCCGGACGCCATGCTGCGCCCGCCGCGCCCCGCCGACCGCGCGATTCTGTCGGGCGTGCTGCTGTGGCGCATCCTCTATGTCTCGGCGCTGTTCGTGGCGGGGGGCTTTGGCGTGTGGTTCTGGGCGCTGGCGCAGGGCTTCGAGATCGAGACGGCCCGCACCATGGTCGTCAACACGCTGGTCGCGATGGAGATTTTCTATCTGTTCAGCGTGCAGGGCGGCCATGACCGGCCGCTCAGCCTGCGCGGCGCGGCCGCCAACCCGGCGGTGTGGATCGGCGTCGCGCTGGTGCTGGCGGCGCAGGCCGCGCTGACCTTCGCGCCGCCGCTGCAGGCCGCCTTCGACACGACGCCCCTGCCTGCTGGCGCCTTCGCCCCGATTTTCGGCGCAGGCGCCGCGCTGCTGGTTCTGGCGGAAGCGGAGAAATGGGCGCTGCGCCGCCTGCGGCCGCGGCCCGCGCGCGCTGCGCCGCAAGCGCGGGACAGCAAGGCGCAGTAGGCGAGGGGCGCGCGGCGCGCGGTATGCGCGCGGCGCGCGGCGCGTCTTCGCGCAAACGTCATTTGCGCGCGCGCAACGCTTCTGCAACGCTTCATTTCAACGGATTTGCGAAAGGACAGACGCCGATGCGACGCCTGCTCGTCACGCTCGCAATGCTCCCGTCGCTCGCCGCGCTCCCTGCCGCCGCCGCGGGAGAGCGTGTGCGCCTGACCGGGGAAGCCATCGACACCTGGTGCTATTTCTCCGGCGTGATGGGTGGAACCGACAGCGTTGTCGGCTCAGCGCACCACACCTGCGCGCTGTGGTGCGCGGCGGGCGGGATTCCAGTCGGCCTGCTGGCCGACGACGGCGCTGTGTATATGGTGCTGAAATGGGAGGGCGATGCGTCAGTCACCGGCGGCGACGCGGTGCTTGAGGTGCAGAGCGACCGTCTGGTGGTGGACGGCGTGCTGCATGCGCGCGACGGCGTGAACTATGTCATCGTGGATCGCGTGGTCGAGAACCTCGGCCTGGTAAACCTGACGCATCAGGATTACGACGTCGTGCCGCCCTTCGCCATCGAGGCGCCGGGCAAATGAGCGGCCCGCGCATCGCGGCGGCGCTGCTCGCCGCAACGCTGAACGGCCCGGCTGCGGCGCAGGAGGGCGCGTTCTCGGCGGGCAGTCAGGCGGAGGAATGGAGCCTTGTCGGCGAGGAGAAGGCGCTGTTCTCCGCCCGCGTGGTGGACATCCTGTGCGAGATCGCCGGAGACTGTCCGGCGGATTGCGGCGCGGGCGCCCGGCAGCTCGGGCTGGTGCGCGACGCGGACGGCGCGCTGGTGGCGGTCCTCAAGAACGGCCAGCCGCTGTTCAACGGCGCGGTGGACGACCTTTTGCCTTATTGCAACGCGGCGGTCGAGGTGGACGGCCTGCTGATCGGCGACGATGCCGCCAACCCCGCCAAATTCTACCAGGTTCAACGCATCCGCCGCGCGGGCGAGGCGGAATGGTCGAAGGCGAACCGCTGGACGCAAGCCTGGGCTGAGCGCAACCCCGAGGCGGCGACGCTGCCGGGTCCATGGTTCCGCAAGGACCCCCGCGTGCAGGCCCTGATCGCGCGCGAGGGCTATCTGGGCCTGGGGCTGGAGACCGACGCCGCCTTTATCGAGTATCTGTTTCCATGAGCGCAGCGCGGCTTTTCGCGGCGGCGACGCTCGCTGCGCTGTCGCTGGGCGCGGCGGCGGCGCATGACGGCGCGCGCCACCCGGCCCGCGATGCGGCGAAGGCCGCCGCCCCCGCGCCGTTTCCGCTGACCATCCGCGCCGACTTCGCGCTGACCGACCAGAGCGGCACCTTGCGGCGCGCCGAGGATTTCGCGGGCCAGCGGTTGCTGCTGTTCTTCGGCTACACAAGGTGCGATGCGATCTGCGACGTGGCGCTGCCGCGCTTGGCGGCGACGCTGGACCTGCTGGGCGCCGACGCCGCCGCGCTGACCCCGGTGCTGATCACCATCGACCCCGCCAACGACACGCCCTCGGCGCTGGCGCTGGCCGCGCCGCGCATCCACCCCCGCCTGATCGGACTGACAGGCGACGAGGCCGCGTTGGCGGCGGCGCGGCGGACGTTTCAGGTATCGGTGGAGAAGCTGTTCGAGGCGCCGGACGGCGCGCCGGTCTATGCCCACGGCTCGCTGATCTATCTGGTCGGCCGCGATGGTCTGGTCGAGACCATCCTGCCGCCGATCCTGTCGCCCGAGCGCATGGCCGAGATCGTGCGCGGCTATCTCTGAGGGGGCGGGGTTTCACCGCGTCTGCGCCAGCAGACACCACGGCACGGCGGCCTGACGCGGCGCCCACGCCACCGCCATGCGCCGCTCCAGCATCTCCGCCGCGAACGACAGCCAGCGGTCGGAGCGCCAGCGCCGCACGTCCGCCACCACGCGGCCGGAAAAGGCGTCATAGCTCACGTCGAGCAGGCGCACCTCCTGACCCGGCGGATAGAGCCGCTCGGCCTGCGCGCGCGCCTGCTCGCCCCAGACGCGCTCCTCCGCGCAATCGGGGCGGAATATCTCCGGCGCGTCGATGCCGCGCACCCGCACCGCGTAGTCGGCGCGCAAGCCCGGCCACAGCGCGACGCTGGCCTCGATGGTGTCGCCGTCGATGATGCGCACGATCTCCGCCACATACGGCCCCGGAAACACCGTCGAGCGCTTGCTGACATTGACCTGCGCGGCGGCGGGGAGGGCGCAGGCGGCCAGCACCCCTACAACGCATCGGCGCAACGCCGCAGCGCCGGACAGGGGAAAATGAGCGCGCCGTTTCATCCGATAAGCATAGCGCGCTTGCGGCGGTCTGTCAGATCCGGCTTGCGGTGCTTTGTCAGACCGGGCTTGCGGTGGTCTTTCAGACCGGGCGCCGCCTTTTATCGGCCCCGGCGAGCCTCTATGCTGGACGCATGACACAGCGCATCCCGCTTCTCCTCGTTCTCGCCGCGCTTCTGGCGCCCGTGTCCGCCCATGCGCAGGCGGAGGGGTTTCTCAGCGTCTGCGGCAATCGCGCCGCCAGCGTCGCGGAGGTCGCGCGCACCTGTCGGCTGGCGCTGGAGACCGGCGCGCTGGACCCCGAACAGGAGCTCGCCGCGGCGATCAATCTGGGCGGCGCGTTGCTGGAGTTGGATCAGCCCGGCCTCGCGCGCGACGCCTATGACCGCGCGCTGGCGCTCAAGCCTGCCTCGGCGCTGGCGCTGGCGGGGCGGGCGGAGGCGCGCGCGGCGCTGGGCGAGACCGGCCTCGCGGCGGTGGACTGGAACCGCGCCGTGGATCTGGCCCCAAACGACGCCGCCTTGCGCGCCGCGCGCGGGGCGTTCCGCCTGCGCGCGGGCAATCCCGGCGGCGCGCTGGCGGACTTTGAGGCCGCGCAGGCGCGCAACCCCGACGACATGGCGCTCACCTTCAACCGCGCGCTGGCGCTGGCCGAGCTTGGCCGCGACGCGGAGGCCGAGGCGGGGCTGTCGCGCGTGATCGCCGCCGACCCCGGCGACACCGGCGCCTGGCTGAACCGCGCCCGCCTGCGCGCCGCGCGCGACCCGCTGGCGGCGCTGGCGGATTATGACCGCGCCGTGGCGCTGGCGGGGGACTGGTCGCAGCCGCTGGTCGAGCGCGGCGCGCTCAACGACGCGCTGGGCCGCAAAGACGCCGCCAACGCCGACTTCCGCCGCGCATGGGAGCTTGGCCACCGCTCCGAGGCGCTGAACGCGCGGATCATGGAGATGGGGCGATAGACGTATTGCCTACAACGCGTTGCGTCATTTTGATAAGGCGCGTTGTGAGCAGACTTCGTCCACCGGTAGCGTGGCTTGCGTCGGCAGGGCGCCTCAGAACAGCGCCCGCACCAGCCCCAGCGTGATCGCGGGAAACGCGACCAGCAGGCACACGCGCGCGATGTCGCTCAGCACGAAGGGCGCGGCGCCGCGAAACGTGGCCGACAGCGGCGCGCCGCCCGCCATCGCGTTGATGATGAACAGGTTCATCCCCACCGGCGGGGTGATCAGCCCGACCTCC
>Ga0100399_1003974_pt1 | contig 10308 bp, 10 predicted proteins | sample CryGeymeta201523_FD_81545 | JGI IMG/M metagenome (GOLD analysis project Ga0100399, IMG submission 81545) | Groundwater microbial communities from Crystal Geyser aquifers in Utah, USA - Crystal Geyser metaG 2015-23 | ecosystem: Environmental > Aquatic > Deep subsurface > Groundwater | place: USA...
GTCTTAGCATCTCAGAAATGGCATCAGCGACGAAAAGACCTGAGAAGTGCGTAGGAATGCATTTCTTTAACCCCGTGCCAGTGATGCGCCTGGTGGAGATTATCAGGGGATTGATGACCTCGGATGAGACTCTGAATGTCATACTAGAGGTAGGAAAGAAGGTAGGCAAAGAAACTATAGTGGTCAAGGAATATCCCGGGTTTTGTGTCAACAGAATACTATGTCCTATGATAAACGAGGCATTTTTCACTCTTGATGAGGGCATAGCCAGTGCCGAGGATATTGATAAAGGTATGGTTCTAGGCTGTAACCACCCCATAGGTCCCTTAGCTTTAGCTGATATGATTGGCCTTGATACCATGCTCCATATCTTGGAAGATTTTCAGAAGACGTTAGGCGATAAATATAGACCTTCTCCATTCTTAACAAAGCTAGTCAAAGCTGGCTGCTACGGGCGGAAAACCGGCCGAGGAGTCTATGACTACACCAAAAAGTAGTGCTTAAGGCAAACATACCCTGAAGCAAGTTCAGGGTTATGTCACAGATTTCTAAAAAGGTGATTTTGACGCAATTTCCCAAGGAATCTATACTGTTGTCCTGAACTTAATTCAGGATGCCTATGAAGTGTGCCTGCCATGATATGTCCTGCCTGTAAGAGCGGTATGATAGTTGTTGAGCATAGCAATATTGAGCTTGATTATTGCACCAACTGCCACGGGGTATGGTTTGATTCTGGGGAACTCGAGCTTTTCCTGAAGTCCATGAGCCTAGAGAGCCGAAACCTGCTTATCAATAACATCTTGAACTCCCCAGAAGCTAACTCATCAGAGAAAAAGCGGAGGTGTCCCATCTGTGGTCAGAAAATGAAGAAAACAAGCATAGGTCAACAACCTGGAATACTAGTCGATATCTGCCGGCAAAGAGACGGACTGTGGTTTGACAGTGGGGAGGTTGGGCAACTCGTAAGACAGTTAGCCGAGAAACCATTGGGAAAGCAAGGTTCTGAGCAGCAGGTCATCAGTTTCCTGGGAGAGGTATTCAAGGCCTACAAGTAGGCCACAAAAGATAAACGTGAGGAACAAAGCTATATTTTCTGAAGTAGATTAAATGGTAAATTATTAAGATTAAGGAGGTATTCCATGATAGCGCTTTATGTAGTTATCGGCATTGTCGTGATTCTTCTTATCGCATTCGTTGTTACCTATAACGGTCTGGTCAGGCTTCGCAATCAACTAAAGAACGCTTGGGCACAGATTGATGTCCAGCTAAAAAGACGGTACGACCTGATTCCCAACCTTATGGAAACAGTCAAAGGCTACATGAAGCACGAGCGTGAGACACTGGAAGCCGTGACCAAAGCTCGCAACGTTGCCCAGCAGGCAGCATCCTCCGGAGCCGGCGAACGAGCCAAAGCTGAGGGCGAGCTAACCTCTGCTTTAGCCCGGCTGCTCGTTGTGGTGGAAAGGTACCCTGACCTCAAAGCCAATCAGAACTTTCTGGCTCTTCAAGAAGAGCTCACCTCAACAGAGAATAAGATAAGCTTTTCTCGCCAGTACTACAATGATTCAGTCTTAAAATACAACAACCAGACGCAGATGTTTCCTTCCAACATAGTAGCCAGCATGACAGGTTTTAGGGCGGGCGAGTTCTTCGAGGTTACCGCGGCCGAGGAGAGAAAGGCACCCAAGGTTAGTTTCACTTAGCAAGAAACGCTTCAGTCATGTGGGAACACATTCGGTCTAACCGGATCAGGTCAGTAATACTGGTAGTCGGGATAGGTATATTGCTGCTCTTGGTGGGCTATTTCCTGGGTCTATACTTCTTCAATAGTGGCACAGGCGGTCTAATTATCGCCTTAATAATATGGGCAGTGCTGAATCTGGTTGCCTACTTTCAGGGGGACAATATTCTGCTTACCCTGTCACAGGCAAGGAAAATCAGTCGCGATGATTACCCCCGCCTCTATAATATAGTTGAAGAGATGAAGATTGCCTCTGGGCTAGACAAGATGCCCGACATATACATCATTGATGACCTGGCGCTGAATGCCTTTGCTACCGGCCGGGACTCCAATAAGACCGCTGTAGCCATCACATCCGGACTGCTGCAGAAACTCAACCGCGATGAACTGCAGGGGGTCATTGGCCACGAGATGGCTCACATCAAGAACCGAGACGTGCTATTGATGACTATGTGCAGTGTTCTTCTCGGCACCATCGTCATTCTAGCTTGGTATGGCTCACGATTCATGTTCTTCAGCGGAACGACCAGAACAAGGAGAGACTCCTCGTCAGGAGGCGGCTTAGGTCAGTTAGTAATTTTCATTGTGGCCATCGTATTGATGATACTGGCGCCAATTATGGCTCAACTCATTTACTTTGCCATTTCCAGAAGAAGAGAATATCTGGCCGATGCTTCTTCAGCCCTATACACCAGATACCCCGAGGGACTGGCCTCAGCTTTAGAGAAGCTAGCTGCCTCGACCAGCCAGCTAAAATCAGCCAATCAGGCCACAGCGCCAATGTATATCATCAACCCCTTGCACAAGAAAGGCATGTCAGCAAGTGACCTCACCAGCACCCATCCACCTACCTCCGAGAGAATACGTATCCTCCGCTCCATGTCCGGTGCCTCTTTCATAGATTATGACCGGGCTTACCAGCAGGTTTACAGAACCAGGAAGAATCTTATTCCTGCTTCTGCCGCAACCAGCACTGGGGTGGTTTCGCTGCGAGCGGCCAGACTAGAGGCAGTAGAAGAAGAACCAAACGAGTTGCAGCGGGCCCGCCATACCTCAGACCTATTGTGGCGTTTCAATAACTTTAAGACTATTACCTGTGACTGCGGCACCAAGTTAAGGGTGCCACCCAAGTTCAAAGAGTCTACAATCAAATGCCCGCACTGCGGCAGAATTCACACGGTTTGACAAAGGAGGTGCTGGTAATTCCATTTCTTGTGTCTATGAATCTTCACCTTTGCCTGTGTGGTATGGGGCATTGCATATTTCTTATTTTGCTAGGTCTTAGTATCTTGTAAGTTCTTTAGCCAAACTATATAATGCAGACATGGCGGATTCCAATTATGTCTCCAATCTTTAAAATTAGGGGGGTGAAGTAATGCCTGAGGCATTTTTAATAGCACAAAACCTTCACAAGAGCTTCAATGAACACAAAGCCGTCAACGGTGTTTCATTCACTATCAATAAGGGCGAAATCTTCGGCCTTCTGGGACCCAATGGTGCTGGTAAGACCACGACTATACGGATGTTATCTACTGTTCTGGAACCAGACCGTGGCGATGTCACAATAGGAGGCTATTCCATACGGCATAATGCTGAAGCTGTTCGCCGCCTCATTGGAGTCTGTCCTCAAGAATTAGCCCTCTACGCAGACCTTCCCGCTCTTGATAATCTGGTCTTTTTTGGCCGGATGGCAGGACTAAGTGGTAAAGAGGCACACGCTCAGGCTATGGCTCATCTGGAGCTGATGGGTCTAGTAGAAAGGGCTAAGGGGAAGGTTAGCAAGTTCTCCGGGGGCATGAAACGGCGCGTCAACCTGGCTATTGCCCTTATGGGTCATCCCCAGCTTCTCTTCCTTGATGAGCCCACGGTGGGCATAGACCCCCAGTCACGGAACAATATCTACGAGACTATTGAGAGCTTGCGAGATAAGGGAATGACTATTCTCTACACCACCCATTATATGGAAGAAGCCGACCGCCTCTGTGACCGCGTAGCCATTATGGATGGAGGGCAGTTAATTGTGCTGGATACTCCTCTGGAACTAAAGCGGCGCATCGGGCCACCAGAGCAGGTAACCCTGGAGGATGTTTTTTTGCGCCTAACCGGTAGAAGCCTGCGCGACTAGCAAAGATATGAATAGGTCCTTAATAGTTGCCCTGCGAGAAGTTCGCACTTACTTACAGGATAAGGCTGATTTAGCATTCAGCCTGCTTTTACCCATAGCTATCTTCGCTCTGATGTACGGTGCCTTTGGCGGACAATCCCGGTTCCACGGCACTACCCATGTAGTAAATGAAGACCAAGGAGGCACCTATTCCACTCTCTTTTTGGAGCGGCTGGGCGAACTTGAAAACCTTGATGTTGAGCTGCTTTCTCTCCCGGAGGCAGATTCCAAGTTAGAGAGGTCTGACCTGTTGATGGTCCTCTATATACCGAAGAATTTCTCTGATAAGTTAGCCTCTGGGGAGCTGGCAGAATTGGTCTTTAAGCAAAGAGGCAATGGTGGTCAGGAGGGCCAGATAGTAGCCAGCCTGGTTCGTGGTGTGGCTGAGGGGATAAACCAGGAATTACAGGTGTATAGTCAAGTTAGCAACACCCTAGCGGGAAGGAACATCCCGCAGGAGAGCATAGAAATTACTGTCCAAAAATTCATGGACCGGGAACGCGAATATCCCATTGTGGGGGTCAGGGAGGAGACGGTGGGCAGTAGCCCTGACCCGGTCAACCAATTCCTGCCAGGTATCGTTACTATGTTTGTCCTCTTTGCCATAACCTTGACTGCCAGAGCTATCGTTGAAGAGCGCAAGAAGGGAACTTTGGAGCGGCTGCTCACCACCCGGCTCAGCGTGGGGCAGCTTTTTGTAGGCAAGTTTCTGGCTAATGTCTCCCGCGGCTTCGTGCAGACACTCATTTTGTTAGTCCTGGCCTATATGGTCTTTCAGCTTTTCACTCCCCTTTCTTTTGTTGAGTCTCTGGTTATCGCCCTCATTTTTGCCGCCGCTGCCAGTGCCCTGGGGCTGGTTATTGCCTCCCTCGTCCGCACTGAGGATCAGGCTACCTGGGTTGCCGTCTTCTTCACTATGGTTATGGTTATGCTAAGCGGTACCTTCTTCCAAATCTCTGAAGGCTCGGTGATGTATACCATTAGCAAGGCATCCATCAATACTTATGCCAACGACGCCTTTAAGACAATAATAGCCCAGGGAGGCTCTCTGGCTGATTTGGGCCTAGAACTGAGAGTGCTGGCAGGGGTCGTTGTGGTAGGGCTAGTTCTCAGCCGAATTCTCTTCAGGGTTATGCCCGGAGGTAGATAAGAAGCTATGCAACAACTGAGGCATATCTGGTTCATAGCTCTGAAAGATTTGAAGCTCTTTGCTACTGACCGTATGGCCCTGTTATTTGCCATACTCTTCCCCTTCCTCTTCGTAGTCATATTCAGTTTTGTCCTGAGTGGTGTCGGCAGTGAGGATGAGAGATTGGAATTTCATCTGGTCACCCAGGAGGCAGAGGGTGGCCTGAGCTACGAGATAATCGGGGCTATGGAAACCAAAGATGACTCTCAACTTAAGCCTGGAGAACCGAAAATAGTCTGGAACAAGGATTATGACGAAGCTCGTCAGGCAGTTGAGGATAAAGAGCTAGCTGGCTTATTGGCCTTTCCGGCGGATTTCACTGAGGGGATAATGATGGGTTATGGTGCTCAGCTTGAAGTGGTAGCCGATGCCGAGGCCATCAACACTAGGGCTGCCCTCAATGGGTTAGCCCAGGCTATTGCCTCGCGGGTTGGCTCACAGCAAGTGGCAGCCAACGCTGCCATAGGACTACTGGTAAAGCAGGGGCTGGCCACTGGCGAAGTGACCGATATTGGGACAGCTATCCAGGAACTTTTCTCAGAGCAAGGTGGTATGGTCATGGGGGAGTCTTTCATAGAGTTCGAGACGGACAAGGTGGGAGAGGTGGAGGCAGAGAACCCGTCTGACTTTGTTATTCCCGGTTATTTGGTGATGTTTGTCTTTTTTACCGCAGCTTTGGCTGCCGAAACAATAGTCCGCGAGCGCCAGAACCGAACTCTAGAACGGTTGCTAGCTACCTCGGTTAGGCGGGAATCTATCATGGGAGGTATTTTTGCTGGCACAGCGGCCAAGGGTCTTATTCAGATATTGATATTCTGGGTAGTAGGTATTCTAGCTTTTCATATAGACCTGGGGCTTTCCCCGGCCGCTGTTATCATCCTCTCCATACTGATGGTTATTATGTCCTCGGCCTTTGCCATCATGCTGGCTACTCTAGCCAAGACACAGCGTAGCGCTGGTTCTATAGCTGTGCTCACCTCGCTGGTGCTGGCACCCTTAGGTGGCTGCTGGTGGCCCCTTTTCATCACCCCAAGATGGCTGCAGTTCATGGCCAAGATAACTCCCCATGCCTGGGCAACTACCGGCTTTAACAAATTGATGGTCTTCGGCGCTGACTTTAGTGCCGTGGTTCCCGAAATGTCAGTTCTTATTGTCTTTGCTAGCGTATTTGGCATCATAGCCATATGGCGTTTCCGTACCAGCGCTGTTTAGGGAGCTAAGCAATATTCGAATCCATCAATTGTCTACGAATTTATCAGGTGTGTTAGTGTGGAAATAGGGTAAGTAACTAGTAATACAGTAGTTCAGTAGGCAGATATAGGAGCGCTATCTGTGATGATTCTCGTGTCCGCGGCTAACTGACCACGAATATGTTTGGGGAAGGTGAACATAGCGCGATAGGTCAAGCCATCGTAGGATTTTAGTTCTTTTGATAATCTTGTTGAAATTCTGGCATCAACCTCTTCAGGTGCTAAACTTGTCGGGTTAAGGCTTTCCGAGGCACAGGCAAACCCCCACAAAGTAGTAAAAGAATGATAATAACATCGTATTTATCGCCACTTTCCTCCAGGTATTTTCTGGCGTCAGTAAAGTGGAGTTCTGCTCGGGGATCATTAGTAGTCCCTTTCCAGATAGAAAGCTAGTTGGCGAGCTCCGTAGCCAGTTTTGTGGCGTAATATTTTAAGATAAGCTCTTCAATTTCCTTGGGCATAGTTTTTGCGTGACTTTTAGGGCGTTTGGAGCGGTCTTTGAGGCCAGCAAGACCTTCCTTAGCATAGTGCGGCCACCACTTATAAAATGTCTTACGGGATATGCCAAATTCTCTACATACTTGACTTATATTGCCAATCTCCTCGTGCTTCTTAAACCAGGCTAACCTCACTCTGGCCCTTCTTTCTACGATATATTTGTCCATGTGGGTAACCTCCTTCAATTAGTGTCAGGTCTTCTATTCTACCAGGAGTGTTAGCCACTTCTATTGAGATTCTACCCAAGAAGCCCTATCTAAGAAGCTGTCTAAAAACTCAACCTTTTTAACGATCTGGAATTCTCCTTCCGACTTTGGCTACCACCAGATCACCCGGTAGCCTCAGTTTTTTACTTCCATACCCTCTCCTGGGTTGGAAGAATACCCCGCTTCTTTGAAGCGGGATTATAGTCTGCCTGTAATTCCCTTGTCAAGTCATGCATTTCACCCCCTTTTGCCATAATTCTGGCATAGATTTTCTTGATGTTGTGCACCAAGCAGACTAATGTCCATTCACCACCTGCCTTGTCCGATCCTCTTAAGCGGAATCTCTCGAATCCTAGGTTAAACTTGATTTGTCCAAAAACTGGCTCCACAATCTTTTTACGCTGGCGATAAATCTCCTTGCCCTCTTCAGTTTGCAGCTTAGCTTCCATCCTCCTTACTGCGTCAGCCGGCTCCTCATTTGACCTTGTTTCACTATCCTCCATGACTCTATCTTCCTTAGCAGCTCCTACTCGCTTTTGTAATGGTAAGTTAGCAAAACTGCTTACAACTACTTCTGTCTCTTCTTTTTCCTGGACGCCCTTCTCTTGAACTTCCTCTTCCCACCTCCTGGAGGTTACATAGCAATCGGTTTTCCCCTTTTCTGCCTTCTCCAAATTATCTTTGGAGTAATAGCCAGCATCCATTACCGCCTTCTCAGGCTTTTTCTCCACTGTTTCTTCTACTTTCTCAAGCATGGGCAGCATCTGCTTTTTATCATTAGCTTCGTTAGTTATCTCAGCAGCCACAATCACACCTTCTTTTTCATCGACTGCTGCCTGACAATTATAGCTCAGCCGTATCCGACCACCATTGTGCTTCATGAAGCGAGCCTCACTCTCCAGAGGATTTAGCTTTGGTTCTTTCTTTCCTGTCTTATCCCTTTCCTTAATTTCCTGGATTTCCTTAATCGCAGCGACAATAGCTTCTCTCTTCTCCAATGCCTGTTTCACTTCCTTGGGCAACTCCTGCCCCGCTCTGTTTTCACCATACAGGGTATCTTCAGCCCTATCAATAGCTAGCCCCTCAGCCATATATTTTTCGATATCTGCCTCTACAGCTTTGAGTGCCTCCTTCAGAGCATCTTTGGTTTTTGCTCCGTAATCACTTGTAGCTGCCTTCACCTTTGTCCCATCTATGGCTACCAGCCCCAACCTTACCATCCCCAACTTGTGACAAATCTGCACCACTTGCTTGAAGAGCTTCTTCAGCACGTTGATATTGTTCTTGCGAAAGTCGCTGATAGTGCGAAAGTCTGGCTTCTGCATACCAGAAAGCCACATAAACACTACATCTTCACCGCACCTTCCGGCAATAGCACGGCTGGAAGGCGTCTTCTGGCTATAAGCATAAATCAGGATTTTCAGCATCATCCTGGGATGGTATGCTGGACGACCCTCAATTTTCTCCTGAGAAGTTAACTCCCGAATATCCAGCAAATCGACCACTCTATTCACTACCCTTGCCGCATGGTCAGCAGGGATTAGTTCCTCAAGGTAAGGTGGAAGCAAATAGCCATTTGATTGATTATCCTGAACTTGTTTCAGGACCAGATAGGGCATGGTTACCTCCTTATTCTTCTCTTTTGCCTTCCATTATAGCTACTTCTCCCTTGAATTCAAATCGCGTCTCACTGCCAAAATTCCAGTTTTCGGACAGCCTTCTAACCTGTATACCATGTATCATGACCATGTATCATGACCTTACTTGACTAGGACTAAATTCCTATTTACAAAATCGTTCTAGTTGTAGAAAATATTTATAATGAACTAGATGATATAGACGTGCAACTCGCTGCATTTGTTGTATTCATGGAGATAAAGGGAGGCTGATTTGGTGTTAGGAATTTTTGAAAAATTTTTAAGAAGGTAGGGTGATTTGGTTGACAAGGATTATTACAGGGGTTATTATGAGAATATCTTAAGATGTCCTGGCTTCAAGATGTGTTTACAGATTGATATGCCAGAACCTCCCTCTTTTCAACTTCTATTTTAACAGGATAAAAAGCAAAATTCAAAATTCTTTCACCCTCCTTTCCGCTCATTATTTCTCCTGTTTTTTCTATTTTCTCCCATTCTTTCGTCTTTGTCAAATTTTTCTGAAAATGCGCTTGACCTGGTATCTTATAACCATTCTCCTTTAGTTTATATCCTTGATGTGTCCTTCGGTAATTATAATAATCCATAAAGTTATCCAGGTCAATTTGTAATTCTTCAACACTTTTATATTGCTTTTTCCTGAAGGCAACAGAGTAAAATTCATCTAAAAGGGTTTTGTTTAATCTTTCTACATAACCATTTGTCCAGGGATGTTTTACTTTAGTGGTGGTATGGTTAATCCCCAGCCTCTTGCAGGTCTTCTCAAACTCATGATTTTCTATTGCCTCTTGGTGCCAGGTAGTAAATTCTGTTCCACAATCTGTAAGTAATCTTTCTATTTTTACCGGAGCGAATTTCCTGGTAAGATGGTTTTCTACAAAGTCAGCAGAAGCATCGGCAGTTTTGTTGTCATAAACTTTGGCTACACCAAAAGAAGAGAAACAATCACAGGCAACCTGATGATAAATTCTGCCTATCCCTTTTAGACAGCCGATATAGAAAGTATCTTGACTTACTAGTTGACCCGGATAATTTGCTTCTACATGATTTGTCCTGGACATTTCTTTATCTCTGGTTATTTCATCTTGGGTAACTACCTCACCAGATAATTTTCTTACACACTCTAAACGGCTTTTGGCTATATTAAGAGAGCGCCTTTTAAGGACATTGTAAATACCAGTATGCCCAACAGAGATACCAAGGGATTTCAATTCTGCCTCTATCCTTTCCGGCCCATAGGTTGGATATTGAAAACAGAATCTTAAAATCCGCTCTTCTATCTCTTTACCGACACAATTTGGCATTTTTGGCTTTGCTCTTATTTTACTCTTCAATCCTTCGTCTCCATATTTATCCCTTCTTTTCTTCCACTTATAAAACCAGGTTCTGCTTACTCCATACTTCTTACAAAGAGAAGTTATTGCCTTTTTCTTCTTATCTGCCTGATGAAATATATTCAGCCTCATTCTCCAGATAAACTCTTTTTCACTCATCGCCAGACCTCCTTTTAAAGTTTTATTTTATCGGAGGTTCTGGCTTTGAATCAATCTGTTTCCTTCAGCGTCTCCTTATATAAATCTGTAAACACTACTTAAAGATACTACA
>Ga0100399_1003976_pt1 | contig 10305 bp, 9 predicted proteins | sample CryGeymeta201523_FD_81545 | JGI IMG/M metagenome (GOLD analysis project Ga0100399, IMG submission 81545) | Groundwater microbial communities from Crystal Geyser aquifers in Utah, USA - Crystal Geyser metaG 2015-23 | ecosystem: Environmental > Aquatic > Deep subsurface > Groundwater | place: USA...
CCGGCCAGCAGCGTCCAGCCGTCGGCGACCACGAAGAACGCCAGCTTGAACGGCAGCGACACCACGGCGGGCGGCACCATCATCATGCCCATCGACATCAGCACCGAGGCGATCACCATGTCGATGATCAGAAACGGCAGGAAGATCAGGAAGCCGACCTCGAAGCCGCGCTGGATCTCGCTGATCAGGTAGGACGGGATCAGCACCGACACCGGCGGCCGCGCGGCGGGATCAACCGTGTCGCGCGTCGGCGAGGCCTCCTGCATCACCGCCAGCGTGTCGGGATCGACGCGCCCCTCCATGAACACGCGGAACGGCTCGAACGCCAGCGCGACGCCCTCCTCCTCCGCGATGGTCCCCTCGATCAGCGGCTGCACGCCCGCGCGCCAGCTTTCCTGCGCCACCGGCTCCATCACGAAATAGGTCAGGAACAGCGCGAGGCTGACGATCATCATGTTGGGCGGCGCCTGCTGCACGCCGATCGCCTGCCGCAGGATCGACAGCGTCGTGACCATGAACGGAAAGCACGTCACCATGATCGCGAGGCCCGGCGCCAGGCTCAGCAGCGTGACCAGCACGAACAGCTGCGCCAGCCGCGCGGTCAGCGAGCCGCCCTCGCCAAGGTCGATGTTGACCGACTGCGCCGCCGCCGCGCCCGCCGTCAGCGCCAGCGCGAGCGCGGCCACGGCGACAACGCCGCCGCCCACGCGCGCGCCCGTCCGCCGCAGGCGCGGCCCCGGCGCTGCGCCGGGGCCTCCCCGCCGCCGCAGGACGGCGCAGCCGAGGCCCCGGCGCATCGGCCAGGGCCGCGCCTGCGGCGGCGTGAGCCGCATCCCCGGCGCCGTTGCGCTATGACGCATTGCCGAGATCCATGATCTCGGTCAGGCGCACGCCCAGGCGGCCGCCTTCGTCCTCCAGCTCCTGCAACTCGCCGCGCGCGATCAGCTGCGAGCCGACATAGACCTCGACCGGATCCTCGATCCGGCTGTCGAGCGGCAGCACAGAATCGCGGCGCAGCGACACGATCTCCGAGATCATCGGCCGCGCCTTGCCCACCGAGACCGTCACCTCGATCGGCACGCCGAAGATCGCCTTCTCGCGCGCGGGCGCCATCGCGGCCAGCTTTTTCGCCGCCGCGACGCTGATCGCGGTTCCCGCCTCCGCGCCGGTCTCGTCCAGATCATCCGACATCACGCATTTCCTCTTCAGCTTCTCCGAAGAACGTCTCGATGGCGGCGCGCGCCGCCGCCAGGCAGCCCTCGACGTCGCATTCCGCGCCGCCGCCCGTCCATTCCAGCCGCGCCCGCGCGCCCTCGAGCGCGGGGTCGGGGCGCACCTCGACCGCATCGCCCAGCCGCAGCGTCAGCCCCTCCACCCGCTCGGGCGCGGCGCGCACGGTCAGGCGCGGCGCCGCCGCGCCCGCCAGCCGCGCCGCGACCGCCTCGGCCAGCATCGCGTCGAACCCCGCCGCCGCAGCCTGCGGGGCGGCGACGCGCGCCAGCGCCTCGATCACCGGGCGCAGGTTGGCGATGGCCTCCGCGCGGGCCGCCTGCTGGCTCAGCTCCAGGTCCTGCACGCTCTCGCGCAGGTCGATCACGGCGGCGCGGTCCGCCGCCTCGGCGGCGGCGGTGGCGGCGGCGTAGCCCTCGGCGTAGCCTGCGGCCTGCGCCTCGCCGCGCGCCCGCGCCACCGCCGCCTCGATCTCGCGCGCGCGGGTCGAGGGGCGGCCGCCGCCTTCGCCGAAATCCTCGAACCGGATGGCGCCCGCCCTCATGCCGCGTCGCTTTCCTTGTCTGCGGTCTCGTTCACGTCGCGCTCAAGCCAGCTGCGCAGCACGGTGGCGCTATCGTCGCGCCGCTCCTCGAAGGTCTGCTTGAGCAGCGACAGCCGGTCGAGCGGTTCGTCCTCGTCGTCCACGCCGCGCCGCGCGCCCTCGGGCCATTCCAGCATCGGCGTATCGGGATCGCCGGGGATGGTCTGCAGCTCGGCGGCGCGCATCAGCGGGCGCAGCACGAACAGCATCAGCCCCAGCGCCACCATCGCCAGCACGCCCATCTGGATCAGGTTCATCGCGTTGCGCTCGAAGAACGCGCCCACGCCCGAGGTTGCGGTGACGCCGACGCCGGGGCGCTCGGCGAACTCCAGCATCTCCACCGTCACCACGTCGCCGCGTTCACCGTTGAAGCCGACCGCCGACTGCACAAGCTGGCGCAACTGGTCGAGCTCGGCCTGCGGGCGCGGCGCCCAGGTCCGGGTTCCGTCAGCCGCGAAACTGGCCACGCCGTCCACCAGCACCGCCACCGTGAGCCGCTTCACCGCGCCGGCCGGCTTGATCCGTTCGCGCGTGGTCTGGGAGACTTCGTAGTTCACCCGCTCCTCGGCCTCGGTGCGCGCGCGGGTGGACTCCTGACCGCCGCCGCCCGCCTGCGGCAGGTTCGAGGCCACCGTCGCCGCCCCGCCCACGCCGCCGGTGGCGTTCTCGCTCACGTCGCGGGTGTCGGTGCTGATGGCGACGCGGCTTTGCGGATCGACAAGGCGCTCGGTGACGGTCTCGCTCTGCATCTCGGCGTCCACCGCGACGGTGACGATCGCCTTGCCCTCGCCGACGCGCGCCGCCAGCAGCCGCTCGACCTCGGCGCGCAACTGCGCCTCGCGCGCGCCGCCGGGCAGCCTGCCGTTGCGCGGATCGCCCGCCGCCTCGCCCATGCGCAGCACCACGCCGTGCGCGGCGTCGATCACCGAGACAGAGGTCGGCGCCAGCCCCGCCACGGCGGAGGACACCATGTAGCGGATCGCCTCGGCGATCTGCGGGTCGAGCGGGCCATAGTTGGTGGTCAGCGTCACCGAGGCGGTGGGCGTCGCGCCGCGCTGGAACGGCTTGCCGACCGGGTTGGCGATGTGGACCCGCGCGCTGCGCATCCCCGGCGCCGCCAGAATGGTGCGCGCCAGTTCGCCCTCCTTGGCGCGCCAGTAGTTGGCCTCGAACATCTCCGAGGTGGTGCCAAAACCATCGACCTTTTCAAGGATCTCATAGCCCGCAGGCCCGTTGCGCGGCAGGCCCTCCGCCGCCAGCGCCAGCCGCACCCGGTCGCGATCGCCGATCGGCACCAGCACGGCGCCGCCGCGCGCCTCGGTCTTGACGCCCATCGCCTCGACGGCGGCCATCACCTCGCCCGCCGCCGCCGAATCCAGCCCTGAATAGAGCGTCGCCATCGACGGCTGCCGCGCCGCCTGCACCAGCCCGCCGAGCACGGCCAGCGTCGCCACCACCGCCAGCGCGGCGACCAGCCGCTGACGCGGCTCCAGCGCGCTCCAGACACTCGCGAATCGACCCAAAGCGGCACACCCTTACGCAGCGATGCGCGGCCTTCGTCGAAACTTGTCCGAAGGCCGCGCTGTTGCAGCCACCTTTCGCGAATTCCGTTTAACAACCCGTTTAGGCATCCGCAGGTAAACCGGACAGCGGGAGACGCGCGCGACGGCGCTTTCGTCCCAAGGTGAGGGTCATGGCGGAAGACGCAGAAAAACCGGCGAAAAAGAAGGGCGGCGGCAAGGGGCTGATCATCGGTCTCGCCCTTGCGCTGATCCTTGGCGGCGGGGGATTCTACGCCGTCTATTCCGGCATGGTCGCGCTGCCGCTGCCCGACGCGAACCCGGCCCCGAAGGCGGAGGAGGTCAGCAAGGCGGAGGCCGAGGCCGCCTTCGCCGCCCTGCCCCGCACCGCGTTTGCGCCGATGGAGCCGCTGGTGGTGTCGCTCGGCGCCGGTTCGGCGATCCGCCAGTTGCAGCTTGTGGCGCAGCTTGAGATCGAGCCGTCGGCGGAGGAGGCGATCGCCGCGCTGCAACCGCGCATCCGCGACGTGCTGACCACCTATCTGCGCGCGGTCAGCCCGGCGGACGTGGAAGACCCCGCCGCGCTGTTGCGGATGCGCGCGCAGATGCTGCGCCGGGTGCAGGTCGTCACCGGCGAGGGCATGGTGCGCGATCTTCTGGTGTCCGAATTCATCCTGCGTTGAGTGAAGGGAAGGGGAGAACCCCATGGAAATGCTTGCTGACGCGCTGTTGATCATGGGGGCTGCGGGGGCCGCGCTCTATTGCCGGATCCTTGCAAAGCGGCTGGGCGCGCTGAAGAACCTCGACAGCGGTCTCGGCGCCGCCATCGCCGCGCTGTCGCGCCAGGTCGATGAGCTGCGCGGCTCGATAGAGCAGGCGCGCGCCGCCTCGGGCGAGCAGACCCGCTCGCTCAGCCAGCTCACCGCGCGGGCCGAAATGGCGGCGGGGCGGCTTGAGCTGCTGCTGGCGGCGCTGCACGAGAACGGGCGCGAGCGGCCCATCGAGAAGGGCCCGGTCGAAAAGCGCCGCAGGGCGGGCGCCGAGGCGGAGGCCGAAGCCGCGCCCGACGACGAGCCGCCGTTCATCGCGCGCGCAGCATCGGCGATCACGCGTGAAGCCCCGGCGCGCGACACGCGCTGGAGCGCCGCGCCATGACCGCGCCGGCCGCCGGAAAGCCCAAATCCGCGCTCAAATCCGCGCCCAAACGCAGCCGCGCCGCGCGCCCGTCGCGGGCGCTGCTGTTTCTGTCGCTGTGCTTTATCGGCTCGGCGGCGCTGCGGCTGGGCGATGTCGGCGTCGCCGCGGCGCAGACCGCGCGCCCCGAAGCGCCCCCCGCCGCGCCCGAGCCGACCGCCCTGCCCCCGGCGCCGCCGCCGAAGGACGCCACGCTGGCGGAGCGGGCGGCCGCCTGTCAGGCTGAACCGGGGCCGCTGCTGGTCGCGATCCGCGCCCGCGTGGCCGAACTGGAGAGCCGCGAATCCGCCATCGCCGAGCGCGAAAGCCTGCTGACCGTCACCGAGGCGCGGGTGCGCTCCGAAATCGGCAAGCTGGAGCAGGCGGAAAAGGCGCTGGCGGCGACGCTGGCGCTGGCCGACGGGGCGGCGGAGCGCGACGTGGCGCATCTGGTGGGCGTCTATGAGAACATGAAGCCCAAAGAGGCGGCGCAGGTGTTCGGCGAGATGGACCCGAAATTCGCCGCCGGATTCCTGTCGCGGATGCGCGCCGACGCCGCCGCAGGCGTGCTGTCGGCGATGGCGCCGCCCGACGCCTACGCGGTCACGGTGATCATGGCCGGGCGCCATGTGGGCGCGGGCGTCGCCACCAGCGGCGCCACGAACTGAGCGGATGGCGGTGTTCAGACAATCTTCACGCGCCGTTCCCATAACCGAAGGCAAGTGTCTTAGTGCGATGTGAAAAGGGTCCAGAATGGGCGGGATGATCGGCGTCGTCGTGGTGTTCGCCACCGTGTTCGGCGGCTTCGCCCTCGCTGGCGGCCACTTCGAGATCATTATTCACGCAGCGCCCTACGAGCTTCTGATCATCCTCGGCTCGGCGATCGGCGCGTTCCTGATCTCCAACGAGGGCCATGTCGTCAAGCAGACGCTCAAGGACATCGGCAAGGTGTTCAAGGGGCCGAAATGGCACGCATCGGACGTGCAAAGCCTGCTGTGCCTGCTGTTCGAACTGCTGCGCATCGCGCGGCAGGCGCCGGTGGAGCTTGAGGAGCATATCGAAAACCCCAAGGACAGCGCGATCTTTTCCAAATACCCCAAGATCCAGGCCGATCACACGGCGGTCGAACTGATCTGCGACACGCTGCGCTCGGCTTCGATGAACTACGACGATCCCCATCAGGTCGAGGAAGTGATGGAGAAGCAGCTGGAGACCAAGCTGCACCACGCCCTGCATTCCTCGCACGCGATGCAGAACATGGCCGACGGCCTGCCGGCGCTGGGCATCGTCGCGGCGGTGCTGGGCGTCATCAAGACCATGGCCTCGATCGACAAGCCGCCCGCGATTCTGGGCGGCATGATCGGCGGCGCGCTGGTCGGCACGTTTCTGGGGGTGTTTCTCGCCTATGGCTTCGTCGGCCCGTTCGCCTCGAAGATGAAGGCGGTGGTCGAGACCGACATGCAGTTCTATCAGCTGATCCGCGAGGTTCTGGTCGCCAACCTGCACAAGCACGCGGTGGACATCTGCATCGAGGTCGGCCGCCAGAACGCGCCGCACGACTGGCGGCCCAGCTTCAGCCAGCTTGAAGAGGCGCTGAGCAACACGCGCACAGGCGCGGCATGACGGCCCGACGCGGCATGACGGCCCGACGCGGCATGACGGCCCGACGCTCTGGGCGCCCCTGCTTTGCGCTGTCGGTCGCGCTGGCGCTGGCGGCGGGTTGCGCTGCGGGCGTCTCTGCGGGCGGCGCTGCGGCGCAGGAGGGCGCGGTGCGGGTGCGCGGCGGCGAGCACGCCGCCTATTCCCGCGTCGTGATCGACGCGCCCCCAGGCGCGCGCTTCGCCTGGGGCGTCAGCGGCGAGACGCTGTCGCTCGCGCTGCCCGGCCTTGACCGCCCGCTCGACCTCGGCGCCGTGGCGCAGGGGCGCGGCCTCAGCCGCGTGGCGTCGGCCGGCGTCACGGCGGATGGGCTGAGCCTGCGCCTCGCCTGCGCCTGCGGCGCGCGGGTGTCGCAGCTCGCCGACGGGCGCATCGTGATCGACGTGGCCGAGGGCGCGCCCCGCCCGGCGCCGCCCGGCGCGGCGGCGCAGCCGCAAGCGGCGCAGCGCGTGGCGCTGGCGGCGGCGCCCGCGCCGGTCGCTGCGGTCGCGCCCCAAGCCGTCGCGCCCCAAGCCGCCGCGCCCGAAGCCGCCGCGCCCGAAGCCAGCGCGCCCCAGGCCGCCGCGCCGCAAGCCAGCCTGCCCTTCTCAGGCGCGCCCCTGCCCAGCGCGCGCCCGGCGCGGGCGTCGGCGGCGGCGCCGGGCGTTGCGCCCGCCGCGCCTGAAACCGCGAGGGCGGACGCTGCGAGCGCCCCGCCACAAGGCGCCGCCGAAACGCCGCAACCGTCCGCCGCGCCGCGCCCGGCTGCGGACGAAACGGCGGGGGCGGCGACTGCGGAACAGACGCCTGCAGCGGCGACGCCTGCGCACGCTGCGGACGCCGCGCCCGCCGCTCAGCCCGCCGCTCAGGCCCGCCCAGCCACGGCCGATCCTGCCACCCCAGATCCTGCGACCCCCGATCCTGCGACCCCCGACCCCGCCATGCCCGACCCCGTGGCGGCCTTGCGCGCCGCGCTCGAAAACCTGCCCGGCGCCGCGCAGCCCCCGGCGCAGGCCGCGCCCGAAGCGGCGGCGGCCGACCCCGGCCGCGCCAGGGCCGCCACCATCGAGGCCGCCCGCCGCCGTCTGCTGGAGCAGCTCACCAAGGCCGCCGAGGAAGGGCTTCTCACCCTGTCCGACCGCGCCGAGCCGCCCACGCCGCCGCCGCTCGACCCCAAGGCCGAGGGCGCGACGCCGCCCGCCGAGCAACTGCGCGCCCGCAACGCGCTGGAGATCGCCAACGAGCGCGCGCAACTGGCGCCCACGCCCCCGCCGCCGCTGCCGGAGAACTGTCTGGACGCCGGGCATTTCGCCGTCACCGACTGGGCCGACCCCGACGCGCCGTTCGATGAGCAGGTCGGCCCGAAGCGGCGCGCGCTGGTGGGCGAGTTCGACGCGCCGATGGCCGACGCCGTGTTCGGCTATGCGCGGCTGCTGACCTATTTCACCTTCGGGCGCGAGGCGCGCGCGGCGCTGGCGGCGTTTGGCGACCGCATCACCCCGCCGCCCGCGCTGGCCGACATGGCGATGGTGGTGGACCGCGAAGCGCCGCCCGCCGACGGCGCCTTGCGCAAGGGCGTCGGCTGCGCCGGGCCGCATGGGCTTTGGGCCGCCGCGGCGGCGGGGCTGGCGGGCGCCCTCGACCCGGCGATGATCGATGTCGAGGCGCTGCGCCAGCCGCTTAGCGCCACGCCGCCGCACCTGCGCGCGGCGCTCGTCACCCCGATCGCGACGGCGGCGCTGGAGGGCGGACGGCTGGAGGCGGCCGAGGCGCTGGCGGGCGTCGCCGCGCGCGCCGAGCCGCCGATGCCCGACGGCGACGCGATGCTGGCGGTGCTGCTGGCGCGGCTCGACGCCGAGCGCGGCTTTGTCCAGCGCGCGGAGGCGGCGCTGGAGGAGATCGGCCGCCAGAACAGCCCCGCCGGGATCGAGGCGATGATCCGGCTGGCCGAGATGCGCGCAGCACGCAACGTCGCGCCGCCAAAAGGGCTGGCGGAGAACATGGAGGCGGTGGCGTTCTCGCTGGGCGAAACGCCCGAGGGCCGCCGCCTGCTCGCCGCCGCCGCCCACGCCCGCGCGGCGGGCGAGGGCCTGGCCCCGGCGCTGGCGGCGCTGGCGGCGCTCGCGCGGCGGGCGGGCGACAAGACCGGCGCGATGCAGGCCGCGCGCGACATGCTGGTGGACTATGAGCCTGCGCCCGAGGAGGCCGCCGCCTACGCCGAGGCCGCGCTGGCGCATTGGGATCTGGTGGGCGACGCGCCCGAGGGAGACCGCGCGCGCGTCGCCGTGGCGGGCCGGCTGGCGGCGATGGGCATCGAGAATCTGGCCGAGACGCTGCTGGCCCCGGCGCTGGCGCGCGGCGACGCGAGCGCCCGCATGGCCGCCGCCGACGCCGCCACCGCCGCGGGCGCCCCCGACCGGGCGCTGACGCATCTCGACGGCGTGCCCGGCCCCGCCGCCGCCCGCGCGCGCGCGGCCGCGCTGTCGGCGCTGGGCGACAACGCGGGCGCCGCGGAAGCCGCGCGGGAGACGGGCGACGCGGGGCTGGCCGCGCGCTACGCCTGGCTGGCCGGAAACTGGGCGGCGGCCAGCGCGGCGGGCGCGCTCGACCGGCGCATCCTTGCGGCGTGGATGTCGGGCGCGACCGAGACGCCGCCCGAACTGCTGGCCGCCGCCGAGGGCGACCCCAACCTCGCGGCGCTGGCCGGCGCCTTCGCCCCCGCCCCGCCGCCCGATGACGGGTCGGACCTGATCGGCGCGGCGGCGCAAGCGCTTGAGGCCGCGCAGAAGCGGCGCAAGCTGATGGGAGGGCTGCTCGGCGATGGATAACCCCGGCTATATCGGGCTGACGCGGATGAAGGGCCTCGCCGACGAGATGCGCGCGGTCGCCAACAACATCGCCAACAGCTCCACCACCGGTTTTCGCAGCGAGGCGCTGGTGTTCGCCGAAGTGCTGGCGCAGGCGCCGGTGGACGGCGGCGCGCTGGCCATGGCGGCGCCGCGCGCCCATGTCACCGACCCCTCGCCGGGCGGCTTCACCGCCACCGGCGGAAGCTTCGATCTGGCCATCGAGGGCGAAGGCTATTTTCAGGTGCTCACGCCGCAAGGCCCGCGCCTGACCCGCGCGGGCGCCTTCCTGATCGGCCCCGACGGCGCGGTGCAGAATGCTCAGGGCGCCGCGCTGCTGGACGCGGGCGGCGGCCCGATCCTGATCGCGCCCGACGCGCGCAATGTGCTGATCGCCGAGGACGGCGCGATCTCGGTCAACGGCCAGCCGGTCGGCCAGGTCGGCGTGTTCGACGCCCCGCCCGAGAGCCTGCTGCGCGAGGACGGCGTGACCTTCCGCACCGACGCCGCCCCCGACCCCGCCCCGGAGGCCCGCATCAAGCAGGGCTTTCTCGAAGACAGCAACGTCAGCCCGGTCGAACAGATGGCCCGCATGATCGAGGTGCAGCGCGCCTACGAGCTTGGCCAGTCGTTCCTCGACATGGAGGACGAACGCCTGCGCGAAGCGGTGCGCACCATCGGCCGCACCGGCTGAACCCTTTAGAAGAAGGAGCGATACGCCATGCGCGCCCTGAAAATCGCCGCCACCGGCATGGAGGCCCAGCAGACCCGCGTCGCGGTGATCTCCAACAACCTCGCCAACATGTCCACCACCGCCTACAGCGCGCGGCGGGCGGAGTTCGCCGACCTGATCTATCAGCAGCCGCGCGTCGCGGGTGAGATCAACGCCGCCGACGGCACCATTCTGCCCGCAGGCGTGCAGCTCGGGCTGGGCGTGCGCACGTCCGCCGTCACCTTCGACGTGGTGCAGGGCGCGCTCAAGGCCACCGACGGCGAGCTTGACATGGCCATCGACGGCGCGGGCTGGTTCGAGGTGACCATGCCCAACGGCGAGAGCGCCTTCACCCGCGACGGCGGCTTCAAGCGCACCGCCGAGGGCGTGATGGTGACCAAGGACGGCTATCCGCTGGTCCCCGAGATCACCATCCCAGACGACGCCCGCCGCGTGACCATCAACGGCGACGGCGAGGTGTACGCCCTGTTCGACAACCAGGTGAACCCGCAGCTTCTGGGCGCGATCACGCTCAGCGACTTCGCCAACGAGCAGGGGCTGGAGCCGATCGGCTCGAACCTGTTCAAGGAGACCGGCGCCTCC
>Ga0100399_1003986_pt1 | contig 10283 bp, 10 predicted proteins | sample CryGeymeta201523_FD_81545 | JGI IMG/M metagenome (GOLD analysis project Ga0100399, IMG submission 81545) | Groundwater microbial communities from Crystal Geyser aquifers in Utah, USA - Crystal Geyser metaG 2015-23 | ecosystem: Environmental > Aquatic > Deep subsurface > Groundwater | place: USA...
AAGTCCTTTTAAGCGGGTAACTAATGAACAAGGAAGATACGTTGTAACACCTGAAATAGACCCTGACTATGCTTGGGTATTTACTGATCCCGAAGTACAGGCAGTTGAAAAATTAGACGGTACAAATGTATCAATTCTGATCAATGATGCAAAAGTTAAACGAATTTTTAATCGTACTGCGGAATTAGATTTTTTCTGTGGATCGCCTATTATAGAATGCTTACTCCATTCAGCAGAAAAAAATTACTTACCTAAGGAAGACGGTCAATGGTTTGGTGAAGCAATAGGAGAAAAAATACAATCAAATCCATTAAAGATAAAACAAAGATTATGGATACCATTTACAAGAGCAATTCATACGTTATCTTATCATTCGTGGCATAAATACCCGAAAACATTTGATAATATTTCAAGTTGGTTTAAAAATTATTTATTTTCATTAGCTCATAAAAAATATGCTGAAAAAGATACAAAGATAATGGCTGAGGGAATAGTTTTTACAAGTCCAAACCAACCTTTTAAAATGTGTAAGTTAAGAAGAAATATGTTTGACTGGTATACTTGAAAATATGTACGTCGATTTTAAAAAGTTTTTTACCGTTGACACGATTACTCAAACTGTCTAATATTGACAGTATATGGAATCGTATAATTTAAGCCTTTTAACTAAAAGGTTGTTTGAATCTGAATTTAATCTAATATCTTCAAAAACACTGAGAGAAATATTAGGAGTAAAGAATGAAAGGACGTATTATAGAATTGTAAATGATTTCATTAGTAATGAAATTTTAGTTCGAATAGAAAAAGATAAATATTATATTACAAACAGGGCAATAGATACTTTTGAAATAGCCAACTTCTTATATCAGCCATCTTATATTTCCTTAGAAACAGCTTTAAACTATTGGGGTATTTTATCGCAGTTTCCTTTTGAAATAACCAGTGTTACCGTTAAAAAAAGCATAATTAAAAATTATAATGAAAAAAAATATAGTTATGGTCACGTAGCTTCTAAATATTTTGGGATGTTTACTAAAAAAAATAATATATTAATCGCCTTACCAGAAAAAGCACTTTTTGATCAATTATATTTTGCTTCCAAAGGAATTAAATTAATTGATTTTGATGAATATGATTTAAGTCATATTAATCGAAAAACATTTTTTGAGATATGTCACCGATTAAATGCTAATAAAGAAATTATAAATTTATCTAAAAAATATATTAAATAAATATATGTTGACAACTAATCAAATAAAAGATTTTTCTAAATTATTAAAGATAAATACCAGCGTTGTGGCTCGAGAGTATATCCAAACATTATTTTTAAAAGAATTATATGAAGAAAGCTATTCTAAGAACATATTTTTTAAAGGTGGAACGGCTATTAGGTTAATTTTTAATGGGACTCGTTTTTCTGAAGATTTGGACTTTACTGTAGTTGGCAATTTAAGAAATTTTGAAATATTTATCATTAATTTTTACAAAAGATTAACAAAACAATATAACTTTAGTTTTAAAAGAAGAAAAACTATCACGGGTATCAAATATTTATTGACTGCAAATTTAAAATCAATTGATTATAAAATATTTGTCAATCTTGATTTTTCGTTTAGAGAAAAAGTATTAAGACCAATTCGTTCGGTAATAACTACGATCTATCCTTTAATATTCACTTCCTTTGTTAATCATTTATCACTCGAAGAAATTGAAGCTGAAAAGATCAGAGCTTTGCTGACACGAGATAAAGGTAGAGATATTTACGACTTGTGGTTTTTGTTGAGTAAAAATATTGTAATTGATAAACATTTGGTTGAGGAAAAACTTAAATATTATAAAATAGATAAATTTGAACCAATTAAATTAATTGAGAAAATAAATAAATTTAGTCGAGAAAAATTTGTTCTTGATTTACGTCCATTTGTACCTATAAATGAACGTGAAAAACTATCTACATTTTTCGAATATACAATTACTTTTCTGAAAAATAATTTGACAAGTGGAAAGGAAGACTATTATACTTAAAAATATGTACATTAATTTTAAAAAGATTTTTAGCATTTTATTAATTCTTGTTATTGGAGCTGGGATTGGCATTGGCACGGTCGAGACTATCGAAAGCTTCAAAGCTCCCAAGCAAACCGTTTCCGTAGTTGGTACAGGAGAAGTCGATGCTACAACCGACCAAGCTACGATTACCGTTCAAGTTACCAATAAAAAGGACGGGCAGACTTTGAAGGATTCTTTAATCAAATTTGGTATTCCGGAAAGCCGAATTACTCAATCAAGCTATGAGGAGCCTATTTATGACGAATCATCTTCACCTGAATTATTAATATATCCACGAAGACCAAATCGCGTTACAAATTTTAGTTACACTGTCATTTTAGATTCCATTAAAAATATTAAAGAAGTTTTTTCCCTCATTAACGCCAACCCTAATACGTCAATTACCAATACTTATTATTCTTTAAATAACAGAAAAGCTTGGGAAACAAAAGCAAAGGAAGAGGCATTAAAAGATGCCCGTGCACAGGTTGAAACAATCGCAAAAATTAATCATCTTAAGGTTGGTAAATTACTGAAGGTCGAGGATGGAAATAATCCACAACCGTATCCGATGGGACTTAAGCAAATGGAAGGCTCAACTCAAGATGATGTAGCTCAAACAATAGATAGTAATGTAAATTACAGCGAACAAACTGAAAAAATTATTTCTTCTTACACAACCACTTACGAACTTTATTAAAGAGGTTCTTCCGTTGGCTCAATAATTGGCTCTTCAGTTGGTTCAATTTCAGGTGTTGGGGTTATCTCGATTTCAATATGCCAATCCGATTGATCATCAGAAAATGAGTCAAAATTATCCTGCCCTTCCCCTACCTTTTCAGCCTCAGCTGCAGCATCTCTCTCACCTTCTGTAACCACTTGATCCATTTTTGATTTATCACATTCTGATCGAAGTTCAGAGACATCAACTCCTTCAGGAGCTCCAAATTCATCTATCATCTCAAGAGTCCCCTGACATGCCTCTGCTGTTACGTCTACTAATTCATGTGCATAATCAATGTATTCATTACTCAATTCATTCATACCATTTTGATCAAAAGTTGTTCCTCCCATCAACTCATAGATTGGTATTGTTAATAAATCCGAATCAATTCCCTGTTCTGCGTCTTCCGGAGGAATTGTGGGGGCACCGGTTGGAAAATCGTTGGTTGAATTTTTATGTCTTTCGGCTTGCTTTCTTTCCCGTAATTTTTCATGAAGCTCGGGGTCAGTCCCTTCGGTGTTAATCCAAGCTTCAACTATTTCTCCGATTGTTGAGTCGGGAGAATCAAGGATTTCTTGAGGAGTTCTATTCATCCTTTTTCTAAATGCTTCTTGAATATCCTCATCTCCTTCCGGTTTTACTCCGTACAATTGAGCTTCTATAAGCGCTTGATTTATCTCTGATGGAGTACTTCGGGGGTCGTCAATTACTTTTTTGGCATCTTCATATGCTTTTTGAGAAATTTTATCAAGGACGATGTCCTGCCATTTCTCATCAACCTTACCAATTGTTTGCACTTCAGCTAATTTTTGTGAAAGTTCCTCTTTACTTGCTCCTTGATTAATCAGGTCTTTAATTTCTTTAACTAAAATCTCATTGATACGCTTTTGAAGCGGATTATTTGTACCCGCCGGTAAACCAAATGAGTCATTACGTCTCATCTGAGCAACCAATTCTCCTGTAGTTGGATCACCATTAAGTAAATCCCGACTTTCTTCAACTACTAACGTCCGGGCATGGTCAATACATTTTTTTTCAACATCAGAGTAACCGCCAAGCTTCGCCGTATTGGCAAGAACCGCTAATTTGTCAGGGGTCTCGGATTCTTTTCCACAGGCAAATTTTAAATAATCTTCATAAGGGTCAGTTGCGTAGACTTCTTTAAAAAATGAAAATGAAGTTTTTTTGTCTTTTAAAATTTGACCCAAAGCAAAGGCTGTATACATTTCATATACCGACGCATCTTTTTGGCTTTCAATTATTGCGATCGCCTTGATAACTATATTTTTTTCATCTGAACTAAGTTTTTCTTTATTAAATAAAAGGGCTGAGGCAGATTCAAGCGTCGTTAAAATGTCCACTTTTTTATTTTTAAGAGCAGAACGCGCATAAAGAGATTTATTTTTCCCATCTGTTGTCAACGAATAAAGTCCTGCACTCAAAATACGTGCCGTGATAGATTTCGATGTTTCGGTTGATCGGGAAATAAGTGCCGGCATCGGATTGGTAAATAATTTGTTAGTAAAAAATAATTGAGTGTTTCCCGTCACCCTACCATTTGTGGTTATAAATTCTGGAGCTGATAATCTATAGGCACTTCGTGAAAGGTCGAATGTGACCGTAATTGGTTTTTTAAAAGTTAAATTCTGTGGAAAAATAAGAATTTTGACTGGATTTGCCGGGTCTGAAGTAGTGTAAGGAATAATGGCTATTTTTTGAATCTTATCTAAAATTCCTTTTGGAATTTCAAGATTTATAACTATTTTTTTACTTGTATAGACATCGATATTCGATTCTTTATTTGGATCAACCGTAATTACAGTCGCGTGTTTAAGATCTTTTTTATCAATAATAGCAACGTTTGTTTTTGCCTTAGAATTTTTATTTGTGTCTTTTTTTTGCCAGGGTTTTATAAAAAAAAGAGCCACAAGAACAACAACGATTAAAGTAGTAGCCAAACCAAAAAGAAGATATTTATAAATTGGTCTCATTTTATTGTGATAGTTCTTCCACCGGTATAGTCTCGTCTGTGTTGACGTTTACCTCAGGCGCTTCATAAGTCGTCGAGTCAACCGCCGGCATTTTTTTTAGCGGTGATGGTTTTGTTATTGTGACAGGTTCATAATCAAAATAAATTGTACTCAATCCTTCTCCTGGCGTTTTCGATTCCATTTTTCGGGCATAGTGATCGGTCGTATCAACCCAAATTTTTGTTAAAGAATCCGTCATTGAGACAAATGACACTTCAAAAATTGCACAAGTATGAACACCACACTTTTCTGACCCAATTTTTTTTACAACTAAATCATTTGCAGACTCACTATCAATAGCAGTATCTTTCACGTTGACATTTCCTGTATTTTTTAAGATCTCATTGATATCATATGCCTTATCTACATTTTTACCTGTCTCCTCCTTGGGATATTCCGTCCAGACAGTCTCTCCCTGATTTTTCATATATACTACTCCGTTTAGAGAGATATAAGTTCCCTCTTCTACTCCATCCGAATAATTAGTTGATTCGGTATTTCCTTTTCCATCGTTTTTCAAAACCATTTTAATTTTCTTCCCATATAATATTGATTCAGTAGTCATCGTTGAACCACCGGCTTTTTCACCTAAAGCATTTGCAGAGTAGATACAAAAATCACGGTCATATTTACAATTTGCTAACATTTCCTGTTGTACTTTCTTTACTTCCGGGCTGACAGGAGGAGCTGAAGCCTTTTTTTGAAAATAAAAATAACCACTAACTCCCAAAAGTAATAAGATCAGCAAGACTGGAAATATTTTTTTAATCATATGTATAGTGTTACACATTAATAAAAAATTATTGTCAAGAGGGATTTGAATTTTTGAATTTTGAATTACTATTTTTATGTTATAATATAAAAATTATGGAAGATTCAGTAAAAGTAATTCTTAAAAAATTAGATGAGATTGATAGTCGATTAAAATCAATCGAAGGAGTTAAGACAACAGCGGTCACGACTCAAAGAGTATCTGACGCCAAAGAAACTAAGATTGAACGCGACCCCCTATTTGGCAAGGCTCTTGAGATGATGGATAAGTTTGATGAAATGTCCTCAAAACAGTTGGTTGAAGCTTTAAAGATTGATCTTAAACGAGCCGAAACAATCCTCGACCAACTCGAAACTGCCGGTCTGGGTACTTGCTATATGAAGGAAGTTTAAATTTTTATTTTCTTCTCAAAATCATCAGGGTGGAACCAGAGCTGGGTGGAGGTGATTATTTCTGTTGTGCGATGACGATTTATTGATGTTAGTTGAAAATTTTTAGCTAATCTTTCAAATAGATCAAAAGTCAAAGCGCAAATATCAAAAACAGGTTTAAATTTTAAAGATTTTAACTTTGAACTAGTCTTTGATCTTTGATCTTTGATCTTTGATATAATCCAAGTCGAATTAGGAAAAATAGCCTGTACCCATGGATTAGCCTTAAGAAATCTCTCATAAATATCACCTTTAATCATAATCGGCTTCATCTGGAGGACTTCGTGGCCTACAAACTCCGTTTGTTTAAATTTAGGCACCTTTAGATTGCTTTCGTCAAAGAAAAGATTGAGACAGACTTTGTTGCGAAAAACATTGTTCAATTGTTTCATTGTTTCGTTGTTAAAAGATTCTCTCGTTTCTCTGTTCCGTCTTAAGCCGAATAGCTGAGCTAAAATTAAAGTTATCAACCTTCCCGTAAACAATCTATTTTTAGCTGTAATAATAAATAGATCAATATCATCATCCTCTTTCGCATTCATCATGGAAATACTTCCTGACAAACCAACTAGTTTAATTTGAGGAAATAATGAAATAAGCTTTATATACGTTCTAAACCGCCAACTATTTAATTTTTTTTTTGAATTTTTGATCTTTGATTTTTGATCTTTGATTTTTTTTATATTATACTGGGGTGGAGTATATTTCAGCTTATTTTTATCAATCTTAACAGGTAGGAAGGTGTGGATTTCTTCCAACGTAGGTTGATAAGCAAAAAACGAGAAGTATTTGAGAACTGAAATTATTTTTTTTTCCATTTTTCTTGAAGAATTAATCCTTTAAATTTAAAAAGTCGTAATTGTCTTTTCCATCTCCATGGTTGATTAACTAAACGAAATAACCACTCAAATCCGACTTTTTGAATAATTCCCGGGGCACGAATAACTTTTCCTGATAAATAGTCAAATGCTCCACCGACACCCATAACCACGCAATTGGAAAACTCCTTTTTGTGACGGGCTATCCATAGTTCCTGATCCGGTGATCCGAAAGCTACAAATACCAAGTGGGGCTTATAGTCGGCTACTATTGAAAAAATCTTCTCTTCTTCAACTGTGTCAGGATTTTGAATGCTCTTTATTCCTTGTAGTCCTTTGAACATAGCCTTGAGAAATCGGTTATTGTAGCACTGAGCAAGTTGAAGTGCTAAATTTTCTTTTCCTCCAATCATCAGCACTCTTAAGCGTCTGTCTGACGCCACTTTCAAGAGATCTTCCATCAACCCGACTCCCGTCACCCTCTCACCCACTTCTATACCCAGCCATCGGCCAGCCAGGACAACCCCTATCCCATCGACTATCTTTATTTGGGCTGTCTCAATAACCCTTTTGAATAAGTCATCTTCAGTGGCAACAACCATGTTCTCTGAGTTAAGGGAGACAATGTGTAAAAAACCGGTTGGTTTCTCTATGTATAATAAAATTTTCTCTAGGACTGTCTTTTTGGTCTCGGGATTTATTGTTATATTTAATATGTTATTTTTCTTCATTTTAGTTCATTTATTATAGGAGAATTTCTAATTTTTAATTTCTAATTTATAAGACACTTTTGTTCAAATATTTTTATAACTATTTATATTGTTAAATCAAACAAAATTTATATTTACTAGCAAAAACACAATGTTAATAATAAATAATACTATAAATCTATTTAAAAATTAAGATTTAAAAATTGATTAAAAATTTTAAATTAAAAATTAAAAATTTATAAATATTATAGGTCGACACGGGGGTCGACCCCTATGATCATCGTATCGCTTCCTTAAAACTGTCTAGATTCTCAATTGCCATACCAACTCCACGAATAACACAAAATAAAGGTTCTTCAACTACAAATGATGACACCCCGGTATAATAAGTTATGTAGCGGTCAATATTAGTTAGCAAGGCAGTTCCGCCAGACAAAACTATTCCCTTATCAACTATGTCAGCCGCCAGTTCCGGCGGAGTTTGTGACAATACTTCTTTAATTCCATCAAGGATTGCCTTTAGTGGTTTGGTCAGAGCAAGATTAACGTCTTTTTCCCCAATTTCATAGATTTTTGGTAGCCCGCTTTGAAAATCGCGTCCCTTTACTTCCATTTTCCTCTCTGTTTTCTCCTCTTTTTCGCCGATCAACGCATTCCCAATTTTAATCTTTATGTCTTCGGCTGTCCGTTCACCAATAATCATATTGTGTTTTTTTCGAAGTTCCGTCATCACTGCTTCGTCTAACTTTGTTCCAGCAATCCGAACGGTTTTATAAACTACTAACTGACCTAGAGAAATAACGGCTATTTCGGTCGTTCCACCGCCAATATTAACTATCATCTGTCCGGAAGCTTGGGAAATAGGTAATTTGGCTCCAATTGCGGCAGCTAGTGGTTCTTCGATCAAATAGACGTCTGATGCCCCGGCTTGTTTACAGGCGGCTACAACTGCTCGTTTTTCAACCTGTGAAGAACCACCCGGAATAGAGATCATCACCTCCGGCCAATAAACTCCACCTTTTAAGCCTTTTTTCAAAAAATAAGTGATCATTGCCGATGTCGTTGTATAATCTGCAATCACCCCTTCTTTCATCGGTCGACTGGCAATGATTGAGCCAGGAGTCCGCCCCAACATCTCACGGGCATCTTCACCAACTGCTAAAATTTTTTTGTCCTCAAAAGAATATGCAACCACAGTTGGCTCATTTAAAACGATTCCCTCCCCGGCCACATAAACTAAAGTGTTTGCAGTTCCAAGATCAATTCCAATCTTTTTCCGAAAGAACATAAGTATATATAGTATAATACAGAATAGATATATTGCTACATGGTTAAATTGTTTTAAATAATGATATGAAAATTCTATTTCGATTATTGTTTTTTTTATTTTTTGTCGTTGTTTTAGCCTCGGTTATTGCCTATGCTAGAGGCTATCGATTTGATATAGAAAAAAGACTGGTTAAGTCAATCGGAATAATTTCGGCAACTTCAAATCCTAAAGCCGCTAAAATATTTATTAACGGTGAATTAAAAGGTGTCACTGATACCAATCTGACTCTTCCACCAGAAAACTACTTAGTTGAGATAAAAAAAGAAGGTTATACCAGCTGGAGTAAAAAAATTAATCTTAAAGGAGAGCTTGTAGTTAATGTCGACCCAGTTCTTTTTCCAGTTAACCCATCTCTTTCTCCTTTGACAAATTTAGGAATTATTAAAGCCGTAGCTAGCGACGACGGTGATAAAATTGTTCTTATTGCCAGCGGATCTGCCTATCTTTTTGATGCTACTAAAAAAACTCTTCCTTTTTTTCCACCCTTAAATAAGATCGTTGACCTGATTTTACTTCCCAATATTATTGATTATAAAAACATTAATATAATCTTCTCCCCAGATCAAAAACAGGTAATTTTTGCCTCGCCCGATGAACAATCCTACTTACTTTTTCTTGATGAAAATAATTTAAATCCATTGGACGTAACTTTTTCTAAAGAGACATTAATTCAAGCTTGGCAAAACGAAAAAAATAAAAATAATGCTAAGATTTTAGAAACTTTTCCGGAAAGTTTTGATAAAATTGCGTCTGCTTCCTTTGAAATTGTTTCTTTTTCCCCTAATGAAACAAAGGTTCTTTATAAGGCGAAAGAGAGTGTTGAACTCCCCTTAATGATTAAACCACCTCTCATTTCCACTAATCAAACTCCGGAAGAAAGATCGATCGTCAAAGAAAAAACCTACGTCTACGACCGCAAGGAAGACAAGAATTTTCAGCTACTAGTCCCTAATATAAAATGGTATTTCGATTCCCGTCATTTTGTTGTTGAAGAAGAAAAAAAGATTTTAATTATTGATTATGATAATACAAATAAGCAGACGATATATTCTGGACCATTCGAAAGCTTTTTCTTTAATGCAACCAATGATGGGAAGATAGCCGTACTTATCAATCTTAACTCACAGGTTAACGAACTGCCGGACCTTTATCTTGTTGGTATAAGGTGAAGAATTTCTAATTCCTAATTGACCTAATTGACCTAATTAACCTAAAAAATGTCCAATTTCCCAATTGGTTTTTGGGTATTATTTAGATCAATTAGATTAATTAGAATAATTAGGTCAATTTTTACTCTGTTGCTCTTACCGCGAATATAAGCAGTCTCTTCAGTGTTGTCCCAGGAGGCCAACAAGTCTGCAATGTCAAGAACTCCCTATTTGTTTTTCTAGTCAAGTATTGGACTTGAGTCGGGTCGAC
>Ga0100399_1003994_pt1 | contig 10271 bp, 10 predicted proteins | sample CryGeymeta201523_FD_81545 | JGI IMG/M metagenome (GOLD analysis project Ga0100399, IMG submission 81545) | Groundwater microbial communities from Crystal Geyser aquifers in Utah, USA - Crystal Geyser metaG 2015-23 | ecosystem: Environmental > Aquatic > Deep subsurface > Groundwater | place: USA...
CGCGATGCCCGCAAAAGCCGCCGAATCGCCCTTGATGAGTTGCGCCGCCAGGAGATTGTCTTGAACGACGAAGAACGCCGATTGAAGGCGTCGCAGGCGGTGCAGCGCATTCAAAACAATATTTCACAACAAGCTCCTGCTGGTGCTGTGCAATAGCATAGCGTTCAGCCCCGCGCTCACACCCATGAGTGGGTTGCTTATTGCGCGTTCTCGAGCTTGACGATCGCCAGCGACAGATTGTCGCCACCACCACGCGCGCGGTTGCGCGCCTTTTCGATCAAGAATTCGCTGGCTTCGCGCGGCGGCAAAGCCGCCAGGACAGACCCCAGCTCGGTTTCGCTGAAGTAATGCCACAAGCCGTCACTGCAGGCCATCAGGCAGTCACCTGCGACCAATTTGGGAATGTAATGGGTGTCGATCGGGGGATCTTTGTCGGAACCCAGGCAACCCATCAAAACATTGGACTGCGGGTGAAATTGTGCCTGCTCCATAGTCAGCTCGCCCTTGTCCACCAGCGTCTGTACATAAGAGTGGTCCTTGGTGCGCTTGATCAGTTGCTTGTCGTGAAAGTGGTAGATGCGTGAATCACCTGCGTGCGCCCAGTAGCAACTGCCGTCGGGTTTGATCAGAAATGCAACGATCGTGCTATGAGGCTCTTCTTCAGAAGAGATGGCGGTAAGTCTGATCACCATGTGGGCTTCAAACACGATTTGTCTGAGGGTATCAGCAGCGTCATCTACCGCTGGGACAAAACGGTCGAACAGCTGTCGCGCGGTCATGATGACCTGGTCTGATGCCTTGCGGCCGCCGCTGCGCCCACCCATACCGTCGGCCAAAACCGCCATCACACAGCCTTTGGTACGGGCATGCGACAAAAGACACACTTGGTCCTGTTGGTAATCCCGGTCACCCTTGTGAATGCCGGTAGCGCCTGTTAGCCGGTAGCGGGGGGGGGTCATGCAACTACCAGAGTTTCCACCACGGCTGTGTATCGGATTTGTAGCCTTGCGTCAGGTAGGGTGTTTGGGGGAAGTTCTTTTCGAGCACACGCCTGGTGTCGTCGCGCAGTTGAGCCATGCCCAGTGCGTCATAAGACTCCACCATGATATACAAGGCTTCTTCCAGAGCGGGTACGCCCTGGTAATCGGCAACCGCAGATTGTGCCCGGTTGATGGCAGCGAGATAAGCGCCCCGCTGGTAGTAATAGCGTGCGACGTGCACTTCGGACTGCGCCAGCGAATTCACGATGTAGCCCATGCGCGCCGTTGCATCCGGCGCGTATTTTGAATCGGGGAAGCGCGTGACCAATTCCTTAAACGACTCAAACGAATCTTTTGCTGCCTTCTGGTCACGCTCAGACAAATCTTGCCGGGTAATGGACGAGAAAAGCCCAAGATCGTCGTTGAAATTGACGATGCCTTTGAGGTACAGCGCGTAATCAATGGCGGGGCTGGCCGGGTGGAGTTTCAAAAAGCGATCGAGCGTGGCAATCGCCAGCGCCGGTTCACCATTTTTGAAATGTGCGTAGGCTTTGTCCAGCTGCGCTTGCTGTGCCAGCGGTGTACCGGCGGCACGGCCTTCAAGCTTTTCAAACAGCGGAACCGCCTTGTCGTAGGCGCCCGTGCTGAGCTCGTCTTTGGCCTCTGCGTAGATCTTGTTGGGGCTCCAGCCGGTCGTTGGGTCGGTCGGTGTCGACGAACACGCGCCCAGGATCACGGCACTGCAAACCAGCCAGCAAACGCGCACAGCAGATAATTTGGCAACAGGCATGTAGGACCGCTTTCTTGAAGAATTCAACTTTCATTATATCGGTCACCCCCCAGGTGATCGACGCCGATGGCTTCGACGACGCCGCAGCCGAGGTCGAGATCCGGCCGCTTTTTATTGGCGAAGAACACCATGGCTGTCGGCTCGATCGTGCTTTGGCAACGATGGCGCCCGAATTCTCGCGCAGCTATCTGCAGCAACTTGTCGCCTTGGGGGCAGTCACACTCAATGAACAGACGGTTTTGAAAACGGCCCATAAAGTCAAGGCGGGTGATCGCGGTGCGATTGCACTTCGTCCAACGCCACAAAGCCAGGCATTCAAGGCCGAGCCGTCGACGCTGGATGTGGTTTACAAGGACGATGATCTGCTGGTGATCAACAAACCGGCCGGTCTGGTGGTGCATCCTGCACCAGGCAATTGGAACGGCACGCTGATGAACCAGCTGCTGGGGTTGGATGTCAAGGCGTTCGATTTGCCGCGCGCTGGCATCGTTCATCGTCTGGACAAAGACACGAGCGGTTTGATGGTGGTCGCACGCACACGCCGGGTGATGGACGCGCTGGTGCAAGCCATTGCTGAACGCAGTGTCAAACGGCAGTATCTGGCCTTGGCACATGCACAGTGGCGGGGGGCAGCGCAGCGCCAGGTGGACGCGCCGATTGGCCGCGATCCCAAAAACCGTCTGCGCATGGCGGTGGTCGACCTTGCCTTGCATCCGGGCAAACCCGCTCGGACTGACTTTGAACTTTTGGCAAACGCACCAGCGGGGTGCTTGGTGAAGTGCACGTTACACACCGGCAGAACCCACCAGATCAGGGTGCATATGGCTTCAATCGGGCACCCACTGGTGGCTGACGCGCTCTATGGTGGAGCGCGCACTGCAGGAATGCAACACCAAGCCTTGCATGCCGCCCGCCTGGCGCTGATGCACCCCGTCACACGGCAGCAGCTGGTTTTTGAATGCGCGCCACCGGCCGACTTTTCAGCAGCGCTCGACACGTGGGGGCTCGGTTACAATTGGGCCAGTTTTTGACCTGCAGATCAGCGGGTTTTTGCGTGACTCCGGCGAATCTGCCGGCACCCGTCGCGTATTCCAAAGCGTATTGTCCGCACCCTTGGGTGTTTCGAACGGAAACCGTCCATCATGAACACACTGGATGCCAAACGCGTCCTCGAAACTGCACTGTTGTGTGCGCAGCAGCCGATGCCAGAGCGCGATATGCTGACTTTGCTCGGCGAGGGCGTTGATGCGCCTTCGGTCGGGTTGATGCTGACGCAGTTGCAGCAGGATTGGTCCGATCGTGGCGTTGAACTGGTGCACCTGGCCACGGGTTGGCGTTTCCAGAGCCGTCCCGGCTTGCGTGATGTGCTTGACCGTCTGCATCCGGAGAAGCCGCCTCGCTATGCGCGCGCCACGTTGGAAACGCTGGCCATCATTGCTTACAAACAGCCGGTCACACGGGGGGACATTGAAGACATTCGGGGCGTGACCGTCAATTCGCTGACGATCAAGCAGCTCGAGGAGCGGGGCTGGGTGGAGGTCAGTGGCCACCGTGATACGGTAGGGCGTCCCGCGCTGTTTGCGACGACACGCCATTTTTTGGATGACCTGGGTTTGCAGTCTTTGGATCAACTCCCACCCATTGAGTCGTCGATGGTCTCGCTGCAAAACCTTGAGCTTGTCCTTGCGCGCGGCCTGCCCTCCAATGCGGCTACAGAAGAGAGTGCGACCGTACCACTGACGACCCCCGAGTTGGACTGGACGGCTGGCGACGTCGGCGCGGTGCTGCCATCCGATGCGCCAACGCTTAGTCCTTCAGAAAGGGAAACACCATGACAGAACAGCCAGCCGAATTGGCATCCAACCATCCCGCTCCTGAGGTGACCCGCTTTGAAGACGTTGTCTCAGGCCTGTTTGATACCGACGAGGCGCAGGTGCTTGCAGCTCCTTTGAAAAGGGTCTTGCCGCCGCAGCCAGAGTCACCCAAATTGCACAAAGTGTTGGCCCAAGCCGGTATGGGGTCGCGGCTCGAGATGGAGCAACTTATCCTGGAAGGGCGGATCAGCGTCAACAACGAACCCGCTCACATTGGTCAACGGGTGCAGTTTGGCGATCATGTCAAGGTCAACGGCAAGCCAATCCACTTCAAGGTTGCGCCGCCTCCGCCACGCGTGATTGCTTACCACAAGCCAGCCGGTGAAGTCGTCAGCCACGATGATCCGCAGAACCGGCCAACCGTGTTTCGCAAGTTGCCCAAATTGTTCCAGGGTAAGTGGCAATCGGTTGGACGACTCGACCTCAATACCGAAGGTTTGTTGTTGTTTACCAGTTCAGGTGAGCTGGCCAACAACCTGATGCACCCACGTTTTGGCCTTGAGCGCGAATACGCGGTTCGGGTGCTGGGGGCGCTCACCCCGGAGGAAAAGCAAAAATTGCTCGACGGGGTTCGGCTTGACGACGGTGTGGCGCAGTTTGGCACCATCGAAGAGGGTGGTGGGGAGGGTTCCAATTGCTGGTACCGCGTCACTATTTCCGAAGGGCGCAACCGTGAGGTGCGACGCATGCTGGAATCTGTGGGTCACGCCGTCAGTCGGCTGATCCGCATCCGTTACGGTTCGATGGTGTTGCCTCGGGGCTTGCGTCGCGGTGCCTGGATGGAACTCGATGAAGCAGATATTCAATTGCTGACGCGGGCATCGCAGTCGCAGGGGCGCCGTGAGATCCCGGATGCCGCTGCAAGCGGCTTGCGTGGACCTGGCCGCTTGATCGGGCCGCGCAGAAAGTCCGATGGCCGACGTGGTGGTGCCGGCTCGGGAGGGCGTTCAGCTCCGGCTGCTTCGGGACAGCCCGATCCGCTCAAAACCTCACTTGGCTATATTGGCGCAGACAGCCTTTCGCGGCAACGCCAGGACGCTGGAAAAAAGAACGGACGCCGCTCTGGAGGGCGAAACCGCTGATGCTTCGGGTTAACATCGCAGACTTTGCATTCATCCCCATTTTTTGAGTAGGAAAATTTATGACCATCGAACGCACGCTCTCCATCATCAAGCCCGACGCCGTTGCCAAAAACGTGATTGGTCAAATTTACGCCCGTTTTGAAGCGGCTGGTCTGAAGATCGCAGCCGCCAGGATGGCGCACCTGTCGCGCCGTGAGGCAGAAGCTTTTTACGCAGTGCACAAAGAGCGTCCCTTTTTCGAGGATCTGGTTGAATTCATGATTTCTGGTCCGGTCATGATTCAGGTGCTCGAAGGTGACAACGCAATCCAGAAAAATCGCGATTTGATGGGGGCAACCGATCCAAAGAAAGCGGCTTCGGGCACCATTCGTGCTGATTTTGCCGACAGCATCGACGCCAACGCTGTGCATGGCTCGGACGCGCCCGAAACAGCCGCGGTTGAAGTTGCGTTCTTCTTCCCCGGCATGACCATTTACACGCGCTGAAACAAGCTTGGGTATGATGGTCAACCTGCTCGACCTTGATCTCGAGAATTTGGCTGTCTTTTGCGACCAGCTGGGCGAAAAGCGTTTTCGCGCCGTCCAGTTGTTTCGGTGGATTCACCAGCGGGGTTGCGCCAACTTTGCAGATATGAGCGATCTGGCTAAATCGCTGCGAGACAAGCTCGCTGGCGTTGCCTTTGTCAAGGGGCTAAATGTCGTATCGCAGCACATATCTGCCGACGGCACGATCAAGTGGTTGTTTGATGTTGGCGCTGGCAACGCCATCGAAACCGTCTTCATCCCCGAAGACGATCGCGGTACCTTATGCATCTCCTCCCAGGCTGGATGCGCGATGGCGTGCCGATTTTGCTCAACCGGACACCAAGGGTTCAGTCGCAATTTGACTTCGGGCGAAATCGTCGCCCAGTTGTGGTTTGCCGAGCATTTTCTGCGTCGCCATCTGCATCGCGACGAGCGTGTGATCAGCAACGTGGTGATGATGGGCATGGGTGAGCCGCTGCAAAACTACAGCGCGCTGATACCGGCGCTGAGAACCATGCTCGACGACCACGCGTATGGCCTGTCAAGGCGTCGTGTCACCGTGTCGACGTCTGGCGTCGTGCCGAAAATATTGCAATTGGCGCAGGATTGCCCGGTGGCGCTGGCCGTTTCACTGCATGCTCCCAACGATGCGCTACGCGACAAGCTGGTACCGTTGAACCTGAAATATTCGCTCGATGCGCTGCTCGGTGCCTGTACACGCTATCTGGCGCACGCGCCGCGCGACTTCATCACCTTTGAGTATTGCATGCTCGACGGTGTCAACGACCAAGACGCTCACGCCCTGGAACTGGTGCAGTTGATGCACAGCCGGGCCAAGGCGGGCTTGCGTTGCAAATTCAATTTGATCCCTTTCAACCCCTTTCCCGCGTCTGGTCTCCAGCGCTCGCCGCTGCAGCGCATCGAGAAATTTGCAAAAATTCTGGCCGAGGGCGGTATCACAACGACAGTTCGCAAGACCCGGGGCGATGACATCGACGCAGCCTGTGGCCAACTGGCTGGCGATGTGGTTGATCGCACGCGCGTAGCGGTGCGTATCGCTCGCCATCGGGCGACTGATCTTGGCGCGGCCACACCAGCCCGGCCCCATCCCATCCCGCTTGCGCATTGAGGATCACCATGACGCGATTTTTGTTAAAACCATTTGTGTTGTTGTACTGGGCAGTGGCGAGTGTTGTTTTTCTGCTGGGCGCGTGTGCGAGTCCCGCTCCCGCAGATACTGGTTTGACAGCCGCTAACGGAGGCGACCTGATCACTGATTCTGATGAGTCGGCGCAGCGCAAACGGGCCCGCATCCGTTTGGAACTGGCGTTGGGCTATTTTGAACAAGGCAAGACGACGATTGCTTTGGATGAGATCAAGCAGGCGATCGTCATTGATCCATCGTACTCCGACGCCTTCAGCCTGCGCGGATTGATTTACATGCGCCTCAATGATTTTGCTGTGGCTGAGGAAAGTTTCAAGCGCGCGTTGTCCCTCAAACCCGGAGATGGCAATGTACTGCACAACCTTGGGTGGCTGAAGTGTCAAGAGGCGCAGTACGCCCCATCGCTTGCTTATTTTCAGCAAGCGTTGGCCAATCCGCTGTACGGCGAGCGTGCCAAGACCTACATGGCGCGGGGGCTGTGCGAAATCAAGGCGGGCAATACGGTTTCGGCGGAAGCCAGTTTGATGAAGTCGTACGAATACGACGCTGGCAATCCGATTACTGGCTACAACCTGGCCAATTTGTTGTTTCTGAAAAATGAGTACGTCAGGGCGCGTTTTTATATCAGGCGCATCAACAACACCGGTTTGGCCAATGCTGAAACGCTGTGGTTGGGCATCAAGGTCGAGCGTCGTTTGGGCGACCAGGCGGCGATGGCCCAATTGGGTGGCCAGTTGCTCAAACGTTTTGCCCAATCGACCCAAGCCGCGGCTTATCAGCGTGGAGCGTTTGATGAGTGAGACCGAAGACGCCGCGTCCGTTTCAGAACCCCGGCAAGCCGTCTTTGCAGACCAAGCTGGTGCCCTTTTGCGTGCCGCCCGGGAAGCACAAGGACTGCACATTGGGGCTTTGGCGGTTGCTCTGAAAGTGCCAGTGAAGAAGCTTGAAGCACTGGAAGCGGGGCGTTACGATGAACTGCCCGACATGGTCTTTGCGCGTTCGCTGGCCATGAGCGTCTGTCGGACGCTGAAAATCAGCCCTGAGGCAGTGCTTGCGGCTTTGCCCGGGGCGCAGGTTCACCGTATCCAGTCGGCCAGCACCGGTTTGAACACCGAGTTCAAAAGCACTGATGGCGGCGCCCATTTTTCTTTACGTGCCCAGTTGACCAGCCCCTTGGGGTTGGGTTCCATTGTTTTGCTGCTGGGCGTTGTCGTGGTGACGTTCTGGCCAGAGACATCGCCCGTTGTTGGCACGGCTTCGGCACCGATATCCACTGCAGGGACAGCGGTGTCCGCTGTTCAGGAGCCCACCGCAGTTGAACCATCGTCGCCGTTGTCGCCCGTCCAGACCGCTCCTGCAGAAGCGATTGCTGCCAGCGTGCCAGCACCGTTGCCAGACGCGTTGGAGATCACGGCCCATGGTGTGTCCTGGGTTGAGGTGCTCGACGCAGACGCTGCGCCGCTGTTGCGCAAACTGACAGTCGACGGTGAGGTTTTGCGGGTCGGGGGTAAATTGCCGTTGACGGTGACTGTCGGTCGCGCCGATCAGCTCACCGTGCAAGTCAAGGGTCAATTCTTTGATCTGGCCCCGCTGGCACGCGATAACGTGGCCAGATTTGAGGTGAAGTGATGAGCAATCCAGAGCAATCATTGGCGCAGCCAAAGCGCAAAACGCGACAAGCGCGCGTCGTGTGGGGTAGTCGGGTTGTTACTGTGGGCGGCGACGCTCCGGTGCGCGTGCAGTCGATGACCAATACCGATACTGTGGACGCGATTGGCACGTCGATCCAGGTCAAGGAACTGGCTCAAGCAGGTTCTGAAATGGTGCGTTTGACCGTCAACACACCGCAGGCCGCGCAAGCGGTACCCGCGATTCGCGCCCAGTTGGACCGCATGGGGATCGATGTCCCGTTGATCGGTGATTTTCATTACAACGGGCACCGCTTGTTGGCCGAATTCCCTGATTGCGCCCAGGCCTTGTCCAAGTACCGCATCAACCCTGGTAATGTCGGCAAAGGGGACAAGCACGACAAGCAGTTCGCGCTCATGATCGAAGCTGCCCTGCGCTGGAGCAAGCCGGTGCGCATCGGCGTCAATTGGGGTAGTCTTGATCAAGAGTTGTTGGCAACGTTGATGGATCAAAACAGCCGCCGCACCGAGCCTTGGGACTTCAAGGCCGTCATGCACGAAGCCTTGATCAGTTCGGCTCTTGATTCGGCATATCGGGCCGTCGATCTGGGCCTGAATCCAGATCAGATCATGTTGTCGTGCAAGGTCAGTGGTGTGCAGGACCTGATCGCGGTGTACCGCAAGTTGTCCAAGCGTTGTGACTTTGCCTTGCATTTGGGCCTGACCGAGGCGGGGATGGGGACCAAGGGCGCAGTCGCCTCGGCGGCGGGTCTTTCGGTGTTGCTGCAAGAGGGTATTGGCGACACGATCCGTGTATCACTGACACCGCAGCCAGGGGAATCGCGCACCCAGGAAGTTGTGATTGCAACCGAAATTTTGCAGGCACTGCAATTGCGCGCGTTTGTGCCCAGCGTCACCGCCTGCCCGGGTTGTGGCCGCACCACCAGCACCACATTCCAGGAATTGACACAAAAAATTGAGGGTTACCTGCGTGAGCAGATGCCGTTGTGGCGCACGCGTTATCCAGGCGTCGAAGCCATGAAAGTGGCGGTCATGGGCTGCATCGTCAATGGTCCAGGAGAGAGCAAGCAAGCGAATATTGGCATCAGTTTGCCGGGTACCGGTGAAGCCCCGGCTGCCCCCGTTTTCATTGACGGTGAAAAACGCATGACGTTGCGCGGCGAGTCGATTGCCGAAGAATTCCAGACGATCGTCGAAGACTACGTCAAAAGACGCTACGGCGCGCTCAGCGCAACCTCGAGCCAGGCATTGCAAATACCATGACAGATCAACCACTTTCTCCACCCGCGGTGAAGCTCACCGCAGTCAAGGGCATGAACGACGTTTTGCCGCCAGATTCCGCCATGGTGGAGTGGTTTGAAGCGACGGTGCGCAAATTGATGGCCCGTTACGCTTACCGCAATATCCGCACGCCGATTGTCGAACGCACGCCGCTGTTCATCCGGGGGCTGGGTGAGGTCACCGATATTGTTGAAAAAGAGATGTACTGCTTTGAGGATCGCCTCAATGGCGATCCGCTGACGCTGCGCCCTGAGGCCACCGCTGGCGTGGTGCGTGCCGCACTGGAACACAACCTGTTGTATGACGGTGGCAAGCGCCTGTATTACATGGGGCCGATGTTCAGACATGAGCGTCCGCAAAAAGGGCGTTATCGCCAGTTCGACCAGATTGGTGCCGAGGCGATCGGTTTTGGTGGCGCCGAAGTCGACGCCGAATTGATTCTGATGGCATGGGCGCTATGGGCCGAGATTGGCCTGACCGATGTGCGTCTGGAGCTCAACAGTTTGGGCCAACCCACCGAGCGACTGGCGCACCGGCAGGCACTGATCGCCCACTTTGAACAGCATGCCGATGCGCTCGACGAAGACGCGCGCCGACGCCTGCATAGCAATCCGCTGCGCATTCTTGACAGCAAGAATCCGCACATGCAGGCCATCGTTAATGCCGCTCCGAAGCTTCTCGATTTTCTGGGGGCGGAGACGCTGGCGCATTTCGCGGCGCTACAGGCGATCCTGCAAGCCAACGGCGTGCCATTCACCGTCAATCCACGGCTGGTACGCGGCATGGACTACTACAACCTCAGCGTGTTTGAGTTTGTCACTGATCGCCTGGGTGCCCAGGGTACGGTCTGTGCGGGCGGACGCTACGACTACCTCTTTGAGCAACTGGGCGGCAAATCCTCACCGGCAGTTGGCTGGGCGCTCGGC
>Ga0100399_1003999_pt1 | contig 10267 bp, 10 predicted proteins | sample CryGeymeta201523_FD_81545 | JGI IMG/M metagenome (GOLD analysis project Ga0100399, IMG submission 81545) | Groundwater microbial communities from Crystal Geyser aquifers in Utah, USA - Crystal Geyser metaG 2015-23 | ecosystem: Environmental > Aquatic > Deep subsurface > Groundwater | place: USA...
ATGGTAAGATTATCGGTAAAGCAAAAGGTAAATGGATTAATCATTAATAAACATTATGAACAAAAAAATTCTTTATGGCTTGCAGACAAAGGCGGCCATGGAAAACTTTCCGTTTGATTATCCATTGACCCATTTGGAATTTATCTATGCGATAGTTATGATTAAAAAAGCCGCGGCGATGGCTAATTTTAAAGCCGGAAAAATCAATGAAGACAAAGTTAAAAAAATTATTGTTGCCTGCGATGAGATTTTAAAAGGAAAGTATAACGATCAGTTTATTATCAAAGGCCTGCACGGTGGCGCCGGAACTTCGGTCAACATGAACGTTAATGAAGTTATTGCTATTTTATCAGGAACTCATCCAAATGATAACGTCAATGCTAGCCAGTCAACTAACGACGTCAACCCTTCAGCTCTAAAAATCGCTTCAATAAAATTAACAGAGAAATTATTAAACAGCCTACTTTATTTAATTAAAGTGTTTGAAAAAAGGGCAGAGGAGTTTAAAGGTGTTAAAAAATTAGCCAGGACTCATATGCAGGATGCGGTGCCGACAACTTTGGGAGCAGAGCTTCAGTCTTACGCCGATATTTTAAAAAGAGACATGGAACGGATTAAAGAGTCAGAAAAATATCTGTTGGAGCTGAATCTGGGCGGGACGGCAATTGGTAACAGTATTAATGCCTCAAAAATTTACATAGAAAATGTCTATGAAGAACTTCGCAATATCACAAAAATTAAAGAATTAAAACCAATGAATAATTTAATGTCAGGGACTTCTAGTAATACTGACTTTTGTTATATTTCATCGGCAGTCAACATCCTATGTCTTGATATGAGTAAGATTGCCACCGACTTAAGATTTATGTCAAGCGGTCCGCGAGGGGGAATAGGAGAGATATCTTTTATTGAAATGCAGCAGGGGTCGTCGATCATGCCCGGGAAGGTCAATCCGATCATTTGCGAGACCATGAACCAGATTTATTTCCAAGTGGACGGAAGAAATACTACGATTTATCATGCTGCTGAAAGTTCGCATCTCGAGCTAGGCATCATGCTTCCGGCGATTGCCGATTCGTTAATAACGATGTTGAAAATTGTCGAGTCTGGTCTTCGTCTTTTTGCTGATCGAGGGATAAGAAAGATTGTTGCCAACAAAAAAAGGTGTTTTGAGCTTTTGGGAAAATCCACGGCTTATTCGACGCTATTAACACCTGTTTTGGGCTACGATACGATTTCCAAAATCGTCAAAGAGGCTCTTTTAACGGGTAAAACTTTAAAACAGATTATTCTTGAGAAAAAACTAATGACAGAGGCAAAGCTGGAAAAATTATTAATTTTAAAATAGTTTTTGTTCAATAAACCTATCATCGAAGCCACTCATGACTTGGTTTGTTCATACAAGTTGAACACTGCCTTCTATGAAGCTATAGGATATAAGGGAGTTGAAGAGTTAAAAAAGACCTGTGACTACTTAAAGAAAAAATATCCGGAAATTCCCATCATCATAGATGCCAAGCGGGGGGATATTGGCAGTACAAACAGCGGATATGTTCAATTTATTTTTACATACCTCGGCGCCGATGCCGTAACGGTTCAACCATACCTTGGAGAAGAGGCTATAAAACCATTTTTAGACTACAAAGATAAAGGAATTATTATTTTATGTCGTACTTCCAACAAGGGGGCAGGCGAGTTTCAAAACCTTCATGTCATCCCGACCGAAGTGGAGGGATCTTTTAAAAAGATTCCTCGGCTCACTTCGTTCGCTCGGAATGACATTAAGTTGTATCAATACGTCGCCTATCAAGTTAGCCATAAGTGGAATAAAAATAAAAACTGCCTTTTGGTCGTTGGGGCTACCTATCCTGACGAACTTAGAGAGGTGAGAAAGATTACTGGCGACGAAATAACGTTTTTGGTTCCCGGAATCGGCGCCCAGGGAGGCGATCTTGAAGCCACTCTCAAAGCCGGTTTAAACTCAAAAAAGCAAGGACTAATCATTAACTCCTCCCGCGGAATAATTTTTGCCAAAAACCCAAGAGAAGAAGCAAAAAAATTGAAAGAAGCAATCAATAACTATAGAAAATAATTTAGCTTGACATTAAAACAAAAAATATATAGAATGACGAAAATATTTATGACCTCAGAAGCTCTAAGAAGGGGAAATGTTTTTTTAAAGACTTTAAAAGAAAATTCTTTTCATGTCAATGATCTTATTTTAAATGGTAACCATCAAGAACTTATAGAAGTAACTTTTTTTCAGACGCTGAAAAAGTTAAAGAAACTGGACAGTTTTTTGTCAAACTCCCTGAAAGTGTCGCTCATACTTTACCCGGTAGTTATATTTCACCAGAGACATTTATTACCAGCTTTTCAAATAGAGAAGTTCAAAAAGACGAAAAAAAAAGATTATTAGGAAATCATTTAGGAGGAGAAAATGACCTAACGTTTTCTTCTAATGAAGATAACTTTAACTTAAGAGTTTTTCACGGTTCAACCAACCAACACGCAATGAAAATATCTGAATATGCCGCTTTGGGGACAGACAATTCTGTAAATAGAATGATCTATCAAGATAATTTATCCCACATAATGGAACCTTTGCTTAGATCTCAAACTAATGCTCCTTTGAGGATTATTGAAGACTGTTTGGCTTCTGGTGATACTTTAGCTGGAGTGATTAAAACTCTAGCTGAAAGATCTGAGTTTGATAAAAATCTTGGAAAAATAACAATTGATGTTGCTGTTGCTACAGCACAAGGAGTTTTTCTATTAAAAAAATTTGCCCAAGAGAATGGAATTAATATTGAACTAAACGTTGGTTACTTGGCTTTTGGTTTGTCTCAAGGGATAAAAAGAGACATAGGTTATGAACACGCTAATTATATTATTTACCCAAATGAATTAATAACAGAATTGACGGAATTATTTCCTGAAAAGAAAAAAGAAATCTTAGCTCTCAAAGGAAAACAGGTTGTTGGAGATATGGGAGAGTTTGGTAAGTTAATCCCAGAACGGGTGCCTGATGGAGCTCCAATTATTGCCCTCTGGAATCATTATCGGGCAGATAACCACGGAGGCCAAAACGGTAGCGATTTTCAAAATCCGAAGTATAATAAAGAAGACAATCAGCATCTATTGTATTTAAGCAACGGAGGATATTTAATGAGAGCTTACCATCATTATTTTAACAATAAAAATCTATCAAGTGATTTTTCCGAGATAGTTTTTTCTGCCAAAAGACGCTGGACAGAAGAATTCGGTTATGGGGTTTTACTCAAAGATTTACCCATAGAAATAATGCTATAATTTATTTCTTATGTTTACTCCTGATAAAAAAATCCTGGAAAACTATGCCAAGGTGATAGTGGATTTTGCCCTAGGAAAAGGAAAGGGGATTAAAGAAAAAGAAATCATCTATCTTCAATACGATGCCGAAGCCTTGCCGTTGTCATTGGCTGTTTTTAAGCGGATTTTGGAAAAAGGCGCTTATCCGCTGGTGAAAAGCAGTGAGGAACAGTTTCAAAAAGTTCTTTTTAATACGGCCTCCGATGATCAGCTGGAATTTTTTCCTAAAAAATATACAAAGTCATTGGTTGACACGATTGACCACAGGATTTATCTTATTGCTCCGCGTGACCCGTTTTTACTGAAAACCGTAGATCCGAAAAAGATTGTTAAAGCCAATAAAGCTAATAATATTCTTCGCCAATGGATCCATCAAAAAGAAGATCAAGGAAAGTTGACCTGGACTTTATGTTTATACGGCACCGAAGGAATGGCTAAAGAGGCAGGGTTGACGCTAAAAGAATTCTGGCAAGAGATTATAAAAGCTTGTTATTTGCAATCTGAAAACCCGATTTCTACATGGAAATTAACTTTCAGACAGATAGATGATCTAATGTTGAAACTAAACTCTCTTCCGGTTGAAAAATTTCATATTGTTTCAGAAAAAACCGACCTCTATATTACTTTAGGGGAAAAAAGACGATGGTTAGGAGGGAGAGGAGCTAATATCCCATCTTTTGAAATATTTACTTCACCGGATTGGAGAGGATTTAACGGCCAGATGTTTTTTGATTTTCCGCTTTACCGCTACGGCAATATCGTTGAAAAAATATATTTTGAATTTAAAGACGGAATAATTATTAAAACTAAAGCTGAAAAAAATGAAAGTTTACTCAAAGCTCTTGTAGCTCAAAAAAATGCCAATAAAATCGGAGAGTTTTCCCTGACTGATAAAAGATTTTCCAAGATCTCCCGTTTTATGGCTAATACTTTATATGACGAGAATTTCGGCGGCCAGTTTGGTAATTCCCACCTGGCCTTTGGTTCGTCCTATCATGATACTTATGATGGCGATATAAGAAAAATGACAAAAAAAGACTGGGAAAAACTAGGTTTTAATGAGTCAATCGAACACCTTGACGTCATTAATACTCAAGAAAAAACCGTCGAGGCGATTATGAAAAATGGAACAGAAAAAATCATCTATAAAAACGGAATTTTTGTGATATAACTAATTTATGAGATTGTTGAATATCCTTAAGGAAAACAACATTATCAAAGTCTCTCCTGAAGATCATCTTGCTTACGCTTTAGCCAAGCTTTTGACTTCACACGACGCCGCCTTTGTTTTTGACCAAACCGATAAATTTATCGGAGTCATAAATCCTTATTATTGTTTAATAAAATCTTCTTATCCAGGTAATACCAAGGTAGCCCACTGTCTTTACCACCCGCCAAGAATCTATATTAATTATCCATTGACTAAAGTAGCCGAGCTTTTCAATCAATCGAAAATTCATTATCTGCCAGTTTTTGATCAGCAGGAAAAATTCTTAGGAATAATTTCGGCGCGGCGGGTTTTAACTCATATAAAAACCCTGCCGATTTTTAAAATCAAAATAAAAGAGATGATAAAGTTCAAAAAGCCACCGGTGACCATATATGATAATAGTTCTGTTGCCGAAGCTTTAAATCTTTTTAAAACCTATAAATTTTCAAAGTTAATAGTGACTAATCATGAAAGAAAACTCAAGGGAGTTTTGAGTTACTATGATTTGATTTCTTTTATGGTAATGCCGAAAGCCAAAGAAAAAAGAGGCGAGAGGAAAGGCAATAAAGCCCACCTTGTCAACCAAACAATTAAATATTTTTATAAAACTTACGTTTTAACTTTAGATGAGAATAAAAACTTTTATGAAGTCATCGACCTTATTATTAATAAAAAAATCGGTAGTGTTGTCATTATTGACAAAGAAAAACGGCCTCTTAATATCATTACTACCCAAGATTTACTAAAGTTTTATATCAAGGAAGAAAAGGGAGGGTTTTTTAAACAAGTTTCTTCAGATATCGGCAGACTTCTAGCAAAGAAAAAAATTTAAGCTGATAAGGAATATTTCTGTCTAAAATATTTGTCAACCAAAATATTTTTGCTTTAGTATGATGATTAAGTTTTTCAATAATATCCCAGTTATCTTCTACGTAAATATCTAATTTTAATTTCTTTATCATATCTTCTTTGAATTGATTAGGTTGTTTGTTTTGCTTATTGTAATAGCACTTAATAAATGTTTTTTTTGCCGAAATTTTTTTCAACCAGGTATGGTAGTCTTGCCCTAAGAAACTATATCTTCCAGTGATTAAATACATTTTTATTTTTTTATTTTTAGATAATTTTTTTATATCGTCATAACCGGTATTAATTCTAAAATTTGTTTTATGAAGTATTTTCCAAAGCCACCGTTCAAAAAGAGAGTTTGGAAAATAAAAAGAGTCCTTATTTTGATGAAGAAATGAAGCTTTAATGGGCTTAAGAAATTTTTTCGCCAGAGGCCGAAAGATTCTTACAGGGTTATATAAAATAACCCCGTCCAGATCAAAGCCGATTTTTAAGACTTTTTTCATAAGATAAATTTGTATAATTATACATTATCTATTTGTCATGGTGAGCTCGACGAACCATGACAATGTTTAGTCATCCTTCGTCAGGCTCAGGATGACAATAAAGATTTATGAAGATTCTTATCACTGGTGGAGCAGGATTCTTAGGACTGCATTTAGCAAAATATTTTTCTGAACATTTTGTAGGGAACAAAGATTTTTGTTCCCTACTAGATATCGCTGAATTTGACAAAAAAGAATACCCAAAAAACTGTCATTTCATCAAGGCAGATATAAGAAATTCTACTTTGATGTATCAATACATTAAAAGCATGGATTATGTCATTCATGCCGCAGCTGCTTTGCCATTATGGAAAGAAAAAGATATTTTTGATATAAACGTTGGCGGTACGAAAAATATTCTTGAGGCGTCTTTTAAAAACAAAGTAAAAAGAGTCATCTACGTTTCCTCAACCGCGGTTTACGGCGTTCCTAAAAAACATCCGATCTACGAAAACGATAGGCGAGTGGGTGTTGGTTCTTATGGACAGTCCAAAATCGAAGCAGAGAATCTTTGTTTTTCTTATATAAAAAAGGGATTAAATGTAACGATTATCCGGCCAAAAACCTTCCTAGGAACTCACAGATTAGGGGTTTTTGAAATACTTTTTGACTGGATTCATGATGGGAAAAAAATTCCTGTTGTTGGGTCGGGAAACAACCGTTATCAGCTTTTGGATGTTGACGATTTAGTCGAAGCTATATATTTATTTGTGGTCCGTTCTGGTCACCCTCAGGGTGTCCAGAGGCAACAAGGACACCCTAAGGGTGACCTTATATATAACGGCGCCTTCAACATCGGAGCGGAGAAATTTACTACGGTTAAAAAAGACTTAGAAAAAGTATTTATTTATGCTTCGAGCGAACGAAGTGAGTCGAGAAGTCATAATAAAAATAGTTCTCGACAAGCTCGAACTATAAGCAAAGTCTTTCCTACACCGGCGTTTTTTGTCAAAAAAGCTCTCTGGCTTTTTGAAAAACTTAAATTATCTCCTCTTTATCAGTGGGTTTACGATACCGCGGATAAAGATTCTTTTGTTTCAGTTAAGCGCTTAACTGAAACTTTAAACTGGCACCCAAAATATTCCAACTCCGACGCTCTTATTAAAGCTTACCGTTGGTACTTCAAAAACTATAAAGAAATAAAATCCCGCGGTAGCGGCGTGACTCACACCGTCGGCTGGAAGCAGGGGATATTAGGATTATTTAAAAAATTTTTATAGAAACCTTTTTTTATCAAAAAGATAGAAAAAAAGATTTAATATTGTTTGCACTCCGTACTGTAGTGATCGAGTAAAATTAATTGATGATGACTCTTTCCAATAGTGACAAGGACTGTATATTTCTCCGATCTTAAATCCCTGTGCATGAGCTGCAATGAGTATTTGTTGGTCAAACACGAAGTCATCAGAAAACTTTTTGAACGATATTTCTTCGAGCACTTTTTTTTTAAACGCTCTAAATCCCGTATGATACTCAGATAAGTTAAGACCTAGTGCGACATTTTCAATAAACGTCAACATTCGGTTGCTATAATATTTATAGAGCGGCATACCGTTTTTTAAAGTCTCGGATCTGGTTCTGATTCGTGTTCCGAGCATAATATCAAATGAGCCGTCAATGAGTGGCTGAATAAGATATTTTATAAACGAGGGATCATATTGATAATCTGGATGGAGCATCACGACGATATCTGCATCGAGTTTTAGCGCTTTCTGATAACAGGTTTTCTGATTACCTCCATATCCTAAGTTTTTTTTATGGACGTAAAATTTCAAATTCAATTTTTTAGCAATTTTAACCGTTTTATCACTGCTGGCATCATCAACGATGATAATCTCATCAACGATTTCTTTTGATATCTCACGATAGGTTTTTTCAAGAGTTTTTTCCGCGTTATAAGCAGGTAAAACTACGACTATCTTGTTTTTTCTCATGTGAATAATATATCATACTTCTATATAAAATATATGTTGAGAGAAACAGGTAAAAAAATATATATAGCAGGAATTGCCGGTATATTACTGGTATCTTTTTTTTTGAGAATTTACGATTTAAACAATAATCCGCCCGGATTTTTCGCAGATGAAGCCGCGATTGGCTATAATGCTTATAAAATTTTACAAACAGGAAAAGATGAATACGGCATTCCTCTTCCAATCTTTTTTAGATCGTTTGGTGATTATCGTCTTCCACTTCCTATATATTTAAATATTCCGACAATTTTTTTCTTGGGTTTAAAAGAAGAAGCTGTTCGATTAACAGCAATAATTTTTAGTTTGATAAGCATTCTTTTTATCAGCTTAACGATAACGAAAATATGGAACAAAACAGCTGGTTTGGTAGGAGGTTTAATTCTGGCGATTTTACCTTGGCATATTCATCTTAGTCGGTGGGGTTCCGAATATATTTATTTTCCTGCGTTATTAAGTATAGGATTTTATTATCTTGTAAGCGGTTTTAAAAAATCCAGTCATTTAATAATTGCTTTTATCTTTTTTAGTTTGGCAATGTATACCTATTATCCTAGTTTATTTATAACACCTTTATTTGTTTTTGGAAGTTTGATTTTGTGGATAATAAGAAAAAAATTGAAAAAACTAAAATATTTAATATTAAGCATTTTTCTTTTTTTTATACTTTGTTTTCCTCTTTATTTAGGCTATAAAAATGGTAGCTTGATGACAAGGTGGTATAGTGTAAACAATCCAAAAATTACATTAAAAGAAAAAATTGTTGACTTTAAGAAATTTTATTTAAGTCATTTTTCTCTTGATTTCTTATTTTTAAAGGGCGATTTAGGAATGCCAGGTCACTTTATTACTCGTCATTCAGTTGAAAATATTGGAGAATTATACGCTTTCCAGCTTCCTTTGATAATCATCGGAATAATTATGAGTCTTATGAACTTAAGTAACTTTGGTATCGTTCTTATGATTTGGCTATTATTTCTTTATCCAATAGGAAGCGCTATTACATCTGATGGTATCCTCGCCACTAGATCGATTATTGGTATTATTCCTTTGACTTTTTTTTCAGCTCTTGGATTAGAAAGAATAATTAGATTCATAAAAGGACTTTCTATAAGAATTATCAGGATTATTTTATATTTAATAATTACAACAGTAATACTATTTTCATTCATTCATTACGGCCTCCTTTTTTATAGGGAATACCCAAAATATTCGGCAGACTTTTGGGGATGGCAGTATGGACCAAGAGAAATTATTAGTTACTTTAAAATTCAAACAAAAAATTACGACGAGCTTTATATGACTGGTTATTTTAATGCTCCAGAAATATTTTTAAAATTTTACGATCCTGAAAGAAAATGTCGGAATTGTTTTATCGGCGGAGTTGATAAGTATAATTCTAATAAAAAACAGCTATTTGCTATTAGGATGGAAGAACTGGAAGATGTAAAATCAAATTACAAAATAAAGAATATTATTTATTATCCGAATAGAGAGAAAGCTTTTTACATTATTGAACTCTCTTCTTGAAAATCATTATTTTTGGATGATCGTAGACAGTGAAGGATTCATCCGCGACATCATCTCGAATTTCCAATTTCCAATTTCCAATTTCCAATTTTGGATAAACGGAAAATTCGGCAACTTTCTTAAAATCTAATAAGCCAGAAAATAATTTTTGATAATATTGAACTGTTAATGGATAGCAAGATTTAAACTTATTGCAGTCTGAGAGTTTTTGTAGCGGTACATAAAGTCTGTTTGAGGCAATAATAATATAGTCGGTTCTTTTAAGTTTTTCGTTCAAGATTTGCCATTTTACTTCATCATCGGGTTGATCATATAAAGTTAATTCTTCAAATTTGTAGTTTTCTCCTCCATATAGAGGTAAACCGTCATCCCAATGTTCTGTCGTTAAAGTTGAACCTTTAGGGATATTTTTTAGAATCCATTCGGTTGCCGAAATTCGCGTATGGGGTTGAGAATAGATATTCATAAACATAAAGGACCAAGAAAAAATAGCGATTATAAGGATATACGCTAAAAGTTTATAGAGTTCATAAAGTTTATAAAGACCATAGCCGGCCAATATAGCGAGAAAAGGATACAAAGGAAGCATATAACGCATGAACTTTACTGCTGACCTTCCGACTATAAGAAAATATAAAATATAAAAAATTAAAAATAAAAAGAGATTGCTTCGCTTCGCTCGCAATGACAATAGACCAGCGATACTTAAAATTGAAATAATTGGCCCTAGACCCCACAAAAAAATGTTCTTCAAATAATACAAATAGGGGATTGTTCCTACATATTGTAAAGTATAAGGAAAGATATAAGGA